>Ga0078972_1004539_pt1 | contig 37663 bp, 47 predicted proteins | sample YelNatPaOPGAMG01_FD_67568 | JGI IMG/M metagenome (GOLD analysis project Ga0078972, IMG submission 67568) | Hot spring thermophilic microbial communities from Obsidian Pool, Yellowstone National Park, USA - OP-RAMG-01 (SPADES assembly) (version 2) | ecosystem: Environmental > Aquatic > Thermal...
GCTGCCGACCATCCCTGGCGTCGTTATCCCACCGCAGATCGTCCTGGAAAGTAACCAATACCCAGGAGAACCGGACATCTCTATCTTGCCCAACACCGGACATTTCTAATGTGCTTTGACAGGATTTGCCACAGTGCCTCACGCCGATGTCCGAGCAAGGCATCGAAGGCGCCAGCACGTGCCAGCTTTTCCAAGCTTTGCCGTCCAACTCCGGCGTCTTGAAATAAGGTCCCAGGATCGAGATTGCCATCTGCCTCACGCCAGACAAGGCAGCGCTCGACATCGCTACGCAGCAGTCCCTTGACTTGATGCAACCCCAGACGCACACGCCGGCCGCGGGCCCGGCTTTCCCAATGACTGCGACGGATATCCACAGGCAATACCTGCACGCCCTGACGCTTTGCTTCTTCGATGATCTGTGCTGGCGCATAAAAACCCATCGGCTGGCTGTTAAGCAGAGCAGCAGTGAATACCGCCGGATGATGGCATTTGATCCATGCCGAGGCATAAACCAGTAGCGCAAAGCTTGCGGCATGGGATTCGGGAAAGCCATATTCGGCAAAGCCACGAATCTGCTCACAGAGCTGCTGGGCAAAATCTTCTGCATAGCCGCGGGCCGCCAGACCCTCCAAGAGACGTTGCTGATATGGTCCTAGATTCCCCTTGCGCCGCCAGGCAGCCATGGCGCGGCGCAGACCGTCGGCCGCATCGCCATCAAAGCCGGCCGCTTCCATGGCGATCTGCATCACCTGCTCTTGAAAGATCGGTACCCCCAAGGTGCGCTCCAGAACCTTCTGGACCTCGGGGCCGGGATACGATACTGCCTCCTGACCCGCCCGACGACGCAGATAGGGATGTACCATCCCTCCCTGAATGGGACCGGGACGGATGATGGCGACTTCAATCACCAGATCGTAAAAGCAGTGGGGCTTCAATCGGGGTAGCATCCCCATCTGCGCTCGCGATTCTACCTGAAAGACCCCCAGGCTCTCGCCGCGCTGCAGCATGGCATAGACTTGTGGATCTTCTGCGGGAAGGTCGGCGAGCCGCATGTGCAAATCCGCCAAGGCGCGACGCAACACACTCAGCATTCCCAAAGCAAGCAGATCCACCTTCAATATGCCGAGCAGATCCAGATCGTTTTTATCCCACTGCAACACCGTACGTTCCGGCATCCGGGCAGGCTCGATAGGGACCAGGGCATCGAGCGGCGTCTCGGAAAGGACCACCCCCCCCACATGCTGCGAAAGATGGCGCGGCATCCCTACCAAGGCATTGACTACAATAATGAGGCGTTGCACGGCGGGATGTTGCGGATCGAAGCCGGCCTCTTGCAGACGTTCGGGAAGCACCCGGCGACCATCCCACCACGCCAATTGCTGACAAAGTTGATCCTGCTCGCTGGCGGAGAAAGCGAGGGCACGAGCCGCATCCCGCATGGCGCTGCGCGGGCGATAATGGATGATACTGGCAGTCAAGGCGGCGTGCCGGCGACCGTAGCGACGAAAGACGTATTGGATGACCTCCTCCCGCCGCTCGTGTTCAAAGTCGATATCGATATCCGGTGGCTCTCCCCGTTCGCGGGATAAAAACCGGGAAAAGAGCAGATGCGCACGTGCCGGATCCACCTCGGTGATGCCCAGGGCATAACAAAGTACGGAATTGGCTGCCGATCCACGTCCTTGGCAGAGAATGTCGCGCTCCCTGGCAAAACTGACAATCTCGTATACCGTCAGAAAGTAATTGGCGTAGCCCAGCTCGGCGACAATGCGCAATTCTTCCCGCAATTGCTGCCGGACCGCCTCTGGCGCGCCATGAGGATAGCGTCGCAGCAGACCTTTTTCTGCTTCTTGTTGCAGATATTTCTGTGAGCTTTGTGAAGCCGGGCAGGATCCTTGCGGATAGTGGTAGCGCAGTTCCTGCAGAGAAAATCGACAGCGCTGTGCAATATGGACGCTTTCTGCCAGCAGTTCTGCTGGATAGAGCTGCGCCAGTTGCTGGCGTGTGCGCAAGTGCTGCTCGCCATTTCTGGGCAGATCCCAGCCTACCGCAGAGATCGGCTTGCGCAAACGGATGGCCGTAAGGACATCCAATAAAAAGCGCTCGGAACGCCGCGCCATGCGCGCGCCGGTACAGGCGACCGCGGGAAGCTGGAAGTGCTGCTGCCAGTGGCGCAGAGCCGTCAGCTGCCGTTGTTGATCGCCGCTATAGCGTAACGAAAGTCCAAAGCACAGCCGCGCGCCACCCCAGGTAGCACGTAGCTCCGTTACCAAGTGGTCTTCTGCGGGCGCGTTGCGATACTCCGGCAGGAGAATCGCCAAGAGTCCAGACAAAGGTAGCAGATCGGCAAGGAAGATGCGGTATCCCCCCTTCTCCGCCCGGCTGCGGGCAAGGCTGATCAACTGCGCCAGCGCCGCATATCCTACCCGGTCCTCTACCAGCAAGACGAGACGCAATCCCTCTTCCAGTTGCAGGGTACAACCAATCAGCAAAGGAAAGGCGATTGTCTGGGCATGAACATGGGCGCGCGGCGCGCTATACAGAGAGCATTCTTCGGTAATGGCGAGTGCCGCATAGCCCAGTGCCTTTGCGCGATCGAGCAGATCTTCGATATTTGCCGTTGCCTGCAGAAAACTCAGATTACTTAGGCAATAGAGCTCAGCGTAGGCAGGATCAGGCAAAGTATCCATGCAGAAAATATCTAGCAGAGCGGCGATCGCGGAAAACCCAGCACTCCGCCCCATCGCTCCGTCGCCAACGGAAATAATCCCGACTGACGTCGTGACCATCCCACCAACCACCCTCGATCCGCTCCAGTTCGGTAGTTTCTGGCTCATGCAGCACAGAAACCGGGATGGGCTCAGGTAACAACCACAGAGGGCGCGGGCGAAGATCGGGAAGAGCAGTGTTCGTCTCTGAATCTTCCGGCACGACGGAATGCCACGCGTATTCCGGACGATGATCCGCACGGGGCCGTACACGATAAATGCTATCCACCCCCAGGCGGGCGCGCAAACGATCCAGCAATTGCCCTTGCTCCCGCAGCAGATTCTGCTCCCAGAACGCGCCCTGCTCTCCTGCCCAGTTCTCCGTATCCATGGCACGCAGCTGCAGGTGCCGAGCAGCAAAACCCCAAGGATGTCGTTGCAGACGCTCCCGCCAAAGCTGCAGAAAGAGCTCCGCACTGGTCAGAGGATCACGACTGTGCAACAACTGACGATATTGTACATCCCTCCCCTGCAAGAGAAGCTCCCAGCGCGTGCTGGCCCGATGACGCAAGCGTAGACGCAATTCTTGAAAGGCACGCCGCAGGGGAAAGCGTAAGCCTTGCCAATCAGAGACTTCCTGCAGCAGAGGAAAGGCGACCGCAAACTCTTCCTGCAGGGGCCAAGGGCTACGCGGGTCTGCTCTTATTCCGCGCAGGCGGTCCAAAAAGCTCTCCCATTCCGGCCCAAAACGCAGCGCCCGCTCCCGCCGATCGAGGCGCAGCCAATCGCCGCAACTATAAAGACCCAGACTTTCCCAGCGGACGTGCAGCATGTTGTTTGCGGGGAGAAGTTTCAAGGGGATCTCCTGCCAGCACTCTGTAAAAGAGCGGTCTGCGGGCCAGTGACACAATTCCCCATCCTCTCCCTGCCAAGCCAACAATGCCGCTGCCAGGGACGTGGGTGCTAGGCCCAAACGAACCCGCAACCGTTCTCCAGCAAATTCACGAATAGCCTGGAGCAGCGATTGGGGCCTTGCCCGCCAACGCGAGTTGCCTTGCAGCTCGACGGCCAATGCGTGCGGCCATTCCTGCAGGGCTACCACCTGCGGTCCCCAGGCATACAGCAGTTGCGCGCAACGGTCGAGAAGATTGAACTCGCGCTCTGCATCCCGCTGCATAACCTGCAGTTGCGGCGCCAGAGCACGCGCCTGGGCAGCGCTCATGCCGATCTGAATACCCTGGTTTGCCGCCCCAGCATCCATCTGCCATACCCGCTGCCGGGTCTCGGCGATCCAGACACCAGGCAGAGTACCGTCAAGATTCCACAACTCCGCAGCCAGGGCGGGAAAAATCACCGCGAGCCATTGCTCTGCCATGAGGCATCCTCTTAGATCGCCAGAGGCAATTCCAGATTGGCCACTGCTGGTACCGTAGCACCGCGACGCTTTTCCACCTGTACCCGCGTGTGCTCACCAGCGGGCTGCAGTCGCAGGCGCAAGGCAGCCGGACTACGCTGGCTCACGACATCCCGATAAAAGAAAAAACCCATGCTGTTGCCGGTCTCCGCAGCGAGTTGCAGACGCCGTTGGGCTGCTTCCTCCAACGCCGGTGGCCAAGCCAGTACAGCGCTGCAGGTACCCGATCGCAGAGCCGACTCCAGCGTCCATAGCTGATCCTGACGCTGGCGTGGATGGATTACCAGCATTCGCTCCAAGTGTACGCCTGCCGCCGCCAGGGCTGGCGCGTACGGAATATACGGCGGTAGACACCAGAGTACCCAACGTTTTTCTTGCTGGCTCAAGGCAGCGATGGTGGGCAGAAGCAGGCGGAGTTCACCGATACCTTCTACCTGACTATGGATTTCGGTAATGGCCCTGCGAGGCCAGCCACCCAGCAAATCGCGCACTTCGCTGTGCCCGGGATCTTGCAGATGCTTCTGACGCCCAGGCTTTCCGGCTTCGGCGCGCCACAAACGCTGTGGATGACGGGCTAACAGTTCTTCGACAGCAGTTTTCATCACAGACCTCCTAAACGAAGCAATCCCACCACCAATCCTTCCAGGCGGAGATCCTGCTTACGCAAATCGACTTCTATGGGAGAAAAATCCGGATTTTCCGGCAATAAAAATACCTGGTGTCCATCCTTACGCCAGCGCTTGACGGTAACTTCACCATCCACACGAGCCACCACCACTTGCCCATTGTGTGCTTCACTGCATTGCTGCACAGCAAGAATATCGCCATCAAGGATGCCCGCATCGCGCATACTCATTCCTTGTACGCGCAGAAGATAGTCCGCGCCCGGAAAGAGTTGTGGATCGATAGGCAAACGCCCTTCCTGCTGGCCCTCGGCCAGAATCGGGGCACCTGCGGGTACCCGGCCAATGAGGGGCAAGCCGCTTTCTTCGATCAGCTCGCTGACCAGACGAATGCCGCGCGCCCGGCCCTCCTGCAAGACCAGATATCCCTTGCGGGCCAAGGTACGCACATGACTTTCAGCAGCGTTGGGGGAACGGAAGTGAAAGGCCTCCTGTAGCTCGGCCCGTGTAGGGGGCAGGCCATGCTTGGCAATTTGCTCTTGAATCCATTGCAAAATTTGCTGTTGCCGATGTGTCAGAGCTTCCACAAGCATCCTCCGTAACCAGTAACTGTATTTTTATACAGTATTCACGAGGAATGCAAGCGCTCTGGCAAAAATCTAGCGAGGATGTGGCAGGGTCCAGTGGCGATAGATGCTGAGCGTACGCAGAACAAAGGTACAGGAAGCCCCAAGCAGAAGACTGAGCCACGCCGGAAGCTGCAGCCAGTCACCGCCGAGCAGCAGGATGGCACCGAGCAGTGCGGCCGACGCATAGATATCACCGCGCAAGACGACGGGGACTTGTGCCGTCAGCACGTCGCGCACCATGCCACCGCCGATGCCGCTGATCATGCCCAGTACGGCCGCCATCTCCGGCGCCAACCCATAGTCCAGCGCCTTTTGCGTTCCAGTAACGGCAAACAACCCCAGACCCGCGGCATCAAACAGCAAGACCGGATATTGCATGCGTTCAAACAGCCGATGAAAGAAAAACACCAACAAGCCCGCCACTACCGCCAAGGCGATGCCGTGCCAGTCACGGATAGATTGCGGCGGAATCGCGCCGATCAGGACATCCCGCACGATTCCTCCGGACACCGCCGTAACCACGGCCAATACCACAATCCCAAAAATATCCAGACCGGCGCGAACGCCGCGCATAGCGCCACTCACGGCAAAGACGAAAATGCCGATGAAATTGAAGATGTCCAAAAACAAGGAAAAATGCATGGCAGAGGCTTCAAAACGAAAGCGCGCATGGTAGCCCATTCCAGGCCTGGCAGAAAAATCTGCAGATCCTAAACTACGACGCAAAGAACCGCTCTCTGTCCTGTGCTACACTAATTAGCGTTGAGTCAGGGCCCCACTTTGTTGCCGGGGCCGCCACCGACCCACCGAAAATCTATAAGGAGTATCCATGAACGAACGACAAAAGACCGCTGTAGTGACCGGCGCCTCCTCCGGCATTGGCGCTGCCACTGTTCAAGTGCTCAGTGCAGCTGGCTATCACGTGATTCTGGCGGCGCGGCGGCGCGAGCGCCTGGAAAAAATCGCCCGCGAATATGGTGGAATGCCTCTGGAGCTGGATGTCACCTCCAGCGCGTCTGTCGCTGCTTTTGCCGCGCAGATCGATATCCCGGTCGATGTACTGGTGAACAATGCCGGTGGCGCCCTCGGAAAGGAAACGCTGGTGGAGTTCGACGAGGAACATTGGCTGCAGATGTATCAGAGCAATGTTCTTGGGCTGGCTCGGGTTACTCGCGCTCTCTGGCCACGGCTACAGCAGTCCCCTGCTGCCACGGTCATCAACATCGGCTCGGTGGCTGGCGAGGAAACCTATGCGGGAGGTGCCGGGTACACCGCTTGCAAACATGCGGTACGGGCCATCAGCGAAACCATGCGCCTGGAATGGTTGGGACAGCCAATTCGCGTCACCGAGATTGATCCTGGACTGGTAGAGACGGAATTTTCCCTGGTGCGCTTTGCTGGCGACGCGAAAGCGGCCAAGGCCGTATACGAAGGCATGACCCCGCTGGTGGCGGAAGACATTGCTGAGGCCATTCGTTGGGTAGTGTCTCTGCCCGAGCATGTGAACATCGATCGTCTGGTCATCAAACCTCGGGATCAGGCCCGCGTAGACAAGGTGGTTCGCCACTAGTCAGCAACCACGCAAGCAAAAACGGCGCCTTACGGGCGCCGTTTTGCAATCAACACAGATCGCTAAATGCAGGTCAGAGCGGAATCTTGGGATTGCTGCTTTTGCCCTGCTCCGTCGAAAGTGTTTGCCAATGAACCTGGTACATGCCCTGCTGCCACGGCGCAACGCCAGACGGCTGTACCTGCTGGGCTTTGGGAGACGGCGCCGGCGCCACCCCTGTCGGAGCCGACGGGATACCGAGCAACGGGAAAAGCACTGGTACAGGCGCTTGCACCATTGGCAGCCCGGGCATGGCAAAGGCGGCCCGCATCATTTGGTTCATCATCGCCATCTGTTGCTCCATGGCGACCTGTATTTGCCGCATCTGCAAGGCATTCTGCTGCATCAACGCTTCTGCCTGGGCGGCATTCAGGGAGTGAAAGGCTACCTGCGCCTGCGGTCCGCTGCCATAGCTGATGCTTTCAATATGAATGACGCCGCCGGGAACGTGCATGGTTTTTTGTTCTACATGCACCGGAACCGTTTTACCATCCACCAGCATGTAGGGTGCGGCAACGGCCAGGCCACTTGCCAACAAAGTACCGGCCAAACCCACAGCGAGTGCGGCCTTGATGGCCCTTGAAGTATGTTTCTGCATGAAAAACCTCCACTCTCACAAAACCTACGGCTTTGACCGTAACCAAGCCCAGCGGTTCCACAAGGCGGCAAGGACCTGGCAAATTGGCTATCATGCCCATTCCATTACCTGCAGGAGCAAGAATGGCCGGCAATCCGTGGCAGCGCCCAACTAGCAAAAACTGGCATGCACTCTTTGCGCTACTGCCTTTCCTGCGTCCACGAGTCTGGTTATTGATTCTCTACGCCATCGCCTTGTTGTTGAGTGCGGCAGGTACCCTTGTTCTGCCCCAGGGGGCACGATACCTTCTCGATCACGGCTTTGACAACGCCCGGGTTTTGCTCCTGGCCAGCCTGGCCCTGTTGCTGCTCGGCATCTTCACCACTGCCGCCCGTGCCGCACGCGAGGCGCTGGCAACCTGGATCGGGCAAAAGGTGGTTGCCGATCTGCGGGAACGGGTTTTTGCCCATGCGGTGCATCTGCCCGCCCTGTTTTACGAGAAGTTCCGCACCGGCGAGGTGATTTCGCGGCTGAGCAGTGACGTCACCATCCTGCGCTTTGGCCTGGCCGGGGTACTGGGCGGGGCTTTACAGCACGGGCTGACGTTGATCGGCTCTTTGATCATGATGTTGGTTACCGCCCCCATCCTCGTCCTGCCGGTGGTCATCGTGGTGCCGCCACTCGTCTGGGTCAATCTGCGTTCTGGACGCTTGCAACGCAAATATAGTCGCCTGGAGCAGGACTACCTTGCGGATCTCTCGTCTCACACCGAGGAAAGCATCAATGCCATCCGCACAGTGCAGGCATTGACGCGCGAAAATGCCGCCAAGGATACCTATCGGGCAGGTATTCAAGGCGTTTTGCAACAGGTACGTGCTCGTATCAAGGTACAGGCGGGAGCATCCTTGCTGAGTGGGTTTCTCATTTTTCTCCTTTTGGCGGGCATGCTCTATCTGGGCGGCTGGCGAATTCTGCATCATCGCGGCAGTATCGGTGGGCTCACCGCCTTCCTGATCTACGCCATGTTTGCCACCTCCGCCCTGTCTTCCCTAGGCAGCTTGTGGGGACAATTGGGACGGCTACTCGGTGCCATCGAGCGCCTGCTCGCACTCCTGGAGCAGGAACCGGAGGAGTCGCCAGCGCAAAGGGCGACAGAAAGTCCTGTGACGGCATCGCCCTCGGCTGCCAGCCTGCGTTTTGCCCAAGTATATTTTTCTTATCCCAGCCGCAGTGATATCGCCACCCTTGAAAATATCGACCTGATCATCGAGGCAGGCGAACATCTGGCGCTGGTTGGCGCCTCCGGGGCCGGTAAAAGCACGTTTTTCGACCTATTACTGCGCCATTACGCGCCAACGCAAGGACAGATACTACTCGATGGCCAAGATATCAGCCAAATGCGCGTACACGATCTGCGCCAGCAAATTGCGATCGTTCCCCAACACCCGGCCATTTTCTCGCTCAGCGTCGCTGATAATATCCGACTCGCCCAACCTGGCGCCCCGGCTTCTGCCTTGCAGGCCGCCATGCGGGCTGCACGCGTCGACGAGTTTGTCGAACGTTTGCCCGAGGGCATGCACACCCATGTCGGCGAGAAGGGAATCACGCTGTCGGGCGGACAACGGCAACGCATTGCCATTGCTCGTGCCCTGCTCCGCAATCCGCGCATTCTGATTCTGGACGAGGCCACCAGCGCCCTCGATGCTGAAAATGAGCGTCTGATACAGGAAGCTTTGGCCGAACTGATTCGCGGTCGCACCACCCTGGTTGCCGCGCATCGTCTGGCAACCATTCGTGATGCCGACCGTATCGTAGTGCTGGAAGCCGGGCGCATCACGGCGATTGGCGACCACGCAAATCTGCTACACAACTCTACCGTGTATCGCCATTTCGCCAGCCTGCAATCCCTGGATGAACACCCACAGCCCAAAATCGCCACGTCGTGATCTGACAACAAGATTACACAATCTTTTCAAAATGTTAGCACGGCACACGAAGAATCCGTCGGGACGTCCCAACAAGAACCAAGCCATCGTTTATCGGGATAATACCGTATCTCTATGTTTTTTATAGGTATAAAAAATTGGCATGCTGATTGCTAAGAAAACATCGCAGTTCAACCTAACCTTTTAAGGAGAAGTATCATGTCTGTAAAAACTTCCGCTATCGTCGTTGCTTTGGCCTCTTTGTTTGCCGTCTCCAGCGCATTTGCTGCCACCACCCCCGCCGCTCCCGAGAAGCCGGCTGCCAAGATGGAAGCTCACAAGGCTCCCGTGAAGAAGGAAATGAAGAAAGCCGAGCATAAGGCCCCAATGAAGAAAGCCATGAAGAAGGCTCCTGAGCACAAGGTAGAGGCAAAGAAGGCACCCGCCAAGAAGGTAGAAGCCAAGAAGGCCGAAGCCAAGGCGGGCTAATCTCCGCGCAGTAAAGTTAAAGAAGCATGCATGGGGGCCAATCGGCCCCCTTCGCATATCTGGAACTCCGCTGCGCTGTGGTACTCTTACGCCATAGCAAGCCGCAGATATCAGGTAGCCATGAAATACAAAGTCCTACTTTTGACCGCAGCCCTTGTCACCATTGCTCCACTTGGTAGCCTTGCTGCAGGTACCTCTTTGAGTGCTGCAAAAATCGAGCAGCTGCAACGCTCAGCACAACTTGGATACGGACCAGCCCAGTATGAGCTAGGTCTGGCTTACGCTGCGGGCGACGGGGTGCCGCAAAATTTGCAGCTCGCTGTTTTCTGGTGGCGGAAAGCGGCAGAAAATCTCGACGCTGCCGCGCAGTTGCAGCTTGGAACCGCGTACGCGCATGGTTGGGGTGTCCAGAAAAACATGGATCAAGCGATTTACTGGTGGCAAAAAGCGGCGCAGGACGGCGATCGAGCGGTTGCTGAACAAGCGCGTCTATTACTCGATCAGGCAGCATAGACGCAGCTCCCGCAAGCGGCGGCAAGAGCAAGGACAAACGCTCGACGCACTGCTATACTCACTTACTCTGCCCAAGTGGCGAAATCGGTAGACGCAAGGGACTTAAAATCCCTCGGCTTATGCCGTGCCGGTTCGAGTCCGGCCTTGGGCACCACTTGAAAAATAAAGAATTTGTCAGAACTCTTCTGTGGTGGACCCCACTGTCAAGACAAAATTTTGTCTAGTTTAAGCTAGTACTGGCCTTTTCAGTCGCAGTGGATTGGCGCTGTCCCAGGTTTTCCTCACCGGACTGTTGATCCGGCTTCGGATACTTATCCACGATACAGGCTCCGCCACCCATATCGGATCGATAGATTTGGTCGGGGGTAGCGTACCCCAGGGATTGATGGGGACGGCGGCTGTTGTAGAACTCGAAATATTCCGTGGGCCCTATCAGCAGTTCCGGCACACCATCATAGGCCTTCAGGTACACATCTTCGTATTTGACGCTCCGCCATAGCCGCTCGACGAAGACGTTATCCAGGCCCGGGAAATCCCCATCCTGTCGATGACAAAAACCTCAACGCTCGCGTCGATGCGATCCTGACTTCCCGACGTTGTTCAGAAAAATACCGACCTGCTGCCGACCATCCCTGGCATCGCTATCCCACCACAGATTTCCCTTGAAAGTAACCAATACCCAGGAGAACCGGACATCTCTATGAAACCATCGACACGACGACGCCGGCAGGGCGCATGATGACGCAACTCGTTGGGTCTTTCGCCGAGTTCGAGCGAGCCATGCTGCGGAAGCGCATGCGCGCTGGGATCGATGCGGCACGCGAGGCTGGTCGTGTTGGTGGTCGCCGTCCAAAGCTCACCCCCCTACAGCGGCAGCAGGTCGTGTCGATGGTTAGCTCAGGACAGAAGACTGCAACAGATGCCGCGCGCCTGTTCAATGTCCATCCGTTCACCGTGGCCAGGCTCTTAGCTAAGAGCAAGGAATGACGCCACTCGAGCGTAGACGGCCACGCCATCCACAAGTCCAAACTGGTCGGTGACTTCGTCGCTATCCAGGAGGGTCGATTGCAGCTCTTCTACTTGCCCCCGTATGCACCCCACCCCAACCCGGATGAGCTGGTCTGGGGCCATGTGAAGAAACAGGTCAGCAGGCAGATCCTCCAGAGTCAGAACGACCTCAAGTTCCTGGTCTTGTCCGCGCTCCGTCGCCTGCGAAAGCTGCCATACATCGTCGCCGGATTCTTCCGCCATCCAACCTGTCGTTACGCCATCAGATTATGGCTTTACTTTTTATAAAGTTATCAGCTCGCGCAGCAGGACAATTGCGTCACGTCCTTGTTGAAGATCTGAGCCGCGAGCTTCAATCCCTCGACCATCGTTAGATAGGGAAACAACTGGTCGGCCAGTTCCTGCACCGTCATGCGGTTGCGAATCGCCAGCGCCGCCGTCTGGATCAGTTCACCTGCCTCGGATGCGACCGTCTGCACGCCGATCAAGCGTCCTGAGTCTCTCTCTACGACCAGTTTGATGAAACCGCGCGTGTCGAAGTTGGCTAGCGCACGCGGCACATTGTCCAGCGTGAGCGTGCGGCTGTCGGTTTCGAGGCCGGCGTGCTGCGCTTCCCGCTCGCTCAAACCCACGGTGGCGACCTGTGGGTCGGTGAACACCACCGCCGGCATCGCCGTCAGGTCCAGTGCCGCATCGCCGCCGGTCATGTTGATCGCCGCGCGAGTCCCGGCCGCGGCGGCCACGTAGACGAACTGCGGTAGGTCGGTGCAGTCGCCGGCGGCATAGATATGCGGCGCACTCGTACGCATGCTGGCGTCGATGACGATGGCGCCCTGCGCATTCACGGCAACCCCTGACGCATCGAGGTTGAGATCGCGCGTATTCGCTGCGCGGCCGGAGGCGACGAGCAGCCGGTCGGCGCGCAACTCGCTATTCGGGAGTGTCAGCACGAACTCGTCATTCACGTGGGCGACCTGGCTGGCCTGTGTGTGCTCCAGCACCTCGATCCCTTCGCTGCGGAAGGCGGCTGTGAGTGCTTCGCCAATGGCCAGGTCTTCGCGGAACAGCAACGTATGGCGCGCCAGGATTCTGACCCGGCTGCCGAGCCGGGCGAAGGCCTGCGCCAGTTCCACGGCTACCACCGATGAGCCGATCACGACGAGGCGTTCCGGAATCGTCGCGCTCACCAGCGCCTCAGTGGACGTCCAGTAGGGCGTCTCCTTGAGGCCGGGGATCGGTGGCACCGCCGCGCTCGCACCGGTGGCGATCAGGCAGCGGTCGAACGTCACGCTGCGTTCGCCGTCATCATTCAGTTGCACGATCAGGCTCTGAGCATCTTTGAAGCGGGCGGTGCCGCGCAACACAGTGATGGCTGGATTGCTGTCCAGGATGTTCTCGTACTTCGCGTGGCGTAGCTCATCGACACGCGCTTGCTGCTGCGCCAGCAGACGTTCGCGCAGGATGGGCGGCGGTGTGGGCGGTATGCCGGCATCGAATGGGCTTTCGCTGCGCAGGTGGGCGATATGGGCGGCGCGGATCATGATTTTCGAGGGCACGCAGCCGACATTGACGCAGGTGCCGCCGATGGTGCCGCGCTCGATGAGTGTGACGCGCGCGCCGCGCTCGACCGCCTTGAGCGCTGCCGCCATCGCGGCCCCGCCGCTGCCGATGACGGCGACGTGCGGTCCGGATACAGTTGCCTTGCGGGATGTACTGCAATAGTCATTCATGGACGGTCTCCCCGGGCCGGAATTGCGCACCTTTCTTCCGTGCAGCGCCGATTGGCCGGGGACACTAGATCCCAGGCTGAGACCGCCAGCATCAGACCGATGCCGGTATATGTCGCATAACTGCTCCAGGCGTATTGAAACCAGGGGTAGAGCGACAAAAGCAGAATACCGGGACCGAGTATGCCGAGCAGGCTGCGGTGCCATTGCCGGTGACTGAGCCAGCCTAGCGCGCCGGTTTTGTCGCCGAAGCGGGTCAGCAAGCCGAACGGATTCGTGATCATGAGGCATACCTTTAGGCTGTTGTCTGGATGTGCTAACCTTACTTCCGTAGCAAGGTACAGAGTCAATCGGTATGGCGAAGACGGCTGAGAGCATGACCATCGGTGTGCTGGCGAAGTCGGCCGGCGTCAATGTCGAGACGATCCGGTTCTATCAGCGCAAGGGGTTACTACCCGAGCCCGAGAAACCCTATGGCGGCATTCGCCGTTACAGTGTCGCCGATGTGGGGCGCGTAAAGTTCGTGAAATCCGCTCAGCGCCTGGGCTTCAAACTGGACGAGATCGGCGAGCTGCTACGACTGGAGGATGGCACCCACTGTAGTGACGCTAGCCGACTGGCCGAGCGCAAGCTCAAGGATGTGCGCGAGAAGCTGGCGGACCTGGCACGCATGGAGCGCGAGCTCTCCGAGCTGGTGCGTGCCTGTCACGCGCGTAGTGGCAATGTCTCGTGTCCATTGATCGCGTCGTTGCAGGAAGGCGATCCGCCTGCGCCGATAAGACGGGCGAAGTGATTGTCAGCTCAGTATCCGCAGTGGGCAATTACGTGAACAGCGTCGCCGAATATCGATGGGCCGTATGGACCGCGTTGCCGCGCGCAGTCCTGCTTACAGCCGGTTGCGCCGCTGTGAAAGCACCCGACCTGAAGCGGCTCCATACGCATACCGGAACCGTCGACGATCAGCCACCCGTCATTCTGATCCACGGGGTCATGGGTAGCGGACTCCGGGAAATGTCCTCATCTGCGATTGGCGTTACCGCACCGTGTTACTGCGCCATAACAAGCAGTCGCCCCAAGGTGATGCACTCCCTGTCCAATGGCGACGGGTGCTGCAAAATGGAGTCATATGTCCCTGGACCCGCCCTACGGTACTACTTAGGCGGAGCATGCTGCGAGTCGGCACCGACTGAGCTTGCGCAGGCATGTTTACTGGTCACCCAACCGAACGGTTGGGTGACAGTAGAAACAGAGAAGCTCCATCCGCCAAAAAGTGTCTCGTGCCCCATCATTTTTTCTAAGGCAAGCAAAGGAAGTTTTTGGATCAAACTGTGACAATCAAGGCAACACTGCCATGGTGGGCCTTCCCAGAAGATGTGCAGACTCCTTAGCGTACTCTGCACTCCGAATTCTGAGACGACCACTACCAACACCACAAATTTGCCAAAGAGACAACGCACTGGACAGAACGTCCAATGTTGATAACAAATCCAGTCCGACGTTACGTTCAGGCACTCAGCCTGTTTCAGGCTCGGGTGTGGGAGGTTCTCAGAACTATTGGAGTGAATATGAGGGTTTTACTCATGTTTCCTGATACCAGCGCTGGGCAAGTTGATTAAGGCCCTTCAGAACCAAACCCAACTCCCTGCCCTTTTCGGTGAGCCCATAGCTTACCTCGGGCGGGATGGTAGCGCGATACTCGCGAAAGATGATTCCAGCGCTTTCCAGACTGCGCAGGCGCTCTGTGAGGACGCGCGAAGAAATGCCAGGAATTGACTTTTTCAGAGCCCCAAAGCGCATTACCCCCTGGCTTTCCAGAACCCAGAGGAGATAGGTAGTCCAGGGACCCATGATGAGTCGGAGGAGTCGATCCATGGGACAGGATGTTTCGGGGGAACGTTGGCTCATTGGTTACTCGTTAGTACCTACTTTACAAAAGAAGATTACCCCTATTCTAATACCGATGTCGATCAAGTTCGCCCACAAGGAGTTTCCCGAATGAGCAAGATACTGGTTCTGTACCATAGCGTGTGGGGTCATATAGAAGAGATGGCCAGAGCGGAAGCGGAAGGAGCACGTTCCGTAGCCGGTACTACCGTGGATATCAAGCGGGTACCGGAGAGTATGTCGCCGGAAATCCTGGCTCAAATCCACGCCAAGACCCAGCAGACAGCCCCGGAGGCTCATCCCGACGAGCTTGCGGAGTACGACGCCATCATCTTTGGCACCCCCACCCGTTTCGGCAACATGAGCGGCCAGATGCGCAATTTTCTCGACCGCACCGGCAATCTTTGGCAAAAAGGTGCCTTGGTCGGTAAGGTCGGCAGCGTGTTCGTGAGCACCGCAACGCAGCATGGCGGCCAGGAGACCACCATCACGTCTTTCCACACCTTTTTGTTTCATCAGGGAATGATCGTAGTTGGCGTGCCCTACAGCTGCCAAGGGCTCGTCAACATGGACGAAATCAGTGGCGGCACGCCCTATGGTGCCAGCACTCTGGCCAACGGTGACGGCAGTCGGATGCCCTCTGCCAATGAACTTGCCATTGCTCGCTTTCAAGGTAAGCACGTGGCAGAAATTACCCAAAAACTCATTACTGGAAACTAGGAGCTTCTCATGCGTAACAGAATCCCACAAAGCGTCCTGCTTGCCGCCGGACTATGTCTTGCCAGTCCGGTGTTTGCCGCTACTATGACCTATACCCCCCTCTCTGGAAACCCGAGTGGGACCTATCGCATCGATCCGCAGCATACCAATGTCTTTTTCACCATTGGTCACGTCGGCATTGGTCAGTTCACTGGTCGCTTTGACAACATCAGTGGCACCTACACCTTTAACGCCCAAAATCCTGCCCAGGACAAGGTAGATATCACCATCCCTGCCGCGAGCATCAACACCGACTTCGCCTTGCGCGATCAACATTTGCGCAGCAAGGAGTTCTTCGATGTCAAACGCTATCCCAACATCACCTTTGTCAGCAGCAAATACGTCCCGAACGGCCCCAAAAAGGGGGAGCTATACGGCAATTTGACCCTGCATGGGGTAACGAAGCCAGTAGTCTTCCAGGTCCAGGAGATTGGGGCAGGCAACGTTCCCTACCTTCCCAAACCTTGGGGTGGATACCTTTCGGGATTCGTCGCCACCACCGTCATTCATCGCTCCGACTTTGGGATGGATGCCTACCTGCCTGAGGGACTATCCAACGCGATAGCCGTCAAAGTCGAGGTCGAGGGCGTCAAAAAGAAGTAACCGCGCAGGGTCCAGAAGGCGCTGCGGACAAGAACCTAGAGCAATGCGAATTTCCTTTTGCCCTGTGGATACTGGCCATGGTGCGGGATCTGATCACCCACCGTTTCGGCCGGGACGTGTCCCTGATGACCGTCCGGAAAAGTTCCTGCGAAGCTTGGGATTCAGTGTGCAGAAGCCGGCCTACCGTGCTTGGCAGCAGGATCAGGATGCTGCCTTGGTAGCACGTTGGGAGTCGGAAGCCATGCACGACAACCCCAGCACTTCGCTGCCAATCGCCAAGCTAGGAGGTGGATTGCCATGAAATTGTATTACAGCCCCGGCGCATGTTCCCTTTCTCCCCATATCATTCTCAACGAAGGGGGATTCCGCTTCGACAAGGAACGGGTGGACCTCGCCACCAAGAAAACGGAAACCGGCGCTGACTATACCGCCATCAATTCCGACGGCTACGTGCCTGCCCTGCTGCTCGACGACGGTCAAGTGCTCACCGAGGGGCCGGCCATTATTCAATACCTTGCTGATCGCGTGCCCGAAAAGAATCTGGTTCCGCCTCCGAACACGCTGGAGCGCTATCGGCTCATGCAATGGCTCAATTTTATCTCTACGGAACTGCACAAGGGGTTTTCTCCCTTATTCAACCCGCAGGTGCCCGAGGAATGGAAGGCGGTGGCCGCTGCCCAACTCGGGCGGCGCCTGAACACCGTCAGCAGGCAACTGGAGGGCAAGGATTGGTTGTTGGGCGAGGACTTTACAGTGGCTGACGCCTATCTCTTTACGGTATTGGGTTGGTGTCGGCATGTGGGCATTGAACTGGAACAATGGCCGCTACTCAAGGCCTATCAGGAGCGGGTATTCATGCGGCCAGCTGTACAATCGGCCCTGCAGGCGGAAGGACTTCTTCGGGATTCCTGAGATCGTATGGTCCCGTTTGAATTTCCCAATGCTTCCCGATGCTCGGAGGAAAGAATATGGGTTCATCTTTTGAGGATGTGAAAGGCGCCGCAAATCAGCCTAGGGGCAGACGCCGCCCCATTCAAGTGCAGTTGACGGCCGCTGCGGAGCGTGCCTTGACGATGCATCCCACCCCACTGCTGGTAGAACTGGAGTTACTTTTTAGCTGCCTGATCCGTAAGCGCGTGCGCTTTCCCGATACCCCCCATGCTGAAGCCATTCCGGTGCCCGGAACGGACCCACGCCTGATCCTGTATTTCTATCCAGTAGGTACCAAGGTTTGCGCCATTGGCGATGCCGATGTGGCGGATCTGCTGACTTTTCCTATCCGCCGCGTGACGCCCTTCATTCCTCGTGCTGTGACCTTGGACTATCGGAAGGGCCATTGGGTGGGAGACTTTTTTTATCCTCGGGAATTACTGTGAAAGAAATTGGTAGAGCGGGCAGGAAGAGCCCCAGACCAGCCCCTTTCGATCGTTTTGGCACGACCGCAGGCACAGCCCTGTCAGAGGTTGGGCTTGACAACGGACGAGTCCAAGCAATAGTTTAATAATTTCGAAAGTAACGAAACAGGTGCTCCATGTTTTTTCAACAGCGCGGTGGTGCCGATGGCACGCAGTCGTATTTCTATGGTTGTGGCGGTAAGGGATTTGCAGTGGCGGTCGATGTCGTCGCTGGCGACGAGGATTGGTTTCTGCAACAGGCAGAGCAAAAAGGGGTGCGCATCTCCTATGTCATCGACACCCATCTCCATGCCGACCATCTCTCCGGCGGGCGGCAGTTGGCACAGGAAGTCGGGGCGCCTTACTGTCTGCACGAGAGCGATCAGGATCTGGCTAACTTTCCGATCCGCGCTCTACACGATGGTGAAGTGTTGGAAACCGGGAATGTCCAGACCAAAATTCTGCACACTCCGGGGCACACGCGGGACAGTATCTGTCTGTTGGTGACCGACCAGCGGCGCGGCCCCGAGCCCTGGTTTTTGTTGACGGGAGACACTCTTTTCGTCGGTGCGGTTGGACGTCCAGACCTAGGCGGGACGCCGGAAGAAATGGCGGCCCTGCTCTATGAGAGCCTGCAGAATAAAATCCTTCCCTTGGCGGACACCATCGAAATCTATCCCGGACACGCGGCAGGGAGTGTCTGTGGTGCGGGGTTGTCGGGCAAGGCCAGCTCTACCCTGGCCTTCGAGAAGCGCTGGGACCCCTATTTGCAGATGGATCGCGCAAACTTTGTGCGCGAGCTCGTGGCCACCGTCCCGCCACGGCCCGCCCAGATGGAGCAGATCGTGGCGGCTAATCTCGGGCGTGCGGCATGAGTACAGGAACCGTGCGTTTTGCCCTCTTTGCCGAGGTATTCGCCGCCCTTGCGCATCCCAAGCGCCTGGAAATCATCCACCTTTTGGGAATGAAACAATATAGTGCCGGAGAGTTGGCAGAACGAACCGGCCTCGCCAAGGCGAACCTCTCCCAGCACCTCAATGTCCTCAAGGCGCGGGGTCTGGTCCACTGTGAAAAATGCGGCACCTTCTGTCATTACCGTTTGACGAGTCCCAAGGTGCTGGAGACTTGTCAGATCGTGCGCGGCTTGATTCTGGAACAAATGGAACTCACCACGCAGCAACGCGCGGAACTGGTGCAGCTCCCGCAAAAAGATTCTGCATGAGCGCCATGCCACCTGTGGCCAAAGCGCGGTATCCGCAGGGTATCGCGCAGAACTCGCAACAATTCGCCCTGCAGACGGCGCAGGTGTTTTTCGTCGGCCTCCTCATTGGCATGGAACGCAATGTCTTGCCGACCATGCGGGAGGATTTTGGACTCAGCAGTCACGCCTTTCTCTTTCTCGCCAGTTTTGTGGTCTCCTTCGGCTTGGTGAAAGGCATCCTCAATTTTGTTGCCGGCGATCTCTCCGATCGGATGGGCCGAAAACGGGTATTGTTTTGGGGTTGGCTGGCCGGTATACCCATTCCTCTGCTGATTTTCTTTGCCCCGAACTGGTGGTGGATCATTGCCGCCAATGTTTTTTTAGGTGTTAATCAAGCCCTTACCTGGACGATGACGGTGACCAGCCAGATCGACTTGGCCGGCAGCCGCCAACGCGGGTTGGCGGTGGGCATCAACGAAGCCATGGGGTATATCGCCGTAGGCCTTGCCGGTTTGGGCACCGGTTATCTGGCGGTACTCTATGGCCCCCGCTGGGCGATTCTCGGCTTTGCATTGCTGGTGATTGCCTTGGCTTTGCTGACGCTGATTTGGGTGCGTGATACCCTGCCCTGGGCCCAGGCCGAACATCAGGAACAGAACGGCTCCGGTCCACTCCATCCTGATTCGGCCAGAACCCAGCTGGAAAGCCGATGGCAGAGCTTTGTCCGGGTCTCGTTTCGTGATCATACCTATCGCGCGCTCTGCCAGGGTGGGGTGGCCAACAAGGTGGCAGACACTCTGGTCTGGGTGATGCTGCCGGTGTACTTTCGCTTTCATGGGGAGGGGGTTGTCCAGATTGGGTGGATTACGGGTAGCTACGCCATGGTTTGGGGCCTATGCCAGTTTTGGACGGGGCATCTTGCCGATCGTGTGGGACGCAAAGTGCCCATATTGTCTGGGTTCTTTCTTTTGACCTTGGGGCTCGTGGGGATTGCCTTGGTCCATCACTTTGCCGCCTGGATGCTTGCCGCCGCCGTCATGGGGCTGGGTATGGCGTTACTCTATCCCAACTTGATTGCGGCCATGGCAGATGTAGCACCCGCGGCAGTGCGGGGCAAGACGTTGGGGATCTATCGCTATTGGCGGGATACGGGATACGCCATCGGTGGACTGCTTTTGGGTGGCGCAGCACAGTGGGCCGATGCTGCCTTACCGACGATCTGGCTGACGGCGGGCGTCACCGCTGTTTCCGCAATCTGGATCGCCCTAGCGGTGGAGGAAACGCATCCCATTTCCTGTCGTCAAGGAGCTGGAGAATGATTACCGCACTTATCGTACTACACAGCAGTATCGCCGAAGAAAATCCGCGGGCAGACACGGCCATTCGCCTCGCCGGGGCCATGTTGGCGGAGGATAAGGCTGTACGCCTGTTTCTAGTCGGCGATGGAGTAACATTACTGGGCACCGACAACGTTGGTGGAGGGGTCCCTACGCTAGGGCTTTTTCGGGAGTTGCTGGACTTGGGGCTGGAAGTGCAATGTTGTGGAAGCTCGCTCAAGAGGCACGGCATATCCGTATTGCCCTCAGGCGTGCAGTCTGGCTCCATGAAAAGCTTGTCGGCGTGGATTAGTGCGGCCGATGAGTTGGCATATTTCTAGCCTGCCTGCGAGCGCTTGCGGGGGGATTTCATCCTTCCCAACTCTGAATCGTTCAAGGCGGCAAAGAGTGGGCGTCGGGTGTGGTTGCGAAGGCATGCAAAGGAAGAATATCCATGAAGAGCATCATAGTATTGCTAACGGTGGTCGGGATGTTGGGATTGGGTAGTGCGCTGGCCGGCACGGAGAGCGTGCTGACGGCGCAAGCCCTCTGGCAAGAGATTCAGATTCTTCAGCAAAACCACGCCATCATACCAGAAAGCCGACCATTCCAAGTGGGTTCCCGCACAGTAGATGCCTTTACCACTGATCTCGCCAATGCCGCCGCAGTGCAATCCATTGTCCAGGCGGGTAGCATCATCCACGTCTCCCGATATGCAGATCATAGTCTTCTGGTCAAAGAGAATTACGGGATGGACAAGCAGGTAACCGGCGTGACAGCGATGCTGAAGCTTTCCGGGTACGATGCAGGGGATCGAAACTGGGTGATGGCGGCCTATTTCCCCAAGCAGGAGATGACCCCGGCCTATGCGGCTCTCATTCAGAAACATCCCGAGGTGGTGGTCAAATGAGCGCGGTCACTTTGCAATCGATCATCACCTGCCCAGTGTGCGGGCACCCCGAGATAGAAACCATGCCCGTGGACGCCTGCCTGTATTTCTACGAATGCCAGGGTTGCGGTGCCCTGCTTTCGCCCAAATCTGGTGATTGTTGTGTGTTCTGTTCCTATGGCACCGTACCGTGCCCACCAAAGCAGAACATTGCCCGATCCTCTGAGCATCCGTGTTGTAACGCTGAGAACAATCGCGCAGATTCATGAGTGTTGTTGCATAAATATCAATAGGAGACCGTTACTCGTGCAGGAAACTTTGGCCACACAAATTGCAGCCTATCTTCTCGGGATTATGGGAAGTACGGCGAAAGTTGATCTCACCCGGGAAGAAGAACTTCCTTTCACGCTACAAGAGATCCTGGATCCTGTAGTGCAACGTATCCAAGTTATGCAGGGAGCGGAAGACAAGGCACACAAGACGGCAGAGTCGTTGCGCAATGTCACCGTCCAGGTAGATCATTCTGCTGAAGAAATCGAATCGGTCGCCCAGGGTATGTCAATCGCTTCCAAAAACACCGCTACCGTGATTCATAACAATGAACGAATTGTTTTGGCCTTGCACCAGAAATTGCAGTCTATTGGAGCCATCCTGCAAGAGATACAACAGATTTCCTATCAAACCAATTTGCTGGCCCTGAACGCAGCAATCGAAGCCGCACGAGCTGGAGAACATGGGCGGGGTTTCGCTGTGGTTGCAGATGAGGTCCGGAACCTGTCGAACCGGGTTCGCGCATCTACCGAAGATATTGACGCTGGGATTTCTGCCCTACAGGAACAGGGACAGGAAATAGCCAAACATAATCAGGAGCTGCAGGACCATGCGAGTAATGTACTGAGTTTTGTGGAATCCTTGCAAGGGAAGGCCCACAGCATGCGGATCATGACCACCCTCATGCAATTCGACGCCACGGCTGAGACCCATGGCCACTTTGTTGATGTTGCGTTAATCGAGTCTGAGAAAGGGGATGCTGCGATAGCAGCGCAAGAGCTGCCCCTGCCCGTAGACTATCATCAATGCCGACTGGGCAAATGGTATGACGGCGCCGGACGGCAGAATTTTGGACACCTGACCGAATTTGCGCCCCTGGAGAAGCCGCATCGGGAGATTCATGAACTATCCAATGCTATACTGGAAGCGGCGCACCGCGGGGATACCATGGCTATGGAATCTTTCCAGGTAAAGCTGAGGTCCGCCCGCGAAGCCTTTTTACAACAGCTTAAAATACTGTCGGATGCAATCCGATCCCTTGATTAGGCCAAAGGCGCTGGAAATCCGTCATATTGTGCGCACATGAATCTTGATGCAGACACTATTAGGCAAAGCAGGAAACAGGCACAGATTCCGCGGAAAGGCTTCATGCGGATACCCAACGCTCCAACTTGGGCTCAGTTACACGTCATGAACGTTGGGGGCGTGTCATGTCATTACGCTGTGAACCTGGTTGATCATGGCACCATCTGAAGTACCAATTTCAGGCCGAGAATCTGATCCACTCCCGAAATGGTGCTGGTCCCGACGCTGAATAGCGCTTTATTAGGGCCGGGCGCTATATCGTCATTCTAGAAACTCGCTATCTGGTCGACGAAATGGAGAATGGCGGTGGCCGCTCCTCTCCGACAGATGTGTGAAGGTATTGTGCCACCACTCGCAGAGCGAACGGGATACTTCGACTTGCGGGTCTTCACCGCAAGGCCTTGCTGTGACCAAACTTTATTACCTCGTTGCGGGACGCGGCGACGATGCTAATGGGCACCATGATCAAACTATATTTTCGAGGGGTTGGGTATCAGATCCTTAAGAAACAATTGGTTATGATCTGTTCATGATCAAACGCTATTACCCGCGTACATTCGGGACTATCTAGAAACCTGGGAGGTGGGTCGGGAGGCGAACTGGTGGGATTTCACCGGATGGTTTGCCAGGATGCGACAGCAGTACAAAGGAATCGATGCACATCAGGCTGTTGAGGAGATTCGTGGAGTCATTACCGCTCCTGCGAGCGGCATCCTGGATCTGGAATCGTATCGGAATCTGGGCGTCCGGTAGTCTATATTTCTTCCGGAGTAATCGCTCAAAGCGCACTGTACTTCTCGGCCTGAGTTGTGCAGCCTATCCTGCTCCTGCATTCACTGAGCAGAAGCACGTATGAACCCGCGACGCAGCCAGAGCGACTGGCAAAGATTGATCGATGAACAGGAGACCAGCGGCCAGCTCTTCGTGTTTCTCAACCGCCGGCGCACGCAGCTGAAGGTGCTGCCGCGCTGTCTAAACGCCCACAATCTTCAGGCCATCAGCATGGATTTCCGGTAAAAACTCTCTTAGAAGGCTACGTCACGCTCATGCCGGCGCGATAACAATCACGCATTAGCCGATTTTTCAGCCACATTCTCGGAGATAGCACCATGCGAATGACAGAACGCTATATGCACCTGCGAATCGAGGCACAAAGCAAAGCCCTCGAATCGGCCTTTGCCCTATGGAAGAAATCGGAAGGATACAATCTCACCCGTTGTTTTTGTTGGTGGGCGGTACAAGGTTCGAACTTGTGACCCCTGCCGTGTGAAGGCAGTGCTCTACCGCTGAGCTAACCGCCCAACTCTTCAAGAGCTGGCAAGAATAGGGGATTCGGCGGGGAAAATCAAGCAGTACACAGTGCCCTACCCCCGCCATCCGCTGGGGCGAGTGACGGGGTTTGGCCGATCCTGTGCTACACTCGAACGCACAGGTGGAGGGAAATGGGGAGAGGGTGAGACAACTTCCGCACAGGCGCACGCAACTGCGGCGCGGCATCCGCGCCGCATGGGTTCTTGTCCCCTTGCTCTGCGTTTTGCCGACGGCAGCCTTTGCCAAAAACCTGATTTCTTTCCAGATCGAGGGGGTGCCCGCGGATCTTACGGTGCAGTTGCAGAATGCGATGCCAAGTCTTCCCTATGATGGCAAAGAAAGCCGGCTGCATGAACTCATCCTTTCTTCCAATTTACGTTTGCGCGATGCGCTGCAGGCATACGGCTACTATCACGCCACCTGGCATAGTAAAACGCTATCGCTGAAAAACGGGGATGCCGTCGTCCAGTATGACATTGTGCTTGGCCAACCCATTCGAGTCAGAAAGACGGATATACGTATCCTTGGCGCGATTGCTGAGGTCCCCAGCCTGCGGCAAAGGATAAAGCCTTTTCCTCTCAGCAACGGAAACATTCTCGATCAGGTCAGCTATGAAAGCTGGAAAGATCAAAGTCTTTCATTTCTCCGGTCCAGAGGGTATATCAGGGCTTATTACCAACGTCACGAACTTCTCATCGACAAGAAAAATGATTGGGCTGACATCTATCTTTGGCTCAATAGCGGCGAACGCTTTCGGGTAGGCAGTATTTCTATTGTTGGTGCAGAGCGCTATCCACGCTGGTTTATCGAACGCTATCTTACCTTCAAAACCGGAGACTGGTATTCACCTGACGCGCTGTCTGTGACCGAGAGCAACCTGCACGATGCCAATCGTTTCGAGAACGTGCAGGTACTTGGGGATACTGCACATCCTGTCGATACCACTGTGCCGGTAACGGTCAAGCTTGCCAGCCTGCCGGAACAGCATTTGAAAGTGGGCGTTGGCTACAGCACCAATATTGGCCTGAATGGCATACTCTATTACGACAACTACAATATGTTTCAACGTGCGCAGCATTTGCATGTAGCAGTGCAGGCCGCACAGAGGACGCGTAACATTGGCGCAACTTATACCTGGCCAATTGGTTCCACCCTGGGATCGGAATATGTTGCTACCACCTCTTTTCAAAATGAGACCTACCAGATCTGGTCGGCCAATGAGCTCAGCGCGGCGATCGGTCGCCGCTGGGCACTTGCCGACAATGCCAGGAAAAATGTCAACGCTACCATACAGGCGATGTTCAATCTGGAGCAGGCTTCGTATACCGTTTCGGGCATCAGTGATAGTTCATTTTATCTTTATCCCTCGGTGACCTATCGTGTGCAGAATTATCATAATATCCTGCGACCGGTCTCTGGCTTCTATGTGCAGGCAACCGCCGAAGGAGCGAGCAAGGTCTGGGGGAGCACCAGCAATTTCTTGCGGGTGCGGGTGCGGGGAGGATGGGATCAGATGCTTTCCTCCGACTGGGGGATCGGTGCGCGAGCAAGCTTGGGAGCACTCTGGCTGCACGGATCCATTCGCAATTTGCCGCCCAATCTGCGCTTTTTTGGTGGTGGACAAAACAGCCTTCCCGGTTATGCGTACGAATCGCAGGGACCGACAGATGCCCAGGGAGCCGTAGTCGGTGGCCGCCTTCTGGCGGTAGCCGGGATCCACATCGACCGTTTCATTACGCACGACTGGGCAGTTGGCGTATTTTATGATGCCGGCAACGCCTTTGATAGCTTTTCTTCCTTTCACGTCTTGCAGGATATCGGTATCGGGACGCGTTGGTATTCTCCCGTTGGGCCCATAATTCTTGATTTTGCGCACCCACTCATCGCGCCGCGCGCCCCAGCCGTCCGCGTGGCACTCTCCGTTGGGTTCAACTTCTGATGCGTTGGCATAAGATCCTGTTTCGCGCATTTTTATCCGGCTTATTGTTGCCTATAATTAGCATTTTTGTGCTTTTTACCTGGGTTTTCCTGACCAGCGCTGGTGCAAATTGGACGTTATCCTTGGTGCCCGGCCTGCACTACCAGAGTCTGCAAGGAAACCTGGCACATGGCTTGCGTCTGCAGGACGTATCCTATGTGAATCGCAATACAAACATCGACGCGCAGGAATTATCCTGGAAGTTTTATCCAACCGCACTATTATGGGGGGAGATCAAATTTTCGACGTTAACTATCAGCAATGCAAATATTCGATTGCCTCCAGCTAAACCAAGCGCCACTGCACTGACGCTGGCACCGCCAGAATTACCGCACTGGGCAAACATTTTCAGTGTATCAGTCTCTCCTCTAGCGATTGATAGACTCAGAATCTACCAAAATAACAAGGAAGCATTTTTTCTGCAGCAGGCGGAATGCAAAAAGATCGCCTGGGACAGAGGACGCATAGAGATACAGAATCTGCAAGGCCAGGGACCTTTCGGAAAATTGCAGCTTACGGGTAACGCCGAGATCAAGCAACGGAACATCAGACTAGTTGCCGACTGGCAATCAGCAAAATCGAAACGTAGCGCGGTAAACGTGCAGGTGGATTGGCATGGTTTGTCTGGAGGACGCTACGGAGGTCCCATCGCGCTCACCCTGCGTCAGGCGAGCATCAGCGGAAAACTTCAGGGAACTGCGACGATAGCCCCCTATGCGATTGAGCTGACGCATGCAAAGTTCAATAGCGAGAAGCTGGCCAAGCCGATGCAGCTTGCCATTTCTATGCATTTACCCAAAATCCTACATGGCAACTATGTGACGGCAGGCAAATTGTCGGATATTGCTTGGGTCGGGATGCCAGAAGCGTTAGGGAAAAGTGGTATTCGCGCAAACTGGCACGCATCTGGAACGGAATCCCGCTATCAGGGCACCTTGACCCTGGAATCCGGAAAAAGCAGGCTGAACGCCAACTTGTCAGGCTTGCAGAAATCTGTGACACTCCTACTGAGCGGTAATTTCTTGGACGGCCAGCTTCTGCCTTCCAAGGTAGATGCTACGTTCGGAAATGCAGAGTCGGTGCGTGGCAGTCTGGTATTCCGACAGATGCCTCTGCAGGCTATTGTTAAGCAGGTTCCTGGCAAGCTTTCTGCAGATATAGATCTTCATGCAGCTGCATCATCGTCCGGTTGGACCGGAAATATCCGTTGGAATCTTCTGCCAAGTCAAATCTATCAGAAAACGCTACGAGGTTCGGGAGAGCTGCAATTTTCTGACAAAACCTGGGACCTGAAGCAAGCGGTTCTGACCGGCCCCGGACTGCAATTACAGGCACAGGGCAGTCTTGCTCAGCGCCTCAGCATCAATGCTCAAGTGGACCGCTGGTCTGGCGTATTGCCAACAGCCAGTGGTAAAAGCAAATTACATGGATGGGTCGCTCAGCATGGGCAGGAATGGCAGGGGGAGCTGCATCTGCAAGGAACACAATTGCAGTACAAAAAGTATGCGCTAGCACGGCTCGATCTGGACGGTTCTCTGGGCAAGGGGGGCAAACTCCAGGCGACGCTTCTCGCCGCTGGTCTGGCCCTGGATGGACAGAAGCTTGACCTGCGCAGCAAGATCTCTGGCTCTTTGCAACAGGCAGATGTTCAGCTTTCGCTGCAGGATGATCAACGGAACCTGGTTCTTGGCGGCACTCTGCAGCACGCTACCGCTTGGAAACTCCATCTGGCGCAATTACGGTTTCAAGATCCCAGATTTGGGCAATGGTCTTTGGTTCAGCCGGCCACCCTACAATGGAATCAGGGCACTATAAGCGTTGGCACGCTGCGCATCGAAGGCGCAAACGGAGCCAGCGTACGCGTTGCTGGCAACTATACCACCGGATCGTCTCAAGGGAAATTGGATGCGGAAGCTTCAGCCTTGCCGCTAGATTTTTGGGATAAAACTCTGGGCACCGGAATTCGTGGTCGATGGAATGCACAACTGCATGGTCGCTGCGATGGGATATGCCAACTGAAGGCTGACTGGGAGGTGAAAGACACGGCTTTGCATTGGTCGGCCGGGGATACCAGTCACCAAATTGCGATAACACAATTTTCTGGAGATCTGCATTGGCAGAGGGATGGGCTGCACCTGCAGAGTAATCTGCATTTGGCAGATCAGTTGGGAATATTTCAACTGGATGCAAATAGTCCGGCTGTGCTGCGACTCCCCTGGAAGATGCCCACGCAGCAGCCGATCAATGCTACTGTTGCAGGAAATATTCCGGGCGTTTTGCTCTCGCAGTTGCCAACTGGAAATATTGACGTCGACCCCAAAGGGGATATCACGATCAACCTTCACGCAGGCGGAACCTGGGGAAAACCGCTTTGGCAGGGCCAGGCAAACGCTTCCGGCCTAGGCTGTTACATTCCCGAGGCAGGACTGCATCTGCAGGATATTGCGGCCCAGCTCACTGGTAGCGGAGATCATTTGCTCCTGAAAAGTCTGGTCGTGCACTCTGGCTCTGGCACTCTGCACGGTAGCGGTGGTATAGCGTTAGCTAAGGGCATCCCCTACCAGATCAATATTACCGGAAACAACTTCCTCGCGCTCAATTTGCCGCAGGTACAAGCGGCCATCGATCCTAACATCAACATTCATCACCAGCAAGGAACATTGGCGATAACCGGAAAAGTGGAAACCTCACGTTTGCGGATTTTGGGGACCGATTTTGGTGGACCGAAGCCGTCAAGTGATGTCGTTTTTGTCCATGAAGCGAAAAAGAGCACTACGCCTTCTGACCTGGCTGTGGACGTGCATATCGGACTCGGGGAAAATGCCCGAGTGTTGATTGGCGGTCTGCATGCTGATCTGCAAGGAGATTTGCATTTGCGCATGGTGCCTCCCTCCACCACACCATTGTTGCAGGGTAGTCTACAAATGGTCGATGGAAAATATGAGATCTATGGCAACTCGCTGACATTTGAAATAGGAAAAATTCTTTTCAATGGTCCGCCACAGGCGGCAAGCCTCGACGTACTTGCGGTGCGTCGCATCAAGAACAGCGACAGTTTTGCTGTGGCTAACGAAACGATTCTTGCCGGTGTCCGGGTTACTGGGAATCTTAGTCATCCGGTGGTCAATTTATATTCCAAACCAAGCATGGCGCAAAACGATATCCTTTCTTACCTCGTGTTAGGTACACCGAGTACTGGTCTACAAAGCCAGGACGCCGTTCTTTCTGCCGCAGCAGGACAACTATTTTCTGCGGGGCGCGCGGCAGTATTCGGTAACAGTCTCAGTAGCACCGGCTTCGATTTTGGCGTAAGCTCCAGTGGCTCCGGCAGTGGACTGGCCGCCGATATGGTTACCCTGGGACACTATATCACTCCAAATTTATATTTCAGCGTGGGCCAGTCTGTCTTGGGTGATGGCACGGTCGCACGTCTACGATATCGAATTTCCCGCAATATAGAAATTCAAACGGAAAGTGGCACGCAGGATGGCGCAAATATCTTTTACCGAATCGACTTCTAAAGCTGACATCCGATCTGCAGAGGTCCTGATCATAGGCGCCGGCGTTATCGGGCTGAGCGCCGCCTTGCGTTTGGCCCAGACCGGTAAGAAAGTCACCATACTGGATCGCGGCGCTCTGGGGCGGGAAGCCTCGTGGGCGGGGGGCGGGATTCTGAGTCCCTTGCACGCCTGGCGCTATCTCCCTCCCCTTCTCCGGCTGGCAGAAGAAGGCATGCGCCGCTATGAGGATTTCGCCAACGAAATTCAGGATGCCTCTGGCATTGATCCCGAGTGGCGGATGTCGGGAATGTGGGTTCTCGATAGCGAGGAGGCCCCTCTGCCAAGAGATGTACTGGCGTGGGGTGCGGCCTGGGGACGAAATTGGCAGTGGCACACGGCGACGCAGATGCAGCATTTGGCGCCCATGCTACGAGCCGACGCCGCCCTGTTCTGTCCGGAAGTGGCCCAAATTCGAAATCCACGTCTGCTTTCCGGGTTGCTTCGCTATGTGACAGCGCTGGGAGTTCATACCCAGGACTATACTGAGGTAACCGAGATTCGAAAAGAAGGCGCGCAATGGGCAGTGCTGGCTGGCAATCTGCGGTACTACGCCGATCGAATCATCGTCAGTGCTGGGTCCTGGACTGGCAGAATTCTGGCACAGCAGGGTATCTCGCTCCCGATCACCCCAGTGCGGGGCCAGATGCTTCTTCTACAGGGTCAGAAAAATGCGTTGCCACAGATCGTTTTGGAGGGGGCGCATTATCTGGTACAGCGTCAGGATGGGCAGCTCCTGGTTGGCAGCACCACTGAGGACGTCGGCTTTGACAAGTCATTTACGCCGGAGGCAGCGCAGGAGCTTTTGGCATTTGCGCATCGCGTGTTTCCCGTAAGCCGGGCCTACCCCGTCACCCAACAGTGGTCAGGCTTGCGCCCTGGCAGCCCAAACAATATTCCGTTTATCAGCAAGGTGCCAGGGCAGGACGGCCTATTCATCGCCAGCGGTCATTTTCGTTATGGGCTGACGACCGCCCCGATTACTGCCGAGTTACTGACCGAACTTGTCCTCGATAGAACCCCGAGTCTGGACCTGAGTCCCTATGCCCTTCCCTTGACACGCAAAGAGTAATATATTGGACAAAGTAAAGATTTTGTATTTGGACAAACACATGAGCAAGGGACCTATGAACAAACAGGAAGTTTTGGAAACCCTACGGAATGCAGGAGTGAATCCGACCAGTCAACGGGTGGAGATCGGGTACATCCTGTTTGCCGAGCATGCTCACCTCTCTGCCGAAGAAATCATGCAGCGCGTGAACGCGGATTACGCCGTCGTATCCAAAGCTACGGTTTACAATACCCTGGGCCTGTTTGCGCAACACGGGTTGGTTCGGGAGGTCATTGTGGAGCCCGGGAAAGTCTTCTACGACTCCAATGTTGCACCCCACCACCATTTTTATTATGTCGACACTGGCGATCTGATGGATATCCCAGCCCAGCACCTTCGGCTGGCGCAGCAACCTCAGCTGCCGGAAGATACCGAACTGGAAGAAGTCGACATCGTGTTGCGCGTACGCAAGCGTAAACCGGTGTCAGAAGCGTCGCGTCTGCGGCAGTAAGCCCAGTGCTTGCTTCCGTGGTCCAGATCATGCGATAGCCAGGAAAGATCCCTGAGCTCGGCTCAGGGATCTAGTGAAGCAGAGAAGATTCTGTCACTTGGAACTCGCCATCTGATAGACCTCATCCTTGATGGCCAAACGCTTTTTCTTCAGCTCTTCCAAAGAGGTGCTCCCTGAGGCAGCATCACTCCGTTCGATGTGCTCGATCTCCAGGGTGACTGATTTAAACTCGTTCAGCAACTTCTCGAAGTGTGGAGATTCTTCCCTGAGCGCTTGCATTTTCTCGATCAATTCTGGAAATTCCGACAACAGATCCTGGTGTTCCGATCTCATATCTCCTCCTGAGCCGATTTTTTAATGGAGCCTAGATTACCACCATAATTCTCCACTAAGTATGAAGTGTAGATGACATTTTCGGGAAAGTCAGCTCACCTCACCCCCACTCTGCATCAGCCACAGCTGCTTGTCAGACCCCAAGGCGGCAGGCTAAAAGAAAGGCACTTAAGCTGTTGCCTAAGTGCCTGTTTTATTTGGCGCGCTCGGAGAGATTCGAACTCCAGACCTACTGATTCGTAGTCTCTGGGTATAGCTTTTATCGAGGTTTACGAATATCACCGAACTTTGACAAAACAAACAGATACGGAGATACTGCCTTTATCAACATCACCCGAATTACCGCAAAAAGGTTAGCCCAGGGTTAGCCCGGCTAACCTGTCAGAGGGTCACAAGGAGGCAGTCATGGCAGAGCGGATCAACTTCACCAAGGCGGCGATTGCGAACCTGCAACCGGATTCGAAGAAGCGCGTCACCGTCTACGACACCAGGCAAGCTGGCCTCTGCATCCGCGTCACTCCTGCTGGGGCCAAGACCTACTATTGTGTTCGCAAGGTCGCCGTAAGAACGGAGTGGGTCCGCATTGGCGACGCTCAGACCGTCACCATCGAGAACGCGCGCACCGCCGCCGCCAAGATCATCAACGACATCGCCGCCGGGCAGAACCCCGCCGAGCAGAAGCGCATCCGCAAGGCGGAAATGACTTTCTCTGACTTGTTCGCGCAATGGGTGAAGGCGAAGGCTGCCAAGCGTAGTCTGAGCAACGACCAGAACAACTACCGCCTGCACCTGCAAGGACTCGCCAAGAAGAAGCTATCTGACATCACGCGCCAGCAAATCCGAACCCTTCACCAGAAAATCGGCGCGGCGTCTGGTGTCTACCAAGCAAATCGAGTGCTGGCGCTGGTCCGTGCCGTGTTCAACTTCGGCATCAAGGAACTGGATTTGAACATCCCAAACCCTGCCGCCGGGATCAAATTGCACCGAGAAGAAAGCCGGGACCGGCGTCTACATCCCGACGAACTGCCAAGGTTTTTTGATGCGCTGGCAGAGACGGAGAATCCCGACTTCCGGGACTATGTTTTGCTCTCTCTGCTGACCGGAGCGCGGCGCAGTAACGTCTTGGCGATGCACTGGCAGGAGATTAACCTAGAGCGCGCTCTGTGGCGCATCCCAAGCGCCAAGGCCAAGGCCGGAGAAGCTATCGAGGTGCCGCTGAGCAGTGCCGCTCTGGACATCCTGCAACGTCGCAAAACTACCTATGGTGGGCAAGGATGGGTACTCCCAGGACCCGGCAAGACCGGGCACCTGGTAGAGCCAAAGAGGGCATGGGCTACGCTGCTGAAACGGGCAGGCATCGAGGATCTTCGCTTGCACGATCTGCGGCGCAGTCTGGCGAGTTTCCAGATCGATGCAGGCGCGACCTTGGCAGTGATCGGCAAGGCATTAGGGCACCAGTCCCAACAAACTACCGCGGTTTATGCACGGCTGGCGCTAGACCCCGTACGGGACGCAATGGAAAAGGGAGCCGCTGCCATCCTCGCTGCTGCGGGTGTGAAGGATACCGCCGAGATTGTGCCGATGAAGAAAGGCAAGCGCAGTGCATAGCTCGCGTTTTGATCGAGCGGTCATTTTGACCCATCATGCCCGGAGCAGGATGCAGGAACGTGGCGTCACCGATGCGGAGCTGTTGGCGATCATCGAGAATGGCACCGTTCGTGCCAAGGATGAGCGCCGGATATGGATATACCGGGAGTTTGCCGGCCGGCAAGACAACCTCTTGTGCGTGGCTGCTCTCCTCGAAGACGCCTTGATCGTTAAAACCATCATGACCCATTGGGAGGTTTCCCCATGAAAGCCCAGTACGAACCAGCTGACGATATTCTGGTACTGCAGTTTTCCGATAAGCCAGTCACTCGGGAAGTATCCCAGGATTGGAACCTGAATGTCGCATACGCTGAGGACGGCACTATTGTGGAGATTGTCATATTGGATGCCAAAGCATCAGGAGCGTGGCCGATTCCTCAGCACGCTGCCTGACAGTTTACGCCACCAGATACCGCGACGGCGGGAAAAGTCGGGCACCCTTCCCGGCCTGCTGGTGGTCCTATTCCGAAAGGGAGCGCGAATGTATGACGAATGATCCACATGCAAAAGAGCTGCTGACGTGGCTAGAAGCAGCGACCCGATTCATGGAAAAGATGGAAGAAATGAAATCCGATCCGGTTATCAGTCAGTCGGCTCATATGGTGGCATTTGTCGATCGACTTACGCGGGAAATAGCCAATCAGTCTCTTCCTTGGGATGTCCTGGCAAGCCACAAGGCCCCAGAGATCGCAAAAAAAGCCGTAAAAGTATCCGCGACTCATGCCATAAAAAGCAGGCACGCTCCCGCCGGCGAACTTCGCGGGAAAGTGCTGGCGGAGGCAGATAGCCTTAGGCAGAAGAACCCCAAAATATCCAAGAACCAGATAGCGGCGAAACTCGCACCGCTGGCGATGCAATGGGCCGTTGAACTCGGCGCTAACCTTGCCAGCATGGAAGCGACGGATCGAGCGCGCGAGCAAATCAGAGCTTGGTTGAAGCCGAGCAGGCAAAAATAGATGCTTGCGCTTATAAAAAAAGGGGGGGGCTCTACGCGTATAGCCAAGGCGCTACGCGTATAGCCAAATTACGCGCCTTTTTTTCTCTCTATATCGTCACCTTACGTTATTCATCAACGTGAGGATACAGCGATGCAAACATCAGTCGATAAAATTACCGCCGAGATCGGGCGGACTCTTGGATATACCCCCGAACAAGTCCCCGTATTTGTGGATGCGGAAACGGCGGCGCAAGTTCTCGGGATCAAGTGCAACACCTTAACCAACTGGAGATCAACGGGGCGATATGCCCTGCCATTCGTAAAGACTGGCCGCCTTGTGCGTTATCGTGTCTCTGATCTTGCGGAATGGATCGCCCAGCGCCGTGCTAGCGGGGAGGTATAAAAATGGCCCGCCCTCACGAAGAAAAGCAGACCACCAATCAACCAGTAAATCCTAGCATAATCATTGCGCTGCGTCACACGTTGGCGGCTATCGGCAACTTACAAAGCGTCTCAGGATGCACCGAATGGGAGGAGCTGCTGCTGCGACACACCACCGAGGAACTCGCGCGGCAAGTGGCGCGCCTGGAGGTGCGCTCATGACGTATGACCTAGACGAAGCTGCTGAGCTGGCTGCATGGCCGAATCCGCAACCATTGACCGCAAAAATTGAGCCGGAACCGTATCCGCTTGACGCTTTGTCAGAGACGATCCGCGCGGCTGCGGAGGAAGTTAGAGATTTTGTGAAGGCGCCTGCTGCTCTGGTAGTAGCGTCCGCAATAGGCGCGATGTCTCTGGCCTGCCAAGCGCACATCGACATCGAGCGAGCGGCAAGGCTTACCGGACCATCCGGGCTCTATTTGTTGACCATCGCTGATTCAGGCGAGAGGAAAAGCACGGTCGATTCGCTGTTCGGTAAGGCTATCGCGGAATACGAAGAGGCCCAACGGACCCAGGCAAAGCCACTACTGGACGAGCATCAAGCGGCAATCGAGGCGTGGGAAGCCAAGAAGCAAGGTATCAAGGAAAAGATCAGGCAACTTGCCAAGGAAAACAAACCTACCGGCGACAAAGAAGCCGACCTTCGGAAGCTGGCACACGAGCGACCAGATCCGCCTAGAGTTCCTCGCCTGTTGTATGCAGACGCGACCCCGGAGGCCCTAGCCTTTGGACTAGCGAAACAATGGCCTTCTGGCGGCGTGGTATCCGCTGAGGCCGGTATCGTGTTCGGCGGTCATGCGATGGGCAAAGACACTGCCATGCGGAACCTGGCCTTACTGAACCAGCTTTGGGACGGAAAGCCGCTGACCATTGATCGAAGGACCGTCGAATCCTTCACCGTGGCCGGGGCGCGGCTGACCGTGGCGTTGCAGGTGCAGGAGGCGACCTTGCGCGATTTTTTCAGTAAATCAGGCGCACTGGCGCGGGGTACTGGATTCCTTGCGCGTTTCCTTGTCGCTTGGCCGGAGTCAACCCAGGGGACGCGGTTCTTTACCGCCCCCCCTGCAAGCTGGCCTGCACTGGCAGCATTCAACAGGCGCATCGCCGAGATTCTGAACCAACCGGCACCAATCGACGATGAGACTGGCACCCTGACCCCTGCAATGATGAAACTGGCACCGGATGCCAAAAAGGCTTGGATAACCTTCCACGATGCCATCGAGTCAGAACTTGGGAGCGGCGGCGATCTGTGCGACGTGCGGGACGTGGCAGCAAAGTCCGCTGACAATGCGGCGCGGCTGGCGGCGCTATTCCAGTTCTTTGAGTCTGGGATGGGCGCGGCAGTCGGTCTACCTGCTTTTGAAAGTGCAGGTAGGATCGCGGCATGGCACCTAAACGAATCGCGGCGATTTTTCGGTGAGCTGGCGCTACCCGTTGAGCTGGCAGACGCGGCGAGGCTGGACAACTGGCTAATCGACTATTGCAAAAGCAGGCTAACGACCACGGTAGGGAAAAGCCACGTTCGGCAGCATGGGCCAATACGGGACGGGGCGCGCCTGGATTCGGCCATATCAGAGCTTGCCGACTTGGACCGAGTACAGCTCGTGAAAGATGGCAGGAGGCTGTACTTGGACATCAACCCTGCGCTTCTGGAAGGTCGGTTGCTATGAAGATCGCCGACCTGATCCGCAAGGGCGGTCTGGCCCAGGTTGCTACTGCTATTCCTGCTACTGTTGCTACTAAAGGCGAGAATGGACCCGGAACAGTAGCAAAAATAGCAACTATAGCAATAGCAAACCCATTGCACGTTGCAGGCCGGATTGCCCTGGCAATCGTCAGGGCTGGCGGTGGGATCTGGGTAGACAACGCTGGCAAGCTGCAAGTCGAACAAGCACCGGCATGGCTATTGCCATTGCTGGACGACTTTAGACATCAAATAGTTCAGGTGCTAACTGATATTTGGGAGGAAGGCGAGGAGCGCAAGGCGATCCAGACTGAAAGCGAAGCGCCACCGTTCACCGATCTGCACCGGATCGACAACGTGCCTGGCTTCGCTGGCGTGACTCCGATCACCGACGCGGAGCGGCTACTGATGAACTTGCGACTACTGAGGAGGGACGACGCATGACCACGAAGCCAGAGGCACCAGCAACCAACGTGCGACCAATCGCGTCAACCAAGGCGCTGCAAGTCATCGAATCGCCAGAAATAAATCGGCACCCCTCCCCCCGTCTAGGCACGGCTGCCGAGGTACGCATGGAAATGGCCCGGCTCTACAGAGATGCACGCGCCGGACGGGTGGAAGTCGCGGACGCCACCAAGCTGGCGTACATCCTGACCCAGCTTGCCACCATCATGCAGATTGATGATCTGGAGCAGCGCACCGCTGCCCTTGAACGAGTTTTGAAACAGGAGGGCCGGAGATGAAAGGCGTTTCCGATCGACTGCTAGGTAATCTGGACCCCATGCAGCGATGCAGCGTGATCTTTGCAGACTTGAGCCGGGAGGACTTCACCGAAGCCAACCGCCTGGCTGATACGGCACCGAGCGGCACTTATGTTGCAGGGGATTTTTATTACCCGTTCACCCGCGCCATGCTGGTGGCTGCCCTGGCGCGTGGCGACATCGAGCAGGCAACCGCAAGCGAATGGGCCGCCCGCTGTTTTTGGTCAACAAGACTGCACAGTGAAGGCCAGAAGGATGAGGCCCTGGACATCCTCTGGGATGCTGCCCAATGCCACCGGACCCGCGCCAGGTCGTTATGGTCGGCATACTCGCAGGCAGTCAGAGAGGTAGGAATGGACCCCGGCGAAGTCATGCAGGCTATGGGTGGGCTTTCCAAGCTGGCGCAGGATACGATTGACGGCGCAGGGGATAACGCTGCCGATGATGCTTTGACGCTCTATGCCGCGATGCTATCACCCTAAAATCCGTCCGGTTTTTCTTCCTGAGGTTAGCCCTGGGTTAGCCCGGAAAAATTAAGGCACCTAGGAGATCTCCCTAAGTGCCTGTTTTATTTGGCGCGCTCGGAGAGATTCGAACTCCCGACCTACTGATTCGTAGTCAGTTGCTCTATCCGGCTGAGCTACGAGCGCTTTGAGGGACGAAGAATACCGATCATGCGGCGGCGAGTCAATCCACCTCGACGGACGTGTAGCAGCAAATTAGTAATGTCCGCTTTCGGCACGTTAGAAATGTCCGCCTGGAAGAGTAGAGAGGCAAGGACGAATGACGCAGGAGCGGATAGAGATGAGCGAGCGGGAGCTCAAGCGG
>Ga0078972_1004540_pt1 | contig 37658 bp, 21 predicted proteins | sample YelNatPaOPGAMG01_FD_67568 | JGI IMG/M metagenome (GOLD analysis project Ga0078972, IMG submission 67568) | Hot spring thermophilic microbial communities from Obsidian Pool, Yellowstone National Park, USA - OP-RAMG-01 (SPADES assembly) (version 2) | ecosystem: Environmental > Aquatic > Thermal...
TGGAAATCAGGTTATTCTTAAAATGGCACTTACATTAAAAAGACGCCAATGGTTTATCGGTCTTTGGGAAAAATCCAGAGCCTTTTCTTTCCCTGTCACTTTTTCTATTGCGTAATTTGGGGTAAAGTTAAAAACCCGAAATTCTAGTAGAAAATTGCAAAGTTCAAATAATAAATAATTCTTCCATCATTCTTTGATTATACTTTTCACCTTAATAAAAATCTCCCCATTATGTGAATTATTGAAGTTGAAATTCAGATTCCAAATTTTTAATCATTACTTTGAATTTCCCAGGCTCAACGATTCTTTTATTCTGTCTTCCAATAAATGATAAGTCATAATCATTTAAGATAAACGTAACTGTCTTCGATTCCCCAGGATACAAATCAATTTTCGTAAATCTTTTTAGCTGCTTCACAGGCCTAGAAACAGAAGCGTACTCATCATTTAAATAAAGAAGAACTGTTTCTTTGCCTCTTCTATTACCAGTATTTTTTACATCAACATCAATTTTAATATTATCGCCTTTTTTATAATTTTTTTTGTCAAGTTTTAAATTTGAGTAAGTAAAATTAGTATAACTTAAGCCATATCCGAATGACCATTGAGGTTCAAATACATTGCCTTCGGCAATTTCAAGAGGTTTATAATCATAATGAACTAAGTCATCTGAATATTTTGGATAAGTAATTGATAATTTTGCACTAGGATTAGCATCTCCAAATAAAATATTCGAAATAGCCATTCCTCCATCCATACCTGGTAAAAAAGCCAATAGTATACCTTTTACATCATTTGCTATTTTATTAATAACTCTTGGCCTTCCTTCTATCATTACAAGTATAACTGGCTTGCCTGTCTTAATTAACGCTTTCGCAAGTTTTAATTGGGAAGAATTTAATTCAAGATCATTAATGTTGCCAGCTGTTTCACAATATGCAGACTCACCCAAACAAAGTATAATATCATCAACATCCTTAGCAACTTGAACAGCTGAATCTATATTGATTTCGTCATCAAAATTGACTCCCTGCACATATTTCACTTTTTCAGGGCTAATTTTTTCTTGGATTGCTTTCAACAAAGTAGGTTTATTTTTTGGATATAAAGATTCCTCATTGCCCTGCCAAGTAATAGTCCAGCCACCATTTAAAACCGATAATAAATTAGCAGTGGGACCGGTTACAAGTACCTTTGCTTTCTTAGAAAGTGGCAATAAATTATTTTCATTTTTAGCTAATACAATAGATTCTTCTGCTGCCTGGAGATTAGTTTCATCTGATTCCTTTGTAGCAAATTGTTCTTTTAATTTTTCATCGGGAAAAGGGTTCTTAAAAAGTCCAAGCATAATTTTAACTCTTAAAATTCTTGAAACAGCTTCATCAATACGTTTAATTGGGACTTTACCTTTTTTTACCAAATCGATTAAATAATTATAAAAGCTATAGTCGAGTGGGACCATACTCATATCAATACCAGCCATTACAGCCATTCTAACAGCATCTTCTGGAGAATCAGCAACTTTATCCCGTGTATAAAGTCTTTCTATGTCTTGCCAATCCGATACAACAATTCCTTTGAATTTCATTTCATTACGAAGAACTTCTGTAAGTAAATGGTAGTTAGAATGACCTGGAATTCCATTAACTTCAGAAGAATTTACCATTATAGTTTGAGCTCCTAATTTTATCGTTTGTTCAAATGGAGGTAAAAAAATTTCTTTCATCATTCTATCGGGTATAAATGCTGGTGTCCTATCCTTTCCATCAAAAGGAAAACTATAGCCTACAAAATGTTTAAGGCAAATTGCAACTTTGTTTGACTTACTAATGTCATCCCCTTGAGCTCCTTTGATATAGCTCTCTCCCATTTTTGTGACCAAATAAACATCCTCCCCATACGTTTCCCACAGTCTAGGCCAAAGTTGTTGGCGCCCAACATCAAGCACGGGATAAAAATTCCAAGGAATACCACATGCTCTTATTTCCCGAGCAGTAATTTCCCCTTCTTTTTTTACAAGATCAGGATTAAAAGTGGCAGCCATATTTATTGGTTGTGGAAATATCGTGGCGTCAGTTGTATAATTTGCACCGTGAATAGCATCAATTCCATATAAAATTGGAATTTTTAACCTAGTTTCTTTAATAGCAACTTTCTGGATTTCCGTAATCAATTTTTGCCATTCATCAACACTTAATGCAACATCATAAACATTTAATAACGAGCCTATATGATATTTTACAACTGCTTCTCGCAATTTATCTTTATCAAAATCAAATTTTTGAGTTGTAGTACCATGTTGTTTTGCTACCATTTGTATAGTTATTTGCGTCATCTGCCCGACTTTTTCTTCAAGTGACATTTTAGAAATAATTTTTTTTATCTTCTTTTCAATTATTCCTTCGTGTTTTGATATGTCATCAAAGGCATTCAGATTCGTAATAAAAGTCAAAATAACAATAATTAAAACTATAATCTTTTTCATTAATTAACTTTCTCCATTTGTAAAATTATGTTTAGATAAATATATCATCCATAGAACTATCCCTTACCCTTGTACAATATCTTGGTTGCAAAGATTTTGCTACAGTGTCTTATACTATCGTTTCCTTCAAACCTTGCTTAAATAATTTCAATTCTTAACTGACTTCATAAATAATTTGCTCAATTAATTTTAGATATTAGACTTTTTGATTTATCTGACCGTATTTATATACGCAATATTTTATAATTTATATTTTTAACCTACTATCTTTGTTTGTTTATTATAGCTTTATCTTATTTAAATAACATATCCTCACACCTCTAATAAATATAATCCTATTGAACCTTATCAAGTAAAAATAGATTGATTATGCTAACTAAAAGACTAAAGTTCTTTTTATTTTTAGGCTAATACTTCGGATTATCAGACAAATATTTACAAAAATTGACAGCTTATTTAATGTTTATTTTTGTCGCATTTAAATTATAATTTCCAACTTTTTCCTAATCTCTTCTAGTTTATGAATAGATAAATAATGATTTCAGTTTCTACAAAAATAAAAAGCATAAAATAAGTGAAAAGAGTAAAAAAAAAGATTAAGCAACACCTTTATAATTATTTATCTTTTAAAATTGGATATATTAAAACTCCCTGAAACTCAGTGAGAATACTTGTGGTCAAAAAAAATCCTTTTCGTCTTAATCGAATGCAATTATAAAATGTTATTCCTCCATCTTTACTCATAAATTAATAGTTCACTTCAATTCTTATTTTTATTAATCTACTTTTTCCCATTTTAGGTTTACCATCCTGTTGGTTGCATGAAATTACAAATAAAAATTTCCTTAGACTGAATGGCAATCATCAGCATAAAACTTTCCGTAATATCCAAATTAAGACTTAACTTGTTAAAATTTATTACATTATCTTTTCCAAAAACTAAAGTTTTTGATAGAGCTCATTTAATCAAAATCATTTTATTGGTCTCTGAATATTCGCCTACTTTTAATTGATAAAAATAAACTCCACTAGCTAAATTTGAAGCATTAAATATATAATTATGTACACCTGGGTTTTGAAATTCATTAACTAATGAACTAATTTCCTGGCCCAATACATTAAAAACTTTTAAGGATACCATTTCACTATTTTTAAGTTGATAAGAGATTGTAGTCGTTGGATTAAATGGATTAGGATAATTTTGAAAAAGTTTGAAGTTATTGGCAATATTATTTTCGTTTTTATCTTTTATTTTAGTTACCAGTTCAGAAATTGGCCTACTCCAAATCTCTCCATTTAAAGAGCCAGCAAATATTCTTGAATTACTCACGGCTAAACTATAAATATATCCATCAGTTAATCCTGTATCAACAACAGACCAGTAATTTCCATTATTTGAAGAGACAAAAACACCCTCACCAGAAGTACCAACAATTAAATTTGGGTAAATGACTATCAACGCACGAATATAAGTATTGGTTAAACCAGAATCCAATAAGCTCCAGCTATATCCATAATTTGAACTAGAATAAACTCCCTCATCATTGCCCAAATAGACATTGGGTCCATCAGAAGCAATAGTATAAATATAAAGTTTATTTATTCCACTATTACTCTGTAACCAACTAGATCCTTTATCATCTGAAACAAAAATTCCATCACCCCAAGTACCAGCAAAAAGACGGCTTGATTTAACACCCAAGGTTCGTATGTTCAAATTAGAAAGCCCATTATTTACTGGCTTCCAACTATCAACATTGAATGAAGATAGAAACACCCCACCACCCCAAGTAGCAACGAATATATTTGTATCGATTGTAGCAATTGAATAAATATAATTATTACTTAAAGAAGAGTGAGAATTCTGCCAAGTCCTTCCGTTATCAGAAGACGTAAATATACCCCCGCCATAAGTTCCAACATATAATTTATTATTAATAATCTTAATTACGTTAATATCAGATGTTGTAAGTCCAGTATCTATATAAGCCCACGTTATTCCATCATCTTGGGACATATATATATTTCCACCAAGTGTTCCAGCATAAATAGTACTTCCTTTCGTCTCCAACGAAATAATTCGGCCTGGTAGAGCACCATGTCCACCAGGAGGATTCGGTAGAACAGTTTTAGTCCATTGTGCAAAAGAAAATTTCTGAAAGAAAAATAAAATTGCAAAACAAAAAAACTGTAAAAAAACTTTTTTCATTATCGTATCCAATTTTTAGTTACTAAAAAGAAATATTTAGTGAGAACTTTTGAATATTTGTAAGCCTACCAAAATCTTGGTAAGCATAATCAACTTTGATTGCTATATTACCAAGAAGTATTTGCTTAACACCAAAGCCAAGTGTAAAAGATTCCTCCGAATTCTGCAGAAACAAAGATTTATACCCCCCACGAATTGCAATTAAATCATTATAGACATATTCAGCACCAACATTAACACTCTCATAATTATCACTTGGGTGTACAGCATCAACAGCTAATGTTATTTTATTTTTCTCAGTAGCAATGGGGCTGTATGCAAGGCCAACTCTAAAATTTAGAGGCAGTGACCAGTAATCAGTACTTAAATTTGCTGGTATCTTCCCATTATTTCCAACAGTTGTTGGATCCGGGTCATATGTAACCAATGTAGAATTCCCTTGTAGCTGCATCTTCGTTCCAAAATTGGATATAGACATACCTAAGATTATACCATCAAATGGCGTAGTGTAAAGTACGCCAAGGTCCATAGCAAAACCTACAGCACTAGTTTGCCATATAGATTGATATATAATTTTAGGATTAAAGCCTATAGAAAAATTATCAGTAAGTTTACGTGCATAACCAATGCTAAAAGCTACATCCGAAACAGTAAAAGTCTGCCCTGTCCCTTCTGGCGCATCAACAGTGGTTACTTTCATATCGCCATAATCTGAGGAAGTAAAGCTAAATCCAACTGTACCTAAATCACCTAAATTATAGGATGCAGCCAAAAAATTATAAGCAATATCTGCTAACCAATTTGTATGGTCTATTAATATCCCAACACCTTGTAATTTAGATAAACCTGCTGGATTCCAATAAAATGCGCTTTGATCATCAGCAACCCCAACAAAAGCGCTCCCCATTCCGGTGGCTCTGGCACCTTGGCTAATTGAAAGGAAAGCTGCTGCGGAAGTACCTTTTTTTGAAACATTAGAAACAAAATTATCTTGACAAAAGGTCATTGAGGAAATTAAGACTAACTCTAACAATACTTTCACAAAAACAATTTTCATCTTTTTTCTCCTCTACTTTATTACAGCAAATTTGCCAATGTATTCACCAATACCTGGAGCGTCAACGTGGTAAATATAAACCCCGTAAGCAACGTCCATACCATCATCAGATACTAAATCCCAAGATAATGAACCGCCATTATATAAATTTGAAGCATCTTTATAAAGCGTTTTCACCAGATATCCTGTCACCGTATAAATTCTAACTGTACATTTGGCCGGAAGATTAATAAAATCTATTTTCCTTGTACCTCGCCCAGTAGAATAAAGAGTTCTTTGTTCCCATGAAGCTGTAGCTATATATGGGTTAGGAACAACTGAAATCTTTGAAAGACTTTGATTAGCAAAATTATTATTGACTGATGCAGCCTTTGTACTAAAGCTAAAATAATCTCCCTGATAAAATGGCTTATTAGTATATATTCGGAACTTATCTCCAGCTTGGGGATAAATTGGTGTCAACGAAGGATTAAAAGGTGGTGAATAATGTATTCTCCAAGAATATTTAACTTGATTATTAACTGGTTGAATTAAAATTATATCGTCTCCAGGCGTTAAAGATTTTGATTTATCATTATCTATAATTTCAGATTTTACACTATCTCCCGAATTAAGATCAATTATAACATAATTAACTGGAATTTTATTATATGGTGTTATTGCTACAGTATGATCAAAGAATTCCATTTGATAATCAGTAGGCCATTTTACATCGAGTGAAGGTGAAGTATTGTCTGGGATAACACTAATATTTAAATTACTTTTACCTACGTACCATCCCGTTAAAGTATCATTTATAGAAATAGTTGTATCATTGAAAAAAGAAAATACCATACCATCAAAAGGAATACTATAAATATTGTTTCCAAAAGTAGAAGCATCAACATTACTTTCCATTGTATCGATTTTTCCATTATAATACTTAACAACGCTATATGATGAAGTTTTATAATTAGGGATTTTACCTAATGAATTAAATATCACTTTATATTCAGCTCCAGAATTTATAGTCGAAGGGTTTAAAACTTCAACTTTAATAAAGCCGGTCCCTAGTCCACTTGTTACTTTACTTAAATTTCCCTCAATTTGAGGCGGCACATAACCAGCCACAGAAGCATTCGGAACGACAACTGCAGTATTTATATCCGTGAATGTAATATTACCTGCTTCGTCTTGTCTAATTATTTTTGAACACTCAGTAGGTTGTAGCCCAGTTGAACCAAAAGCGGTATCGCCCATGGAATAAGAACATACTGCATAATAATAGGTTTTTCCGTTTTCCACTGTAGTATCAACAAATGAGTGTTGAAGACCCGTATTACTACCACGCCAAAATCTTGCCCCATTAATACCTACTGGATCAGGTCCAAATATTGAATCAATCAAATCAAATTGAGCAATCGGTTTCCAATAGGTTGGTTCACCCTGGGAATCGGTAATTAGTTTATCATCTTCAAATTGAGGATCCTGGCTACGATAAATTGTATAACCTTCAAAGATTTTCTTATATCCTTGCTTGGGATCATTATGCTCGTATCCAAGAAATGAGTCTCTAGATTCTTCTGCAATATTATCCCAATATAAAAAAACCTTATGGTTACCTGCTACTGCTGTAAGTGTTGGCTTATATGGGGGTTTAGAAAAATTATAATTAGCATTATAAATTTGTTGAACTGTTTCCTTATGAAATAACAACTGGTTCAAATCATTGCCCATTAAAAGAGCTACTGAAAATCTTTCTCTTAATCCTTTACCAAGAATAAATGGTCCAGACGCAAATACTAAATATATATTTGCATTCTGAACCATCGTATCACGAAAAGCATTATTCATTGCATTCCACATTACATCATCATTTTTTCCCCATAATCCATTCGGACCATGCGAATTGTCTAATACTTTAACAGTCATAGAAGTCAAACCAATTTGGTCTGATTCATCCTTATCAGTTGCATCAAAATGTGGTTCTCCTGGTGTTGGTAATCCATCACCTTCACCTTCATCTGGACCAGTATATCCTGGATCGGTTGGTCCAATACCATCTTTACCCACATCATCATTAAGAGGTTCACCAGGGTCCCATTTCCCGTTTCCATTTAAATCAGAAAATGATACCCAGTTATGATTATTATCAATATGGTCATCTCTTCTTTCATCAATTAAACCATCTTGATCATTATCAATTCCATCAAAGGGATTTCCCGGACTTTCAAGATAAGCAAAACCTAAATAACCGGTTTTCCAATTATCAGGACTTCCAAGTCCCCCTGGGGCCCAACAGTAAGCAATATTTAATAGTGTATTATAATAGGCGCTATTAGCAGGTTCGGTAGAATTGGCCCCTCCTACTCCAGCATCGGCATAAAAGCCAAATGCAGTACTATCATAAGTATGGTCCGAAATATTTACTATGTCATAATGCCAAAAAATACAATCTTCCGCTAAAACATGAGACCACTGAAAACCCCTAACTTCAATTCTCAAACCCAACCCCCCCCTGTTTGAATCACTGGAAATAGGAAAATAATAATATGGAAATTTGGTAAACTTTTTATCTTGGGAATCATCCATTACAAAAAAAGTCTCGAAATCAGCATTAGAAACTCCTTTCCCAAAGTATCCATACCATTTACCATTCCACGTAGGATCAAGTCCAAGAGCTAATGGCCAAGTAGTTGGGAAAGAAGTGGGATCTATATTAACTGCTGGAGTAGTACCAGATGGGTTTTGATATCCAGGCACCGGTTCTAAGCCCCAGTGCATCCCAGTTACTGGGTCCTGACTATCATATTCTCTATAACGTGTAATTAAAGGATTAATTCTATAACCTGTTGGAGTAGTAACTCTTGCACTAATTAGTACTGCCGTCCCATCTAAATTATTATGGCCTGAACCAGCTGGCCATTCCATTGAGGGGGCAAATTGCCAGTAACCTACTTCTCCATAGTTATAATACAGAGTATAAATTCTATTGCCCACCATGGTTCCTTTTCTTTCATATTGCGAATTTCCATAAGGGTCTTGCCTATAAAGTGGGATTCTCGGATCTTCTTGTCCAATATCAATTTGAGCAAATAAAGTTCTACTAAAAATGCTTAAAAAAATTAAAACATTTAAAAATTTAAATTTCATTATTATCTCCAAATCAATTTTTTAAAATCCTAAGCTCATACCGATTCGTACCTGTCTGGGTGCAGAATAACTAGAAGGATCATTAATATATTGCTCAAGCGTATTTAGACCTATGATTTTTCCCGCTGTATTTATATCTTGATACAAAAGCTCATTTGCTCGCCCAGTAGCCGGATTTACGTTTAACTCATTTTTAATATCAAGAAGGTTATAAATTAGAGCAAAAAGGTTTAATTCAATACCATCAACCTTAAATGTTTTTTGTGCTCGTAAGTCAACATTGTATGTTGGAGGCTTTAACCCGTCATTTTCAAATGATAAGCCTTGCGTTATTCTAACATCTTCTGTGTATGGGAAACCTGAACCATAGTTAAATATCAATCCAACATTCCAATCATTCGGTTTTCCAATATTTGCAGAAATGTTAAGAGTCGACCGTTGATCCCAATTAAGTGGAACAAATGTCTTATTCGTTTGTACGGGTGGATTGCTTTGATTGTTATAATAGACCGCCATAGGGTCTGAAGCATCTCCTTCTGCAATTTGATATGTATAATCGAGTTTAATACTAAAAAAATCCGAAAATCTTTTATCGAGAGTAATGATAAAACCTCTCACATTTCCATAGTCCCGGTTAACATATCGAGCAAAATTAGCCCCATGATAGGTAGTAAAAATCTCCATCCCTAGTAGGTTTCTTATATCTTGATAATAAACTGTCAAATCTAAAGATAGATCAGAAGCGAGAGCTTGTTGTAAACCCAATTCATATTTGACAGTTCTTTCTGGCTCTAAATCTGGATTTCCCATTATAGTAGATAAAGAACCATTTGGCATTATGATTTCATCAGAGTTAACATAAAGATTTGAAAAGCTCGGGATCTGGAAAAAATGCCCATATGAAAAATGGATTATTCCATTGTCGGTAATTGGAAAGGATATACCAAGTCGGGGACTTAATTGAGTTTTAACTTTTGCTTCAACCATCTTACCAGCATTAGGGAAATTTTGATCTCTTTCTGGGTTATTTAAGTCTAAGAGATATTGAGAATTTGGTTTAAAGTAATCAAAACGTAATCCAAAATTAATTATCATTATATCATACTCAGCCTTATCCTGAACATAAGCTGAAAATGTTGTAGGATATTTAGTATATGCCTGATTTCCAGGAGAACCTAATTGTGCATAAATTGGTGTATATATAGTATCATTAGCTGAACCAGAGTTTGGGCTTTGAAGACTATATTCATGATCATAAAGCTTGTACCAGTCAGTTTCTAAACCAACACCTATTTTATGTTCTCTTGAGATTTGCTGATTAAATTGCCATTGTAAAATGCTTTCAATGGTTTGTCTTTCGTATCTACCACTTTGTTGACCACCATATTGAAAAGTATAACCTGAACTAGGTACACCCTGACTTGGGTCTTCATATCGGGGGTCAAAAGGATCAGCATATACATATCCACGATAATCATATCTGTTAATTGAAAACTTTAGTGTCTGATAGATACTTTGCGAAGGTACATGTGTTATTTGAAAACTATGTATCCATCCATCATTATAGTAATTCATGATACCATCTGGATTCCAAGCCCATTGTTGGCTAAAATATTTATTCCAATCTTTATTCCAAAAAATAGAATACGAAAATTTTATCTCCGGTACTGAATAAGTCAACTTCCCGTTAAAAGAATATCTTTCAGTTGGGTTCATTGGGACAAAAGCGCTATCACCTGTATTATAAACTATTGGATTACCATTAATGTCTTTTGGACCATTGAGCGGATTATCCGTAACATTAAAAATCCTTCTTCCATATAAATATCCAGGGTCATTGAAATACCTGCCTGTTGTAAAAAAAGTAAGGTTATGCAAAATTTTTGTGGGACCACTAAGACTGAACTCATAATCTTTTGTCCTGAATGAAGTAAATTTACCAACATTTTGAAAAAGGCTCGTATGCGTTGTCAAATAATCGCCCGTATATGCCGAAATCATACCATGAAATTCTTGAGAACCATCTTGTGTAACTATATTGACGACTCCAGACATCGCTTGCCCATACTCAGCATTAAATGTTCCGCTAATTACTTCCATTTCTCTTATTGAAGAATTCTCAACTTGAATAGGTAAAGAACCATTATAAGCATCTGTTATAGGCATCCCGTCAACAAGATAGGAAACTTCATCAGAACGTCCTCCTCTAAAATGCCCTCCAACAACGCCAGCTTGTAAATTTATTATTTGCCCTACACTTTCAACCGGCATCATTTTAATATCATTAGAAGAAACCGTAACAGAAGTCGATGTCAAATCTTTTTGAACCAAAGGCCTTTCGGCAGTAACAACTACTTCTTGACCTTTGATAGTCTGCGGATTCAATTTGACATCTAATTCATAGGTTAAATCAATTTTGATAGGAACCTTATTAATTATAACTTTTTCATAACCAATAGAACTAACTATAACAGTATAATTACCTGGAGGAATATTATTTATATAATAATATCCATCCATGTCCGCTGCAGCTCCTAAATAAGTTCCTTGAATAATCACGCTTGCCCCAACTACTGCATCCCCCGTCTGACTGTCAGTTATTCTACCTGATAGTTTACCAGTCGTTCCGGCAAATAAGTTATTTCCATTTATCCCAGGCAAAATTGGTAAAACAATAATCAAAGAAAGCCCAAATAAAAATTTTATAGTTTTTTCATAAAAAAAACTTTTGGACTTTACATTTAATGTTCTGAAAATTAGCATTTCTTTTTTCCAAATAGTAAAATGAATATTAAGTCAACCTCACTTTAAATTAATTAAGTGCAGCCTTGTATATTCCAAGGCTGCATTTTTCTTATTATTATTTTAGCAACATCATCTTTTTAACACTTCTAAATGTACCAGCTTGAATTTGATAAAAATATACACCGCTCGCCAATCTTGAAGCATCAAAATTTACAATGTAATTACCAGCATTTTGAAACTGGTCAACGAGAGTTGCAACTTTTCGCCCAAGTACATCATATATTGTAAGAGTAACTTTTTCAGATTTAAGTATTGAATATTGTATGTTAGTACTTGGATTAAAAGGGTTCGGATAATTTTGCGAAAGTTTATAACTATAAGGAGCTTGGTTTTGTTCCTTGACTCCAGTCCACTCACTGCCAATCCATGTATTTGACCAAAGCGCAACATTTTGATATGAATTCCCTTGAGCAATTGAAGAATAATCTAACTGCCCATCTCTTTGAGTGGCACCTGGACTGCAACTATTTAATTCAATATCAAATGGAATTCTCATTCCCACTATAGGAGAAAATACATTATCTGTACCTGTATTTCCACCATTGCGTTTATGAGCTATGTCCTGCCATGAAATTTTTGCTTCAAAATTATACCCGGCAAGAGGATCGGGAAATCTTGAACCCCAAAAATAATTAGTACCTGGTACAACTAAAGAGTCAACTCCATCATTATCCACTATAACTCGGTCTTGAGCAAATCTAAAATGATAATCAGGCTGGGCTCCACCCTGAAGTGCAGAATGTGGTGCACCATGCCAATTATAAAGACCAAGGAATAAATCTGTGCTTGTATTAAGCCAAGAAGACTGTGAGGCATTAAACACTATGTTATTTGTATTTATATGGCCTGCTACATACAAATAATCCTTATCTACTGCAACATAAATTTCGCCAGAACTTACCGTATCACTCGTGATCTTACTGTTTGGAACAATTGTCCCACTATGATCACTAACAAATAAACGGAAAGGTTTAATGTTTGCCCATTCTGAAAGATCACCATCTGCTTGAAAATTAGCTGGTGCTGTAGGATTAATTACTGGAACACCTTTAGCCGTATTAGTAACTGCACTACTTGTTGCACCCGGGGTGCCCAATAAACCATCCCCACTTTTACAGACTACAGCATAATAATATGTTACTGTTTGATCAGTTGATGGAGCAATTAATTTATGAACAAATGTCTGTGCCCCATGTGCAATACCTATACCTGCAACCTCAACACCTTGAGCAGTTATATCAGTTATAGGATTTGCTGAATAATAAATATTATATGTTTCATTTGATTGCCCGGGAACGTCTTGCCAAATTATAGTATTCGTATAGTCTGAATTAGTTATGGAAGCTACCCCTTTAGGCGCAACTGGCGGAATTGGTGCCTTAGGATTTCCTGTCCAAATATCAGAAAGCCATACATTCTTCCCTGCTTTACCATCAGCCTGAGACATAATTTGCCAGACTGCAATTTTAGATGGATCAAAATTACCAGGATTTGAATCTTCTCTTTGTATTATATCCTTTAATGCAATTATGTATTGATGCCATAAAGTATCTTGTATGACTTTAAAAACATAGCCAACTTTTGCATTTCCATCCTCAAATTGAACACGCATTGAATCAACCCCTGTATCTGCTTTCATATAAAACTTAAGGCTGTCAACAGGCCAACCACCAGAAAGATTAAAATTAGGAGAAACATTAAAGCCAAACCCATTCCAACCATTTCCCCATTGATCTCCCATCGTCCAATGGATTGAATTAGTATTTGGGAATGGACCGTTTCCGTTTTCCGTAGCAACAGAGGCATTTCCCCACGCAAATATTGAAAGAGTACTCGGTACACCTTGTCCATTAAAAACTACAAAAGGTACTGGTTTGTTTCCAGTTCTCTCAAATTTATCTATCTTAACTTCAATAGAGTCAAGTGGTATATTTGCAAAACCTGCAGGAGGGTTTGGATTTAATGACGTTGAAGTTGTAACAAATACAATATTCCATCCGACCAACTTATCTATATTAAGTTTATCATCATTATAAGTAAAACCTCCCCAATTGCCTGGAGCTTCAACAAAACCACTATCTCCCGGTGATACCGTTCTGCCAAGAGAATTAATTTCATGCAGTGGAACTTTTAACTCCACCCAATCACTAACAGCATCCAAAATAATATCATTTTGGTAAATATAGGTTTCAAGTGGATCAGTTCCAGATTCACCTTGGTCTGCAAGCTGAATTCTGAAAGACATGTATTGTGGATATACTGGAGCTCTAACAATTTTTATCCAAAGATGCAAAGTATCACTCGAACTCCAATCTAAAAATTGGCCCTGTTTTGTTCTGTAAATAAGCTGCGAAAAGCTTCCCCAAGGATGTAGGGAATCTATTGCAGTCTTTATATCTAAAGAAGCAGCACCTTCAACTTTATCAGTTGAATCTTCTTTCCAAGTTAGGTAGCTATGACCACCTTCAACATTTGCAGTCCAAACAAAATTGGAATCTGCGGCAATGTTATCAAAGCTTTGTATTAGGCTTTCCTGAGCAAATGCTGGAAAACACCAAGTTACAAGAGCTAAAAGAACAGGTAGAATAACTTTTTTCATATGTTATCTTCCTTTTTTTGTTGTTGATAAACAGTTAATTAGTCGAACATTAATTAAGAAATTTCTTAGAACCATAAACTCCACAATCCAATTATTACTAAAAGAATAAAAGCTGACATCAATATATTTGTCTGTAAAAAAGTTTTTGAAGAATTATTCGAAAAGCTGGCTAAAAGATCCGAAAAAATATTTGGAATCAAATATTGTGTTGAAGTTACCCTTGAATTATTTTCCTTACTAGGTAAATAACAAACTAAAAATATAATACATGTACTCAATAAAAATAGAAAAATTGAAAAGTGTAGAAAATTAATTTTTAAAAGAAAAGAAAAAACACCAAAAATCTTTTGTTTTGTCCCATTCAATAATTCTAAAATTAAGCGGAAAAACCCAATACCTTCGCCTATTACAAGTGCTGAGATAGCCGCCTTAGCATTTACTCGCTTCAAAATAAAACCCCAAAGAAAGACAGCAGTTATAGGTGGGCTTATATATCCTTGCAAACTTTGCATATAAAGATAAACTTGCGAGTTAATAAGTTTTACAAGCGGTATACACAAAATTGCAAGTATAACTATCACAACAGTTGAAAGTCTTCCTACCAGGACCAATTTTCTTTCTGGTGCGTCTTTATGATTAACCTTGTAAAAATCATTCGTGTACAAAGCCGCTACAGTATTAAAAACACTAGATAGAGAAGACATTATTGCCGCAAGAAGACCTGTCAATACAATACCACGTACACCTATTGGCAAAATATTGCTTGAAAGCAGAAGAGGAAAAGCTTCGTCACCTTTTATATCATGGAACATTACTGCAGCAATTAGACCAGGTACTACTAAGATAAATATAGGAAGAAACTTTAAAAAAGCGGCTAATAATGAACCACGACGTGCATCATTTATCGATTTCGAAGACAAAATTTTCTGAATAAAATATTGATCCGTTATCCAATACCAAAATGCAAGAATAGGAGCGCCAAATAAAACACCAGTCCATGGATAATCGGGATCATTCAAAGATTTAAACATATTGAAATAGCCGATTGGTAATTTTGCTTTTAATCCACTAAAACCCCCCACAGCATGCAAACCAAAAAATGTCAGCAAAATTCCTCCAATTATTAAAATTATGGACTGGATAACGTTCGTTTTCATAACTGCCGTTGCCCCACCTATCACTGAATATAGTCCTGTAAAAAGAACAACAAAAATTGCCGATGTATAAATATTTATTCCAAACATTTGCCTAAATAATATTCCACCTGCAAAAAGAGATACAGTTATTTTTGTAAGAATATAAATTATAATAGAAATTGCCGCAAATGGTTTTCTAAGAGATTGTGAAAATCTTATTTCCAAAAATTCAGGCGTAGTTACAACACCAGACTTTATATAAATAGGTGCTATTAGCCATCCAAGAAAGATTAAAATAAATACAGCCATAAGTTCAAACTGTCCGACTGCTAATCCTCTTGATGCCCCTGCTCCGGCTAATCCGATGAAATGTTCGCTCGAAATATTAGTTGCGAATATTGAAAAGCCCACAGTTAACCATCCCATTTTCTTGCCGGCTAAGAAATAATCTTCATAACCCTGGTCTCTTTTACTAGAGTAATAAAAACCCACGCTAAGAACAATGACTAAATAAAGAAGAATTATAAAGCTATCTAAAAAAGTAAAATCAAATTGCAAATACATCACCAATTTTTACTTACTAATTAAATCACAAAACATGCCATAAGTACCTTTCATTCATAATGAAATAAAAAACAGTTTTCCGTAGTTTATATTTAAATAAAACTTCCTCTTATTAAATTGATAAAAGAAGTCTTATTATTTTAATAAAACTTGATTATTCTTTTTAAATTTCACATCTACTAGTTCACAATGAATATACTTTTAATTATTAAAGCTGGTTAGAGATAATATTGGGGAATCAATTTTCAAATAATATGAATTTATACCAAAAAAATTTATAGTGAAGTTTATTATATTTAATAAAAATTAATTAACATTTAGAATGAGATTTCATTTGTTATTAAGATATTACTCATTTTAATATTATCATCTTTTTGGTAAAAGTTTTTCCATTTGAAATCATTTGATAAAGATATACACCTGAAGTTAAATTTTTTGCTTCAAAATTTATTGTATGCATTCCAGCGCTTTGAATTTCATTAACAAGAGTTTTAAGTTCTCTTCCCAGTATGTCATAAATTTTTAATACCACAAGACACCTTTTGGGCAAATAATACATTATAGATGTAGTGGGATTAAATGGATTAGGATAATTATCATACAATTTAATCTGCAAAGGTGAATTATCAACTTTTGAATTAATTGAAGAAGTGTTTAAATCATTATAAATTTTTACTTCATAAATCGAATATCCATACTGAGTACCTCGTTGTATTCCATAAATTCTAACATACCTAGCTTTAGCAAGCACAGGTACTTTTTCTACGCCACCATTTCCGTTTGTAATATGAGAAATAGTCGTCCAGGTTATGCCATCGTTTGAAACTTGTATTTCGTACTCTTTTGCATAAGCAGTTTCCCAAAATAACGTTACTTCATTAAAAGTTTCCTCAGTTTGCAAATCAATAGTTAAATACTGTGGGTCACTAAACTGGGATGACCATCTTGTTGTCAGGCTTCCGTCTACCGCGTTTTGACCACCCAGAGTTGAGTTCTCAACAGACGAAACGATTACTGGTTTATTAAGGGCTAAATCAACAGGACCAGCAGGGTAAACTTTAAGAGAAAACGACATATTATTGTTTGTATCAATTGTCTCAGGAATTGTTTTGGCACTGTTGACAGCCGCCTCTATACTATATGTCCCCGGAGTACCGGCAATCCACAAATTAGAACCATTAACCCCCTGATTTCCGCAGACTAATGCCATTCCACCGGCTGATATGGAACCAGTAAATTCGGTAGACTTACTTATCTGCTGCCCATTTAAACTAAAAGTTACTTCATGTACAACTCCAGCAGGACTCGGTCCTGTCCCTATATTTAAAATTGTAGCCAGAAAAATAACAGAATCTCCAGGCAAAGGATATCTAGGTACTGTGATTACATTAGCTATTTTTAAGTCAGGTTTAAGTTCAGCAGAAAAAATCTGAAATGTCCCAGACAGGGGAAGATTATCAGAAGAACCACCTATCATTACAGTATATGTCCCAGTTGCCACCTTATAAGAATCTGTCGTCTCATCAAAATAATATAATTCGTTTGGACTTAATTGAAAAGTAACACGAGAGGTTTGCCCTGGTACAAGAGAAATTCTTTTAAATCCTCTTAATTGCTTTACTGGCAAATTAACTCCCTTAACTTGAAAACTTAAATATAGCTGAACTACCTCGTCTCCATATCTTGAACCTGTATTTGTAACATCGGCACTAACTTCGATTATTTGTCCATTGGGAGCAGAAGATGGAGATATTCGCAAATTGCTGAAAGAGAAAGTGGTATAGCTTAATCCATAACCAAAAGCAAATTCAGGTTGCAAGTTTAATTTATCGAACCATCTATATCCACTTCCATAGTCGTTTGTAAAATCATCATCTCTGACAGGAAGCTGAGAATCTGACTGGGGCATTGTTACAGGTAATTTCCCTCCCGGATTATAAAGACCGAACAAGACCTGAGCTATTGCGTTTCCACCCTCTTGACCTGGATAAAAAGCGTATATCAAACCCTTTATTTGATCAATAAAACTATGAACACCACATATACCTCCACTATATAAAACAATTATTATATTTTTGTTAACTGCAGCTAAAGTCTTTATAAGCATCTGCTGTTGCCCTGGTAAATCTATTGAGTTATTAACCCTATCTAGACCTTCGCCTTCCTGAGTTTGATCCAAACCTCCAAAAAAAATAACAACATCAGAACTCTTTGCGATATTTCTTGCTGAAGCAAAATCGGAAGTATCATTACTATTTATATCGCATCCTTTTGCATAAAGAATTTTATTAGCTCCAATAAGATTTCCTATACCTTCTACGGGACTAACAGAATAATAAGGAGTAACATAGCTGCTGCCGGTGCCATCTATTTGTGCCAACGCTGCACTTGGACCTATTAGAGCGATTGTTTGAATAGAATCCTGATTTAACGGAAGAATATTACCCTCGTTTTTTAAAAGTACCATACACTCTTTACCTGCGTTCAAACAAAGTTTCTGATGTTCTTCATCATTAACGAGACGTGGATCTCCTTGTGGGAAATAATTCAGCATACCAGCTAAGATTTTAGTTCTCAAAACTCTTCTTACTGCATCGTCAATTATTGCTTGCGATACCTTTCCCGTATTAAGAAGGTCTGTTAAATTCGTTTGATAAAGTGTAGAACCCATTTCTAAGTCGCAGCCAGCGTTTATTGCATTGCCTGCATTCCAAATCGAGCCCCAATCAGATACAACATAATAAGGAAACCCCCAGTGAGTTCTTAAGTTATGTGTTAAAAGGTTATAATTTTCAGCACATTTTTCGCCGTTTATTAAATTGTAGGCGTTCATTACACTCATTACACCACCAATTTGAATTGCATTTCTAAAATTATAACCATATTCATCCATTAAGAGCTCTTCGGTAATTATGTCATTGTTGCTGGTTCTTCCAATTTGTCGGTTTACACCGTCAAAATGTTTTACAGTTGCAATTACAGGACTCATCTGAATTCCTTCTACGATTGCCGTAGTAATTTGAGCATCTAAAAATTGATCTTCTCCAGCACTTTCCGGGCTTCTTCCGTTCCTCGGATCACGTGTTATATCCAGGCACGGTCCTAATGCCTGGTTTTTACCTTTTGCCCAAAATTCTTCTCCCATAGCTTTCCCAATAGATTTGGCCAAGGCGGGATCCCAGGTTGCAGCCATAGCTATACCAACTGGAAATGCCGTTGCCATTCCGTCTCTTACTCCATGTGGACCATCGGACATAATAAATCCTGGAATATGAAGCCGTGAATTATCCGCGGTATTAAAACTGCCTTCTTGATGCAATTGATCTATTTTTTCCTGAAGCAACATTTGGGATAGTATTTTCGATATTTTGTCTTCAACAGTTTGAGCCTTAATAATTTTTATGTTTATAAGAAAAAACAATGCGGCTATTAATGAGTAATTAATTCCCTTGTTGAATGTAATAAATTTATTCATGAAGATTATTCCCATAAAAGTTAAAAATCTTTGTTATAAGGGAAAGAAGAATTTTATCTTAAAAGTACCATCTTTTTCACCTGCTCAAAATTTCCAGCACGGATTACATAAAAATATATCCCACTTGGTACTTCATTACCAATGTTGTCTTTTCCATTCCACACCGCACTGTAAATGCCACTTTTCTTTTCTTCATTAACCAGAGTTTTTATTTCTTTTCCTAATAAGTCATAAACTTTGATCGTAACTAATTCGGAATTCAGAACCTGATAATCTATTACTGTAGTCGGATTGAACGGATTAGGGTAGTTTTGCTCAATCGAATAAGATTTCGGAATTGATTGTTTATTTTCAACAGAGTTGACAATGCCTACTGAAAATGGTGCACATGTAGTATCTAAAACGGTAGAGTTCGTTGTACTCATAACAATTAGCTTGCAATTTACGGAAGAAGTTTGAGGTACTTTCCATCTATAAACACCAAATCGAGCTTCTACACCGCTTTGAACTGGTGACCAATATTTACCACCGTTTGTAGAAAACCCGATGTTGACAAATCCTACCAATTGTTCATTCCATTTTACCTCAACAATACTATCTGGAGAAAAATTTTCACCGCCTACAGGGTAAATTAAATTTATAGATGGTTTTGCATTTGGCGGATAAATTTCGAATTTATTTACATTAAAACCCGAAGAATTAATGCAAAATTTTAATTGATGTACACCTGCAGAAAGAAAAATATCTTTAGAAAGAACAGTTGTCCAAGTCTGCCAACCGCCGGTATTTGGGACATTGATTTTACCAGTTACATCATTGCCATCAATTTCAAAATGCATCGAACCACCATTAGATGTCGAGGAAACCCTTGTACCTATTTGATATGTACCGCTATCTTTTATTGAAATCGTATATATCATCCATTCGTTATCAGCTATCCAGCCAACATCATAACCTCCACCAGAATCCGAACAAGCTTCAATATCTACGCCCTCGGTAGGGCGGTACAAGCCTCCATTATTTGTAGAATCTGTATCATTGTAAGCATTACCCTGTCCGCCAAGATCAAAATTTTCAGCTTCAATTGTTCCCGGAACAGCAGAAGGAGTACCGCCATATGGAGAAGTTACAGCATTACTGCCGACGTTTACCGTTATAATGTTAGAAGTAGCATTAGAACCGTTATTAGCATAAGCAATGCTACTAATATTATATTTCCCCGCAGCTACATTATTCCATGTCATTTGATAAGGCATAACATATGTTTCCCCGATTTTGAAAGCTCCCTGGTAAAATTCTACTTTCGAAATATTTCCATTTTGTATTGAGGCATTAGTTGATATAGTTATCATAGAATTTGCTGGAAAAGATGAATTGTTTTGTGGCGAAACAATTGAAACACTTGGCATGGAAGAAGTATCCTGATAAACCCTTACATAATCTATCTGCATAGTCTGAGGGAAAGTAGTTGTATTATCAGGATTTCCAGGCCAGTTCCCGCCAACGGCAAGATTAAAAATAATAAAAAAGCTATTTTGAAAAGCACTTAATGAAGAGGAAGTAATATCTAATGTACTGTAAGCTATACCGTCAACATGCCATATTATTTGTTTCTGGTTCCAAGTTATATCAAAAACGTGCCAATTATCCGCAAAAATACCTGAGCTTAAAGTATAAGTTTTAGTATAATCACCCCCCCAGTGAGCCGAACCATGAACAGTATTGTCCCGCCCAGAGCTGCTTCCGCCTATAAGTTCCATAATATCAATCTCCCCACATAAAGGCCAACCTGCTTGAGTAATATTATCTCCAAGCATCCAAAACGCAGGCCAAATTCCCTGACCAAAAGGCAATTTAATTTTAGCTTCAATTTTACCATATTTTACCGAAAATTTTCCTTGTGTTTTTATCCTTGCAGAAGTATAATTATAACCATTATAGCTTTCTTTTTGAGCAGTTATTGTCAAAAAACCATTTTGAACATTACAGTTTTGAATTCTGTTCGTATAATATTCTAATTCATTGTTCCCCCAACCGTTATTATTACCTAATTCAAATGACCATTTAGATTGATCTAAAGATGAGCCATCAAACTCATCAGACCAAATTAACTTGTAACTCTGTGGGGAAATAGCTATCTGGCAAAATAAAGTGAGTATCAAAGTCTGTAAAATTTGTTTCATCTCATTCTACCTTCGAAATATTTATAAAAAATAATCTATCAAAATTCGTGCAACCGATTAAATGATTAATTAACACTAAATAATATTCCAATTTTATTAAAGTAATAAAATCAGTTTATTGCTATCAAAAAGTTGAGCCTTTCTAAAAGGAAAAGAAATCAAAAAAGAATTCAATGGATGAATAAACTTCAGTAAATTAAAAAACCATTTTGTTCTTATCTAAAATTTTGTATAACTCCAATAATGTCAAAAGAGGGGTAGATATCGATAATTTTACTTTACTATCTCAGCCTTAAAGAAAAAGCAAAAGTTTTTTCTTTTTACAAAAGTAAAAGAGTTTAACCAAAAAATATTAAATTAAATTTTTCCATCAATAATTGAGAATAATTTTCAATACATTTTTTCTTTAAAACATTTATTTTATTGTTGAAATTATTTAGAAAATTTTAAACAAATTTCTTGATATGATATTATTTTAAGGTAAAAGATTTGGTTTTTTATTAAGATATTTTACCCAATCATACCACGCATCAAGAAAAGGCATTGCTGCTATTTTTCCACCAAATCCAATATATTTATAGGTAAACATTGGGATATTAATTACTTTGACACTCTTTAACTCTTTCTCGTTAATAGAAAATTTATATTTTTCTGCAAGCTTAGCAATATAACCAAAAAATTTTTCATTAAACTTCTTGGCCGATAATTCATCTTTTAATTCTTCTTTAATGGAGTCAAAATCAGATTCTATTCGGGTTGTATCCATTTTTCTGTTTATTAATTTTATTATAGAATACCCGCTATCTGTGCTGATAGGACCATAAACTTGATTTATTTTTAATTTTGAAGCTACTTCTCCTATAACCCCAAGAGATGAAATAGGGAAAAAACCAAATTCACCACCTTTATTTTTTGTCCATGCTCTCTGCGTATATTTCACAGCCAGATCACGAAAATCTCGGCCAGCTTTTAGTTGTTTAAATATTGTATCTATGATATCAAGATTATTGTTTAATATTTCTAGAATATCAACTTTTTCAGAACCTTTATAATCTTTATAATATTTTCGTACGTCATCATCTGAAATAATTATAGAATCTTGAAATTTATTTCTTAACATTTTTGCGAGATAATTATCATGCCATATTTTTATATTTTCCTTAACGGAAGAGATATTTTCAAGTCCCTCTTTAAATCCTTCTTCTGATAAAAATTTATATTGAACATATTTGTTAAGATTTTCCATCAAAAGGTATGCAACATAATTAAATGACGGATCTTTTGTGAGAAGAGGATATATTATAAGACTATAAAGATATTCTTTTAATTTAATCGGTTTTCCTTCCATTTTAACAATATACTCGTCATCCCCGGAGTTTTTAAAATCATTTAAAATTTTCATTATACTTCTTTCATCAAGAAATAATTTGTTTTCACGCCCAAAATCATGAGCTTTTTCTTTTTCTATTAGAATCGAGGAAATTTTTCCCACAAGTTTTAAGAACAAAGTGCTATCTATATAAGCTTTTTTATCTTTATAGAATTGGCTTAAGTATCTTAGCCCAATAACTCTTGATTTTCTCACTCTTATTACATTTTTTATAGTTCGATTATAATTGGGATCATTGGCATTTGCAGGCACCTCGGAATCAATGCCATTCAATCGAAATATAAACCACCCTCCAGTTGTTCTAATTGGAGAAGAAAATTGCCCTAATTGCAAACTATACAAAGTATCTTCAACATAATCATCCTCCATTTGCCCATATGTAATTTTCAACGGTGGCTTATTAGAGTCATATTCAATAGGATCAGTTATTTTTCCAAGAGAATCGAAGGAAGCGCCATGCAAAAGTTGATTATAATAATTGTATATAGATAATGAATCATTAGCAGAAATTATTCTTACATGTAAAAATTTAGATCGTCTATTTAAAGCATTTTGAATGTCACTTTTAGTAATTTCCACTTTACTATCAACAACTCTTTTATAAAGCTCATCGCGAACATAAATTTCTTTTATCTGATTAATTGAATACTGGAAATATGAAGTTGTGTCTAAACCAAGAAAATTAGCTTCTTGCGCCAAAAGCTTTTCGGCAATAATTGAATTTAGTAAATCAATTTTTGAAGAATCCTCATTAAACTGATCCCTAGTATAATGTGGAACTAATTCATATCTCAATTTAAATTCTCTCTCACTAACTTTCTGATTTCCTATGGTTGCTATTACATTTTCTTTTTCTTGAGCTAATAAATTTAAATTAAATACAATTTCAATAATAATTATTAGTTTAAAATAATTTGTCATTTAGATTTTCCATTCATTTAATAATAATTTTTAAAAATAAAGCCAGATATTAAAATTTTATTTTAGGGCAAAAATCTTTCGTAACTTAATATCTCTCGATGAAGAGCCAATAAGTAATTCATAATCCCCAGGATCAGATAGCCAACTATGAGTACCAATATCAAAATATTCAAAATCATTTTTTGATAATTCAAATTTAATTGTTTTAATTTCGCCTGGTTTTAATACAATCCTAGCAAACCTTTTTAATTCCCTCGGAGCTTTTTCAATTTTGGGGGATAAATCATGAATATATAATTGAGAAATTTCGGCTCCTTCTAAATCACCAATATTTTTTAAATTGAATGTAATCATTAATTTATCCGAAATTTTATTTATTCGTAAATTGCTATAATCAAATTTAGTATATGATAGTCCATAACCAAAAGGGAATAAGGGTATAATATTATTTTTATCAAAATATCTATAACCAACAAAAATACTATCCATATAAACTGTAACACTATCCGGTTTATGATATGAGCTGAAGGCGGAACAATCTTCCCACTTTTTAGGAAATGTTATGGGTAGTTTGCCTGAAGGATCAAATTTCCCTAATAAAACGTCGACTATTGCATTCCCAATTTCATCACCTCCAAACCATGTTTCAATTACTGCTTTAACATGATCAAGCCACTTATCCATTATAACTGGCGAGCCGCTTGTCACAACAACAATAGTATTCTTGTTCACGGCAGAAACTTTTTTAATAAGTTCCTCTTGCCCATTTGGCATTATAAGATTGGGTCGATCAAACCCTTCACTTTCATAATTATTAGAAGTTCCAACAAATAAAATTGCTGCATCTGATTTTTTTGCTGCTGAAATTGCATTATTCAAAAGACTATCATTTGGTAATCTCCACCCTAGTTTGACCAAAGCATCCCCACCATTTTCATAATACTCTAAACTAATTTTATAAATTTGATCTTTAACAAAATTAATTTTAAAAACGTTAGACTGAGCTGAATGATTATTCCAATCGTCAATTACAATTTTATTGTTGATATAAAGTCGAACTCCATCATCACTGACAACCTCCATTAAAAATTCTCCAGTTTCGGGCGCGATTAAGTTTCCAGTCCATCTAACTGAAAAATTATCACTTGGGAAATTAGGGAATGGAGAACCGCTGCCCCAATCAAAATTAATTTGTTTATCAATTTTTACAACCTCGGGTTTGCCTTCCAAATTTTTGTTTGAATAATATTCAGCCTTTAGCCCATGCCCGATGAAATCAGAACGAGAAAAATATTTTTTATCGATTGGATTTATATCCCCATCCAACCTTAACCCCGTTGAAAAATTAATCTTAATATTGGAGGGCAGTTTATTTTTAAATGCTTTAAGTGGGCTTATTGAATAAACTGGTGTCACCATAGAACTTCCACCACCACCAGTTCTAGCTAATGATGCATTTGGTCCTATCACAGCTATTGATTTTAAACTTTTTAATTTTAGCGGAAGAATATTATTTTGGTTCTTTAGAAGAACGATCCCTTCAACAGCAGTCTTATAAGCAATTTCTTTATGTTTTTTTGTATTGATCAAATTTTTATTTAAAGCAAACTGATGTTCAAACAATCCAAGTTTAAAAATTACAGTTAATATTCTTTTAATTTTATCGTCTAAAATATTAGGACTTATCAGATTTGACTTAATTGCAGCAATTAATGTTTGTCTATTTAGAAAATCTCCTGTAGGCATTTCTAAATCAAGTCCATTTTGAAAAGTTGATATTGAATTATGTACAGCTCCCCAATCAGACATTATAAGCCCTTTAAATTTCCAATCTTCAATTAATTTATCGTTGAGAAGATAGTGGTTATCGGTGCAGTAATTGCCATTTACTTTATTATAAGCTGCCATAACACACATAACATTGCCCTCATTTACAGCTGATTTGAACGCAGGAAGATATATTTCATTTAGTGAGCGTTCGTCAATTTTGACATTTACAAACATTCTTTCAAATTCTTGGTTATTAACTGCAAAATGTTTAACTGTTGCTGCAACCCCTTCACTTTGAACACCTCTAATATAATTTACTGCCATTCTGGACACGAGATAGGGGTCTTCTCCAAAACTTTCAAAATTACGCCCCCCCATTGGAATTCTTGCTATATTAACACAAGGTCCGAGAATAACATTCCTTCCTTTTCCTTTTAATTCTTCCCCTATTGATTTACCAACTTTGTTGATAAGTGCAGTATCCCATGTTGCAGCCATGCAAATGCCTGAAGGAAAAGCAGTTGAAGAATCCCAACGAACACCTAGTGGTCCATCAGCCATTTTTAATGATGGTATTCCAAGCCTTTTTATAGGTTTAGTGGCAAAACCAATGCCTGCTAACAAGTCTATTTTTTCTTCAAGAGTCATTCTATTGAGCAAATCATTTACTCTTTGTTCAATTGGTAATTTAGAATTCTTATATGGAGAGATTTTTTGTGCATTTATAATTTTTGTATTACATAAATCAAATATTATTAAAACAATGATTAATAATTTATTCATTAATTTCTCCTTATAAAAGAAATCTAACTATTAAAACTTTTTTAATGTAATTTAAGTCCTAATGCTACAATATATTTTTCATTTATATGACAATTCTTAAGCTTAATGTACTTTAAATAATTCGACACTACTTTTTCGATGATATTACGATCGGGTAAAGCATTTCTAATTTCCTCAAAAGTTTGTCTGTTTGTGTCAGCATATCTTATTAACTCATCATAGCCTTCTGGCTGAGTTATTGAAACAATACATCGATCTGAGTCAAGTCTTTTAAATGTCCAAAAACACCAACCAATATTGTTTTCTTCCATCAATCTTCTAAATGAATCAACCCATTGCATTTTATTTTCACCAGATTCCCCAAGTAAAATAGGTACATCATATCTATCCCTAAACTCTAAATATTCTTTAATTACAGATTGTGAAGTATCGCACCAATATTTATGAAAAGTATAAATAATTTTTGAATCGAAGGGTTTTCCAAATATTTTAAAATTCGTATCCCATTGTGCACCGCCAATTATAATAATATGATTCCTATCTACGGAGCGAATGGCATTTGTAATCCTGATATATAGAGGTTCAAGAGCTCTATTTAATCTTTCATAATCAAGATAAGGAGCGATTGGTTCATTTAAGAGATCGTAACCTAAGACATATTTTTCCTCCTTATATCTGTCAGCTATTTCTTTCCATATTTTTATTGTCAACTCTTCACTTTCTTTATCCCCGTACAAATAAGGATACCCCCAACTATCGTCTATATTTGCCCCCGTTTGACCACCCGGGGCACAATGCATATCCAATATTGCATAGATTTTGTTTTTATGACACCACCCAATAACATCTTTCAATAATTTAAAACCTGGTTTTAAACATTTGGACGAGAAATCTATTCCAGAAAAAAGTTTATAATCAAAAGGTATTCTTATTGAATTAAATCCTTGCTCCTTTATAAATTCTATATCTTTTTCAGTTATGTAATTTTTACGATATTCATTCCAAAATTTAGCTGCCTTTGTTGGACCAATAATTTCATTAAATAATTCATAAATTTTCCTTGATGATTCCGCCCTCTTAAATTTAAACATATAACCTTCGAGTTCTAACCAGTTTCCAATATTTATCCCTTTAAGTAATAATTCCTTTCCATTGGGTAATAATATTTTTTTACCTTTTACAGTAACAAAACCATTGTTTTGTGAACGAGGATAATTATTTTGAATAAAGAAAGAAACAGCAATAATCATTATAGCAAATTTAAGGATTGACATTTAATTCTCTTTAGAAAGAACGAACAAAGCTTTTATTAAAATTCGTGAAAAATATTGTAATGAATTTTCTTCTTATAAAAAAACTAATTTTATTTAGTGAATAAATAATAAATGAAATGAAAATTATTAAATAAATTTTAATATAAGAATTACTTTTTATCAAAAGCTTCATACTATTCTTATAGTTTTTGGAATACACGAATATAATCAATAATCATTTTTTGGGGGAAAGAAGTAGTATAATCAGGATTACCCGGCCAATTACCTCCAATTGCTAAGTTCAAAACAAAATGAAACCTTTGATCAAATGGTTTGGATATATGCGTGGTAAAATATTTTGTGCTATCCACAAAAAAACTTATTGACGAAGAATCCCACTCGCAAGCAAAAATATGAAAATTACTTAGAAAATATCCAGAGGGTAAAGTATATATGCCTTGCTGTTGTTGATGGGGATCGCCGTAATGAATTGTACCATATACTTTGTTAGCTTGTTGACCAAGCTCTTCCATTATATCTATCTCTCCACTTACTGGCCAACCTCCATAAACCCAGTCAGTAGGAAGCATCCATATTGCAGGCCAAATACCTTGTCCATATGGAAGCTTAGCACGTGCTTCAAATCGTCCGTATTTCCAATCTCCTTTCAAGTTAGAATTAAGTCTTGCTGATGTATATTCTTTACCCATATAATTTTGCTTTAATGCTTGAATTACCAAACAGCTATCTTGAATAAAACAATTATTTGGTGAATTAGTATAATATTCAAGTTCATTATTCCCTCCCCCATCACCATTAATTTCATAATTCCACTTTGAGGTATCTAAATTTTTACCATCGAACTCGTCATGCCAAACTAATTTGTAACCCGGAGGCGGTACAATTTGAGAAACAGAATTATTTAATTCCGAATTTGTTAAGCCATCAGTCTTTTTACAGCCAATCAAAGTTAAACTTGATAAAATAATGACTGTTAAGAATATTATATTTTTCATAATTAAACTTTATTTGCTCATATTAATTTAATTATGATTTTTTTGAACAAAATTTGTGCCTATTGATGTAAGAATTAACTAATAATTTTCCCCTTATTAAAAAACATAACGATAAAATTTATTATAAAACTATTTCAAAAAAAATTTTATTAACAAAGACTTTAAATTTTATTATTTTAATAATTGTTTGTTATTAAATTGATAAATTCGAATTCTTGATTTTTAGTTTGTGAAATGTATAATCAATTGTTTAGATTAAGAATCTAATTTTAAAGAGGTCCAGTATGCAATTCCCTAAGATCTTTTACGTCATAATAAGTGCTATACTTGTTACAATCTTTATGTTTATTATTTATATCTTTCCTACTTACAGTTTTTTTGACAATGTTAAAGAAAAACCTATAAAAATTTTTTTTGCTGATAATATATCTCCAGCTCACAGAAAATTAATTAATCTTTTTAATGAAAAGTATAAGGGAAAAATTGAGGTTATTCCGTTAGACCTTCCATTTAATAAATTTAGCACAAATGATAGGAAAGAACTTCTCGCAAGATATTTTAGGACAAAAAGCGACCGAATTGATGTATTTTCAGTTGATCAAATTTGGGTACCACGTTTTGCTAGGTGGGCTATACCTTTAGATAGTTTTTTTTCACAAAAAGAAAATGCTTCAATACTTAAATATGCAATTAAAACATGTTATGTAAATGATTCGCTTGTAGCTGTTCCCCTTTATATAGATGTAGCGATTATGTATTTTAGAAAAGATCTAATAGAAAAATTGAAAAATGGTAAACAAATAGAAAATAAAATTAGAAAGGGTATTACATGGGAAGAAATGCTATCCCTCCAAAATAAATTTCAGCATAATCCTTTATTTGTTTTTCAGGCAGATGATTTTGAAGGTGTAGTTTGCATTTTCTCAGAATTGCTATCAAATTTAAATGAGAAATTAATGGATAACGATAGTCTTAGGATTAGGTCTACTAAAGCCGAAAAGGCATTGCAATTTCTTGATGATATCGTAAGAAAATATAAAATCTCACCATATAGTGTAACTCGATTTAGAGAGGACGACTCTTATAAATATTTCATGCAAAATAAAGGAGTTTTTCTTCGTGGTTGGACCGGATTATTTAAAAATAACATTATAGGAAAACAATTTTTATATTTAAAAGATTCAATTGAAGAAGCTCCGGTACCCCATATAGAAGGCTCTAAAACATCTTCTGTATATGGAGGTTGGGACCTGATGATTTCTAAATTTTCAACAAAAATTCCGCAAGCAATTTGCTTTGTTAAATTTCTTTTAAGCAAGGAAGCTCAAAAAATTCTTTTTGAAGAAGGGGGATATATTCCTATTAGCGATTCAATTTACAATGATTATACTTATGTAAATAATCATAGTGAATTAAAATTTTATTCAATATTATTAAAAGATGGATTATACAGACCATTCACTAAGCAGTATACAAATATATCCGATGTACTTTCTTATTATATTAACCAATCAATCAAAGGAAATTTGTCAGCACATGAGGCACTTTATAAAGCTTATGGGAAACTTAATTCCAAAAGTATTTTGTTAAAATAAAGGCTTTTATCATGAATAATAAAAATAAAAACTTATTTGAAAAACTTAAAGAATATCATTTCCAATTTAAACATCTAACTGTAATATTCCTAGTCCTTTTCTCATTTCAACTCATTGTTTCATTAATTGATAAATCTTCTATGAAATCTTTTTTTGAAAGTACTCAGAGTTGGTACCAAAAAGATTCTGCAGAGAGACTTGCAAATTTATCTGCAACAACTTTTGAACTTCTATTAGAAACAATAAACCGTAAAAAAGATATTGATAAAGATGAAACAAATAGAATAGAAAAAGCATTTGATATTATTTTTAGTCAAGAAATTTTGCAGCACAATATTGAAGAGCTTTGTATCCTAATAAAAAAGGGGGATAAAATTTATGCAATAGATGATGGAAAAACTTTATTCAAAGTACTATATCTAGATTCAACCTTAAATGATAATAGAAGTCAGATGCATTTGCAGGCTATATCTTTATACAAAAATTTACATGATTTTTTGTATTCAAATGAACAAATTAAAAGTATTATTACAAAAAGAAATACATTTAATACATTTGTCCCACTTGTGTTGAGGGGCGAATATATTGGAGCAGTTTATATGAAAAATACTCCTGATTTTTCATTTATTTCTAACAAAATAATCTCAAACTATAATGAAACTTCAATTTTGTATTTATCCCTTATTTCCCTTGGCTTATTATCAATGTATTTTATTTCATCTTACACTGTCAAAGAAAGGGATGAAACTCAAAAACTTCTCTTTATTGAGCATGAGATAAATTTAAAAAAACAAATTAACTATCAAAAAGAAATGATATTTACAAAAAGAATTTATCATACCCATCATAAAGCTGAAAAAATTATGGGCTTTATAAAGAGCGATTTATCTGTGCTTTCTCCTGAAAATATGAATGAAATTAAATACCGAGTTTCCAAATATGCAAATTTTATTTCGCGTATTATTTATGATATGAAATGGTTTGAACCTCCAGTACAAACTATCCGAAATTCCATTTTTCGAACAGATCTAAATGAGGTCATAAGATTTATTATCAATCAAATTTTTATGCGTAGCTCAAAAAAAAGTGGAACGTTCTCAATCTCCTTTGAAGAAGGTGAAAATCTTCCAATGCTAAAAATTAATGAATTTGTAATATGGGAAATTATTGAACCCCTTTTCCAAAATAGTATCGATCATTCCGGCGTGGAAAATTTAATAATTACTGTTAAAACAAAATATTTTAAAGATGAAAATATTATTAAAATATTTATTGAAGATAATGGCAATGGCATTTCCCCTTATTTGTTGCAAAAAAACGATCAAGGTACTAAGATCATTTTCGTCGAAAATATCTCTACAAAAGATTCTTCAATACAAAATGTCGGATATGGTTGTTATATTGCTTATGAAATGTGCAAAAAATGCGGTTGGGAAATCGATGCAATTAATAAAAGCACTGTTGGTTGTGAATTTATAATTTCAATTAGAGTTTAAGAAAACCAAATTTTTTTTAGTTTATTTTTAAAAATAAAAATATTTTCCATATTTCTGATTTAGAATTTTTATAAAAAGGAAGAAAATGTCCAAGAATAATTTGATAAATGTTTTACTTGTAGAAGATGAAGAATTTGATGTAGTAAGAATACAAAAAACGATTGAACCTTTTCGGGATAGAATAAATATTACTGATATAGTGTCAGATGGCAACGATGCAATTGCACTCATCGAGAAAAAACCTTCATTATATGATGTAGTAATTATGGATCTAAATCTATCGGGCGGAATTATGGGTGAGAAATTAATACAAAAAATTAAACAAATTGATTCCTCGGTTCAAATTATTGTAATAACCAAAATGACCATAAACATTACTGACTACAATTTTGCACAAAGATTATTAAAAGCGGGAGCTTATTGGTATTGTACAAAATACCCAGGTGATATTGAAGATTACATCTACCAACCGACAGATTTTATTTTAAGCATCCTTAATGCAAATGAAAAATCGAAAATTGAAAAAGCCTGGAATAACTCTAATCAAAAATTGATTAAAAATGTCGAAGATATTTTACAACAGAAGAAAATCATAGGAGAATCACCATCAATTAAGTTTTTAAAAGATGAAATCTCAAAATATTCTCAGAGCGATGTCAATATTTTAATTAGTGGTTCCTCTGGTACAGGGAAAGAACTAGTTGCTTACAATATTCATTATCAAAGTAACCGAAAATTTGAAAATTTTGTCACTATTAATTGTGGTAGTCTTCCTTCCGAACTAATTGAAAGTGAATTATTCGGTTATGAAAAAGGATCATTCACTGGTGCTGATAAACGTAAACCTGGATTATTTGAGATTGCTAATAATGGAACTGTTTTTCTTGACGAAGTAACTGAACTGCCGATTTCTTCTCAGGTAAAATTACTTCGTGTTATTCAAGAAGGAGAACTGGAAAAAATAGGGAGGACCGACAGAATAAAGGTAAACGTTAGAATTATTGCGGCAACTAATAGAAATATCGAAGAAGAAGTTAAGGAGAGACGATTTAGAGAGGACCTGTACTATCGCTTAAATGTCATTTATATAAACGTTCCAGATTTAAAAGAAAGAAAATCGGATATTCCCATTTTAATTGAGCATTTCCTTTCTTCTTACAGCCAGAATATGGGAAAAGAAAAACCATCATTAAGCGATAAAGCAATGGAAATAATGAAAAATTACGAGTGGAAAGGAAATGTAAGAGAATTAAAAAATGTAGTTCAAAGAATGCTTTTTGTGGAAGAAAAAATTATTAACGAACATAGTGCCTTAAAAGCATTGGGTCTAATTTCAATAGAAAATAAATTTTCCGATGAGCTCGAAAATTTCTTTAAAAATAATGAAGTTTCCCTTTCAAATTTAGAAAAAATTTTGAGAGAAAAATACTTTGTTTACATTCGAAAGAATTCAATTTCGGACACTGAAGCTGCTAAAAAGCTTGGTTTAGCTCCATCTAACTATTATAGAATGGCTAAAGAACTTGGGTTAAAGTAAAAGAAAAAAAATTTCCAAATGGTGTATTTTTCTCTCTTTAGTTTTGAATTCAAATTTGCGCAATAATTTATATCGGTATTTCACTACTGTCCCGTTAAGAAAATAAGGTCAGCTATAAATTATTTAATTCATTAATCTTATATTTTTCCAAAAATCGATTTGAAATTAAAACACATAGTTTTTAAGAATTTGTAGCTAAATAAAAATTTTCCATTTTAAGCTCTATAAAATTAAGGCTTAAAATGAATCAAGGAAAAACAATCTTTTCACAAATTATGAGCTTCATTCCTAAAAATATTTTTGATGATTTAGTCTCTGAATACAAAGGCAATTATCGTTGTAGAACTTTCTCGTGCTGGGATCAATTTCTCTGTTTAGCTTTTGCTCAACTAACTTTCAGAGAATCGCTCCGCGATATTGAAGTTTGTCTTCGCTCTAATTCAGAAAAACTTTATCACATGGGAATAAAAGGCAACATCTCAAGAACCAATTTATCACGCGTTAATAGAAACTCGTGACTGGCGAATATTTGCCTGTTTAGCCCATTGCCTCATCAATGAAGCATTATCACTTTATGCAAAAGATGATCTTATTTACAAAGAACTTGATAACACACTATATGCCTTGGACTCTACTACGATCGATCTTTGTCTGAGTCTGTTTCCTTGGGCTAAATTCAGAAAATATAAAGGAGCAGTCAAAATGCATACTCTTCTGGATATTAGAACATCGATTCCAACCTTTATTTACATTACTTCCGGCAAGGTTCATGATGTTAATATTTTAGATTTAATAACTGTTGAACCCTCTGCAATTTATGTTATGGATAAAGGCTATGTCGATTTTAAAAGATTATTTTCACTCAAAGGAAAAAATGCTTTCTTTATTACAAGAGCAAAGGATAATTTGCTCTCTCAAAGATTATACTCTCATGATGTAACTGAATTTTAAAATATCAAATACGATCAGACTGTAAGGCTTACCGGAGTAAAAACTTCGTGTTTGTATCCCGAACATATTCGGAAAATTAAATTCATTGATAAAGAAAATGACACTGAACTTATTTTCTTAACAAATAATTTTTCTCTGCCGCCGGATACGATTGCCGCTTTATATAAAGACCGTTGGGAAATAGAATTATTCTTTAAGTGGATTAAGCAGCATTTAAGAATTAAATCCTTTTATGGAACAAGCGTTAATGCCGTCAAGACACAAATCTGGGTTGCAATTTCTATTTATGTCTTAGTTGCCATTATAAAAAAGAAATTAGAGTTTACTGAAAGTCTCTACACAATTCTACAAATTTTCAGCATAAACCTTTTTAACAAAGTCTTTATAAATCAATTGCTTAACAATAAAGAAAACTAAAATCCAAACTGTTGCCCCAATAACCAATTGTTTTTATTCGACTTTTAACGGTACAGTAGTGTCGGTATTTAATATCATATTAAACTTACTTTTCAAATAGCAAATTAAAAGCCTTTTGCAATTAAATATATTTTTTTAAGATTTTTCTATAACAAAATTGATCACATCGATTTCCTTTTGAACAGATTTATAAAGTATCTCTTAGAAAATTGTAGATAGCCTCTGTAATTTAATCCCTTTATTTTCTTAATTCAAATTTGTACGATTTTGGTCTGATTTTTGTTATTTATTTAAAGAATAATTATAAGGGAATCATGAAATATATTTATACTTTTTTGGATTTAGTAATTATATTTTTTTCGTCGCAATTTTTATTTCCACAAAATTTTTTAACTGTAAATGGAACAAAGATAACAGACCAATACGGTCAGGAAATTCATTTCAAGGGAATGGGTTTAGGTGGTTGGCTCGAACCAGAAGGTTATATGTTCGGAATGTCTAGCTTTGCAAATTCTCCAACTCAAATTCAACAAAAAATACAGGAACTAATTGGTGTTGATAATACTAACTTATTTTATAGTACTTTTAGGCAAAATTTTGTAACTGAAAGCGATATAAAAGCTCTTGGAAACTGGGGATTTAATTTAGTACGTCTTCCATTTCATTACAATATTCTTACACCGCCCGATTCACCAGGCGTATATCTTCAAAGTGGATGGACTATTTTTGATAGCTTAATTTCTTGGTGTTCAAAGTATAATATTTATGTTATTCTTGATTTACACTGCGCCCCAGGAGGAGAAAGCGACCAGCCAATTTCTGATTATGATCCTTCAGTCCCTTCATTATGGCAGGATACAGCAAAGCAAACAAGAACTGTTGAACTGTGGAGAATAATTGCAAATAGGTATAAAGACAATCCTACTGTAGCCGGTTATGATCTGTTAAACGAACCTCGCTGGAATTTTTCAAACGGAAATAAACCTTTAAGGGATCTTTACATAAGAATTACAACCGCAATTCGTTCAGTAGATACATCTCATATCCTTTTTATCGAAGGCAATCAATATGCTACCGATTTTAACGATTTAACACCACCCTGGGATAAAAAGATGGTTTATAGTTTTCACAAATATTGGAATGCTAATAACACATCCTCTATTCAATCTTACTTGAATCTTAGAAGCTCAGCGAATGTTCCTTTGTGGTTGGGTGAAACAGGAGAAAATTCCAATTCATGGTTTACAGAATGCGTCTCATTAATGATGCAAAATGATATCGGTTGGTCATGGTGGACTCTTAAAAAATTTAATACAATAAATGCTTTATTGAACGTCCCTTTTACCAGCGATTATCAACAACTCTTAAATTATTGGGAAGGCAGTGGAAATAAACCTTCAGTTACTTTTGCTACAAACGCTTTATTAAGAATGGCGGATAACCTCAAATTTGAAAATTGTATTATTCAGAATGATATGATTGATGCAATAATGAGACAACCCTACGATAATAGAATACTTCCATATTCAAATAATGAAATACCAGGCTTAATATATTTTGATAATTATGACTTAGGTAAAATTACTTTTGCTTATAATGATGTTGATTATGAAAATAACGGAGGTTCTCAAACCTCCTGGAACAATGGCTGGTGCTACCGTAATGATGGAGTAGATATAGAAAAATGTTACGACCTTCCGACGAATGGATTTGATGTTGGTTGGATAAATGCTGGAGAATGGCTGAAATACACAGTTAATATTCAACAAGATGGCATTTATAATATTGATATTAGATATGCGTCAAACCAAAGCGGTGGTAAATTTATATTAAGTCTTGATGGAAACCTTATTTCTCCCTCCCCTTATGTTACTGTTCCTATAACTGGAGGTTGGCAAACATGGCAAACATTGACTATTCCAAACATTCAGTTACCATCAGGTACCCACTCCCTTCAAGCACAATTTCTTTCAGGTGGTTTTAATCTTAATTATTTTTTATTTACTACAGTTACAAATAGTGTAAAAAATGAAGGGGAAAAAATTATTTTTTATCTATCACAAAACTATCCAAACCCATTTAACCCAAATACGCAAATAAAATATTCTGTTCCGTCTAGAAGCTTCGTTGAATTAAAAATATTTAATGTACTTGGAAAAGAAGTTGCAATTCTTGTGAATGAAACAAAAAATGCCGGAGAATATTCAGTTAGTTTTGATGCTTCCAAATTTCCTTCCGGAGTATATTTCTACAGAATAAATGCTGGCAGATATATGGATGTAAAAAAGATGATTCTCATTAAATAGCGACATTTGACACTTTGGAAATAGGTAAATTTAAGAAAACAATGCAAAAAAACACAAGATTTAATTTTAGCTAGCAAAACATAGTTAGATAAAGTTGGGAAATAGTTTTCCTTTTATTAAAAAAATAATTTGTCTTTTATCAATTTAATAAAAATTGCACGAGTAAAATCGCTATGAAAATTATTGCACAAATCAAAACTTGATATAAAAATGGCATCAAGATTCTGTAATTAGAGTAAAATTTAACACAAATTTATCACCAAAAAAATTGTGTTATTATAATTGTGTATTACTTCTTAATATCACTAAGATAAAGGAAATATTAGAAAAGTGTAAAAAAGTCAAAAATTTTTTCTTCGGATTCAGAACACTTTGTATGCTTCATTTTCTTCTTAATGTTTAATTCTTATTTTTCTAAAATTATACTTTCCTACTTCTATTCATGATTTAAAAGCTAATAAAATCTTTTACAACATTTTCTACTATATCCTCCGTCAAATTATTCCCTTCGATGCTTCATCAAGATAAAATAAAAAAATTGGCTTCAGCCACTTTACAAAAATTTAGAGACTAAAGCC
>Ga0078972_1004541_pt1 | contig 37649 bp, 60 predicted proteins | sample YelNatPaOPGAMG01_FD_67568 | JGI IMG/M metagenome (GOLD analysis project Ga0078972, IMG submission 67568) | Hot spring thermophilic microbial communities from Obsidian Pool, Yellowstone National Park, USA - OP-RAMG-01 (SPADES assembly) (version 2) | ecosystem: Environmental > Aquatic > Thermal...
GTCTCAGCATATGCGGTGTCAACCCATCAACCCCAGCCACCCTGCCATACTCTCCCACCCTCCGTTGAATAAGTCTTGTACTCACACCATCCCCATGCTTTCCGCAAAACAGATAAATGCCATCATTCCCCCGCACCTCCAACCATGCCTTCAAAGCCTGCCTCGCCTCCCTCCCCAGCGGAACCTCTCTTTTTTTCTCCCCTTTTCCACACCACACAATCACCTTCCCCGATCGCTCCCCCAGCATCACATCCTCAACCCGCAACCCTGCCACCTCCGCCTCACGCAGCCCGCAATACAACATCAAACCGATCATCGCCCAATCTCGGACAGCTTGCACCTTCCAGTTATCTGATTTCGCCCCATTTACTGCAATCTCAACTTGCCTGAGCAATCTGCTCAACTCCGCTGCCTCTAACCACCTTGGCGCCTGTTCAACCTCCTCCCAGCGCTCGATCCCCTGAAATGGGTCATAAGAAATATATCCATTTTCAAAAGACCATCTCACCAGCCTGCGCAGGCTCTCTCGATATCGATTCCATGTTGCTGGCGAATAATGATTTGCCATTATCCAAGATCGATACTCACGCAAATCTATACTCGTAATCAATGATGGATCAAATTCCTGTTTATTTACATTCTTGAACCATTTGATAAATTTATTAATATCTTCCAGATAAGATTTTATAGATTTGTTAGATAACCCATCCTCCAATAACTCTTGATGAAACGCCTGCATCCAATCCACCAATTGGAAAGGCACTTCAGCCACTCGCCATGAATTAATAACTTGACTCTTATTCATTTTATGATTCCTTTCTTCCAATCATTTCATCCTGAACTTCTTTTACAATTCTTTCCAAATCCTCTAACTTCGCACCCCCTAATTTCGCCACCCAATCTGGCAAATCCCTCCGATCAATTTCCGTCAGCAAATAGGATGCGGCCAGATGAGCGATAATACAAAATGATTTACTCAAATTACCTCCCCAAATCTGATAATATAAAGCATTCAAATATTCAGACAATGCATTTATTTCTCGACGCTTTAAATTAATATTCTTTCCTGATTTATCTTCTTCCAATCCAATTGCTGGCATATAATTTTCAACTTGAGAAGGAATATAAATAATCCCTGATCCTCTACATGTCAGACATGGATATGAAATCGTAATTGATACATTCAAACACTTTTGATCTCCATCAACCCAAAGCGGAGTTGAAACCAATCCTGTTCCATGGCATACCGGACATTTCTGATACATATCACCTCCCGAAAAAAAATAACTAATCCCAATCATCATGATCGCCCATATGCCAGATAACCCAGCCCAATAAAATCAAAGCTAGAATTGCCAGCATTGGCGTAAAACAAGCATACATTTCACTCATAATCCCCCTCACTGAAAAATTTGACAATAACAATAAAAATAAATAAAACAACTGGTAAAGCCAACCTTGGAAAACCTAAGCTAATACATATCATCCCCCCAATCAACGAGATCCAAAATAACTTCTCATACATACAGACCTCCAGCTATCAAAACTGTTAAGAAAAAAAAAGCACAGAATTAGGACTTTGCTTTATCCTTATTCTGTGCAACATCAACTAACTTTCCGTTACCGAACCGCTTTTCATACTCCTTGCGCACGATCCATGCAATTTCCATTGATATGGATCGCTTATCTAAATCAGCAAGGCGCTTTAGCATCTGTTTTATTTCAACATCGCTGGTTCTGATGTAATAATCTGCCATTATTTAACCTAATCTTCGGAAAAATTTACCGTAACTGCGGATATTATAACAAAGTATAAATAAAATGTCAATACATGCGGATAAAATTACAAGAATTACATAAATATTTTATGAAATAATAAAACGAGTATGGATAAATTTTCCGAATGGCTTGTAATTCAATTACGTGAAAAAAATTGGTCACAATCTGAATTGGCGCGCAAAGCGAAAATATCACCACAAGTCATTTCAGATTACATCAATGGAAAACGCAAAAAGCCCGATGAAACCATTCTTCGCAGAATTGCGAAAGCTTTCAATGTTAGTCCAGAAACAATTTTTGAAATAGTTGGTTATCTTCCACCAAAAGAACAAGAAACCAAAACATTAGCCGAAATCAATTATTTAATTTCCACATTACCCCCAGAACAACAAGATCAAGTTTATACCTTCGTGCGTTTTCTTTGTGAAACCAAAGGAGGATATAATGCAAAAGCAAAATATTCAACCAAGTGAGTGGCATCTGCTTTCCCCGTGGCAGCGCAAGACCATAAAATATTATTGCTACCTCCTCATCATTTACAACCAAACCAAATTGCCCCCCGAAATCAACCTGTCACTCAAAACAACCTATCTCTCATTCCTTCTCTTGCTCATCCTGCCTCATCATCCATTAGCCATCCCAACTGCCTTTGGCGCAGCCCTATCTTTTTCTATCCTAACCTATTAATCCCATGAAAAAATATATCCTCCCCATTCTCTCCATCATCATCTTTATCATACTCATCTCCATCACCTGCTTCGCCCTTGGCGCCATCTTTGCCAACCAGAAATCCAAACAGCCCATAATAACCCAAAATATCGTTACACAGAATGTCATCACCCAAATTATCATCACCAAAATATCCCCCACCAAATACCCAACCTATACCATCGTCCCCCCTGAACTAATCATCGTAACCGCCACACCCATACCATCCACCTCAACCCCTATCATCCCTGCTGCATCACAAACATCCTCAGCGCCAACCCAGCCACCCCTCACTGCTGATCACAATCCTGGCATCTACCTTGTCAATGTCGATATTGCCCCTGGCGTATGGCGTAATAATGGCACAGAAAAAGGTTGCTATTGGGAAATAACAGATCGTCAAGGAAAAATAATACAAAACTTTTTTGGACAAGCTGGAGGAACAATTTATATTCCCCAGAATGCCTTCCAAATTACTTTAGAAGAAAGATGTGGCACATGGACATACCTTGGTCCACCCTAAAAAACCAACTGACTCCCCCAAAAACAACTTCCAAAAAATGTCGTATAACCCGAAAAACAGCGTAATATGCGACAAAAAAGCCTTAAAAAAGCCATCCCATTTCCCACGACTCTTAATCAGTTGGTTGCAGGTTCGAGTCCTGCACGGGTCACTGATGTCCATACCCCCATATATCCACCCTCTCCTTCCTCCCCAATCCCCCATATCTGCCTTATACCCCGTTTTTTGTCGCATAATATACCAAATGCGACAAATCTTTACCCCCAGGAGCATAAAATGAACCTTCCAAACAACCAACTGATCCCCCTCGAAATCCTCGCCTTCATCACCGACCGCCAGGCTCGCCATCTCTCCAACAACACCATCAAATACTACACCGACGAACTCAATAAATTCAGTTCCTTCCTCTCCTCCCTCGGCATCACCGCCATCCCCCAAATCACCCCCGATTCCATCCGCCAATACCTCATCCAACTATCCTCAACTCGCAACCCCGGTGGCATCCATGCCGCTTACCGCGCCATCAAAGCCTTCCTCCGCTGGTATTCCGTCGAACTCGATGATCCTTCCATCGAGCGCCTCATCCGCAAAATCAAACCTCCCAAAATAAATCCCAAACCCTTACCCGGCATCACCCTCTCCCAAATCCAACAACTCATCCAGACCTGCGATAAATCCTTCAACGGTGCCCGTGACCGTGCCATCTTTTACACCCTCCTCGATACCGGCCTCCGCCGTGCCGAATTCACCGCCCTCAATATCCAAGATGTCAATTTCAAAACCGGCGCCATCCAAATCCTTCACGGCAAAGGTGACAAACCTCGCACCGTCTTCATCTCTCCCTCCACCCGCCGCGAAATCCTTCGCTACCTGCGCCTCCATCCCAGCCCCCAGCCATCCTCTCCCCTCTGGGTCACTTCAAAAGGTACCCGCCTCACCATGACCGGCTTGCGTGAAATCCTCCGCCGCCGCTCCCAAAAGGCTGGCATCCCCGAACCTCAAATCCACGACTTCCGCCGTGCCTTCGCCATCGAAAGCCTCCGCAATAATGGCGATCTCGCCCGTCTATCTTATTTCCTTGGCCATTCCGATATTAAAACTACTCAACGTTATCTTCACATCACTGATGAAGACCTCGCCGAATTTCATGACCTCACTTCCCCCGTTCAAAACCTCCCCTGAAGTTGCCGTTTTCTGTGCCTTACGGCATCTCAATATTCGGCATCTCTACCCATTCCTGCCATCCTTCCCTTTCGACAACTTCCATCGTTTTTGTGTCAACGTAGAATCTACCTTTTCCTTCTTTGTCTCGTTTGCCTTGACTTTCGAGGAGTGCAACCCGCACCGCCCGATAGGTTTCATCATCCTCTGGAATTTCGCCAATTTCCAGGGGGATGTTGGTGGAATGGGTGAAATAGGGATAGTCAATGTCTTTGACTGCATAATAAATCTCTCCTTTTTGGTCGTAAAAGATTTTCATTAATCCTCCTTATCCATAATAAGCATAACTTGCTGCGTCAGCATAGTAATTGGTTGTACATCCAGAATAATAAAGATAACTAGTTGCTTGTACTTGTGCGCCCCTTGTCAGGTATATCCCATAAGTACAATTGGTGATGCGGTGTTTCATGCCATAACCATTGTTGAATGATAAGTTACCATTATCAAACCCCCATATTCCATAGCTAAACCCATTTACCGCCATAGCAGTACCATAGGTATCCAATTTCCCACTATTCATTACTCTTATTCCGGTGGGTGTTCCTGAGACTGCGTTCCAATAAGAATTACAAATCTGACTAATAATAGATTCATCAACCTCTGTCACTGAATACACACTAGCATCAGCATATACATAAGTATATGATATAGTGGCTTGGGCATAATTTTGCAGAGAAATACGTGGACCAGTATTAGTCCTGACTTTGCAGTGTCTTATGCTGCAATTACGCGCATTTTGGAATCTCAAAGAAACATCGTTTGCATAAAAACATTGAAACCACACATTATCCGAATAAGACAATGCCTGAGAAGATAATGTTGTTGCTTGCGATTTAATATATAATGTTCCAGATGGTGTTACACTTGAATTTCCTACAACTGTTAATGTATCACTTGTATTGCTCATTATTACACTGTATTGACTATTCCAATTCGCTAAATATCCTACCCATTGATTAGTTGTCCATCCTGCTCCCGATACGGTTATTGTGCAATAATTTTCTGCGCTTCCAGTTGTTCCAGATGTAATTGTCCCAGTATAATCCGTTTGCAATGTGCCATTGATATAGATATAATAATTCCCAGTGGGATACTTGCCTTGTACCGTAAATCCACTATACGTACCACTGGCAATATTAATATAGACATCCCCACTATATTGTCCGGGTATCTGATTGACCGCGTATTGTATTGTTGCAAACGCATTCGCCCCCGTCCCATATCCCTTGTTTTGATTATCTGTACCACTTGCACCATCCACATATAATGTCATATTGCCAAGACTTATTATCGGCGTCCAAGATGACCCATTATACATCATCAGCACTTTCCGCCCTGTCGGTGTGTGTAAAAACCACTGACCCGCTACCGGCGAACTCGGCAGCGTTGTCCCCGATGTCACCGCGCTCGCCGCCAGCCTTGCCGCCACACTCGCATAACTCCCCCGCGGATTCGTCCCCAGCTCTGTCTCAATCGCGCTGATCTCCGCCTGCACATCATTGATATGCTCTGCCTTTACATCATCTACCCCATTCACTTTCGTCGTAAAACTCTTGATTGAATTTGGATAACTTGCCGTCATTCTTCCTCCTTAACTGATCCTCATGATATACATCACCGCCTTATAGGGTGGCAAATTACTGCTTGCATCCGTCGTCGGATTTGTATGGCTGTGCGCACTCCCCGCATTTGTCGTCGGATTCGTATGGCTGTGCGCACTCCCCGCTCCGCTGGTAATATTGTAATTATGTGTATGGTAAGAATCTGGATAATCCTTCCAACTACCCATTACCATTTCTCTATTATAACTGGTAGCACTTGTTGTTCCGGAAATGCTGTGTGTATGGCTCGACTCACTCCCCGTATTCCCTTGTGTGTGCGTATGGCTCGCTTCACTTCCCGTACTCCCTTGTGTGTGGGTGTGTGTACTCGCTCCGCCCGTCGCCCCCACCGCATAAATTCCTCCCGCCCCCACAATGAATTTATCCCGCAAATCCGGCGTCCCATTCGTCCCATCGCACAGTGCAAACCCGCTTGGAATAGTATTCGTATCTCCATACCATAAAATAATTCCTCCAATCGGTATCCCGGCAGAAATATATTTCAACCCAAAACTTTCGCTTGCTAATGAACTTAAAATCTGCTCATTACTACCCACAGTGAATGACCCTGCCGCATCCGCTCCGCCCGCCACTACAATCTGCCCCTTCGCCGTGAAAATATCCGGTATTCCCGCCGCAAAATTGTCCCGGATATACGTATTATGGTCTGCCGCCGTCCATAAATTCCCGGTTTGCACCGTCCTAACTATCGTATAGCTCATGAAACCCTCATGATATAAGCCAGCGCATAATAAGGCGGCAAATTACTGCTTGCATCCGTTGTCGGGTTGGTATGCTTATGTGCGCTTCCCGCATTTGTCGTCGGATTGGTATGGCTGTGTGCACTCCCCGCTCCTGTAGTCCCTGAAAAAGTATGGGTATGAGTATCACTTGCAATTAATGCACCTGATCCTGATGCTAATGATGTAGTTTGCGAAGCCCCTCCCGTCGTTCCTGAATAACTGTGCGTGTGGCTCGACTCACTTCCCGTATTTCCCTGTGTGTGCGTGTGACTCGATTCAAGCCCCGTATCGCCCTGCGTATGCGTGTGTGTACTTGCTCCGCCCGTTGCCCCCACCGCATAACTTCCTCCTGCCCCTACAATAAATTTATCCCGCAAATCCGGCGTCCCACTCGTCCCATCACACAGCGCAAACCCATTAGGAATATTCCCCACACTCCCACTCCAGATAATGATCCCTCCAATCGGTATTCCCGCCCAGGCATACTTCAATCCCAAACTCTGGCTCGAATCCGCCATCAGCACCTGTCCGTCACTGCCCGGATTCAGCACTCCCGCCGCATTCTCCCCGCTCGCCACCGCAATCTGCCCCTTCGCCGTGAAAATATCCGGCACCCCCGCCGCAAAATTGTCCCGAATATAAGTATTGTGGTTAGCCGCCGTCCATAAATCGCCTGTCGTCACCGTCGGCACCGGGTTATAAGCCATCTTTCCCCTCCTTAATTATCCTGTTCTCCTTCTCCAATTTCTCCCGCTTCTCCCCCGGCATCCATGACCGTTGTAACCGCCCCACCATCACCTTCGCCGTCATCGCCCGCTGAAACACATTTCCCCCTCTTTCCTCCACCGGTCTCTCCAATAATAATTCCTCAATCCTCTCCCGATCCTTCGGAAAAATCACCCTCCTTGCCTTTCCCCCAATCTCCCTATTCCCGCAGCTCAAACAGAAGAAAATCCCATCCTCTACATCCACATATTCCGCCCCTCCGCAATCCGGACAATCCGCAATCCATCTCCCGTAATCAATCCTCGCCTCCACCGCATCTGCCTCATCCTCTATCACTGTTTCTCCATCCCACGCCTTCTCGATCAATCCCTTCCTCGCCAATTGCTCGCTCCGCTTCTGCATCCATTCCCGATAAGTCCTCATCCCGTCTCTCGCCGCGATATCTTTTCCATTCAATATCTTACCCATTCCGACTCCTAATATGCAAACACACTGCTGATCCCAATCTGGGTCGTGAACATCCAGTATCCGCTGAAATCTTCCGTTGGCTCCAAAATAAATCTCGTCCGCACCGCATTCCCGCCCTCATCCATCCAGTTATGCTCTACATAGGCAATGTCATAATCACCGTCAATCGCCTTCGCGCTCACCGTCAATGTCACCGTGTCGAACAAATCCAGCGCAAACTGGATATTCGCCCTTCCCTCCACTTCAATCATCGGATATTTGATTGGACTGCTTAGCTTATTTCTCAAAAATCCCGCAAAATCAATCGCCATATTTGTATCTTGGATCATCTCATTATCCAGCCGCATCGTCCGTATCTGATATAAATTCTGGCTGCTCGTATCCTCCCTTAATATCGTCGTTGTATTGATACTGCTCAGCGCATTTCCCCTCAGCCTCAAAAAAGTAATATACCCGCTATTGCTCCCATTATTCGTCACCGTCAGTTTTGCCGCCGCGCTGAATGCCGTCATCGTCACACTGAATGAACTCGTTAAATCCGCGCCCGTCCCATCACTGGCACTGTTCGCCAGATAATCCGTCGTTGCGGCTGGTGTTATCACATCGCTCGCCGGTACCGATTCATTATTATAGGTATAATTCGCCCATATCTCCATGCTGTCCCCCGCTCCCAAATACACCACATCCTGCATCCGCCAGATTTCCACACCATCATATCGTTTCCTCGGTCTGGCTGTCACATAAATTCGATTCCGCACCACCTCCCACGGCTGTGGTATCACAATTTCCTTCAATAATTTATCCTGCGTCAGCGTCATCTCCGGCGTGCCAATATGATGTCGGCTGTAAAACCGCAGCTTTCCATCCACATCCACAAACGCCCTTCCCAAAAACGCATTGCATAATTCATCGATTGCCTGCCATCCCTTCTTATCCATCGTCCACCAGTATGGCAGCGTATCCTTATTATCTTCAATCACACTTCCCCCATCCCATCCACACGAACTCAAAATCATTGCAATCGCATCTGCCACCAGCAAATTCTCATACAATACATCCTGAATATCCTGCTGGCTTAAAATCGTGATTCCATCCACAATCTCCATCCGCACTTGCTCATCTATCCCGCCCTTCGGCTGAATGTCATTGATATACCCGTAAAAAACGTTATATCGCGTCCAGTCTAAATCATCCTGTACCCATAAATAACATTTCACCCCCGGCCGCACGTACGGATAAATCGGCGATCCGCTGTTATAGGGGTCATACCTCCCATCAGAGTTATCCAAGATAATCGTTACCGTCCCAGCCCGCACATCCTCGAACCCACTTCCATCCGATCTCACATAATTTTCCCTCCCCCTCCTTAATGACAATGATTTCATCCGCTCTGCCTCATTGTCGCCGCTAAAAATTCCATCATTATCCCAATCCACCTGCAAAGCCCAGGATAACGTGTTTTGAGCCGCTCTCTGCCCGTATTTCGTCCCATCGCCATACTTAAAATGATTATATCTAGCCATTCCGCATTACCTTCTCGATAATCGGCTTCAAGCGCGTCTCCAATTCCCACCGATCCACCGTCGAGATCATCGGCGCATAATTCACCACAAACATCGCCCCGCCTTTAGCTCCATTTCCTCCGCTCGTCTCTACGAACCCCCCGCCTGTCTTCCCCACATCTTCCTTCGGTATCACAATCACCCGCTCTCCCGAACTGACATTAATGGGAAACGTATCATTTGGAAACCCCGGTGGCACAATGAAATCCGCCCCTTCAGCATACATATTTGGATTGTAATATTGTGGCAGAATTCCAGCCGCCTCCAAATCTTCCAGCGTCCACCCATTGATCGTCGCCGTGATATTAACTTTTTTCTCATTCGGTATCCCATTCACCGCATCCCATAATCCTTGCGCATCGATTTTCGCCCCTTGCAAACTCCCAATATAATCCTGTATCCTCTGCCATGCCTGATAAGTCGGCTGGTCGATCAACCCCCAATTCTTCGCCACATCACCCAGCGCTTCAGCCTCCGCCGTTGTCAATCCGTCCACCGCCAGCTGCTGTTGCAATAAATTAAATAATACCGATTTCGTCTGCTTGTCCCACTCGTCTTTCACATCCTTAATCTTCTGCTGAATCTCATCCTGCTTTTGAATTGTCGTCTCCAATTCCTGCTTTTGCTCATCCGTTAGCGTTTTTTGCTGATTTAATTCCAGAATTTTCTGTTTATTCTTCTCATATTCCTTCGTCAAATCATCTACCTTCTTGCTGTATTCCTCCGTCGTCTTCCCCAAATCTCCTCGCATGAAAATCGACAATTCATTCATCATCCCCTTCACGCGTTCTTGTTCTGCATTCATATCCTCCAATTCACCCGTCGTTCCATCCACGCTCTTCCCCAGTTCATCCATCGCCGTTCCCAAATTATTCGTCGCCCCCATCAAATCTTCCGACTTGCTCACCCCCGTCTCGTACATATTCACCATCTTGTCGCGTGCATCGAACCAGATATTCATGAACGATTCTTTGTATTCCCGCGCCAGATCCGCAAAACTATGAATCTCACCTAATTTTCCATAGAATTTGATCAATTCCGTGATCTTCGGAATGAGCCCAATCCCAATTTCCGTCTTGATCCCATTGATCTGATCCCCTAAATCATCCATTGCGATTTCATATTCCCGCGTTTTCCGGATTGCCTCTCTGTCCAGCACCAGTCCCAATTCTTCCGCCGAATCCCCCATTGCCTTAATTCCCGCCGCCCCCCGCTCCATCAGCGGCCCTAACGCCGCTCCGCTCCTTCCAAAATTGTCCATCAAAAATTTCGACCGTTCGATTGGATCCTGTATCTTTAAATAGCTATCCGCCAGTTTTCCAATTCCGTCTATCGTCGGACTGATCCCCTTCCGTATTGCCACCTGCAGCGCCGTCGAAAGTGTATCATAGCTGATATTCACATCATCCGCCGCCTGGATTAATTTACTGGCTTCTTCTGGTGTCGCTCCAATCAACCGGCTTAAATTCCTTACCTCTCCAGCATATTCCACCGTCCCCCCTATCACATCATCATATACTCCCTTTAATGTCTGGAATGCCTGGCTGGCTACATTCACCATCGAAGATAATTCAACCCATGAGCTTTTGAATGAATTCAATAGCCCGGTTTGTTTTGAGACACTCCCTTCAATTTTTCCGGCTACATTCTTCAATTCCTCACTGGCTTTATCATTCGCCGTGATCAATATCTCGATTTTGTCAGCCATCATTCACCTTCTTCGCCTTCTGCTCCAGATAAAAACTCCATCTCATCAGCCAGATTACCTTGCTCCCTTTCATGATCTCCCACGGCGGACATTTCCATGCTTCTGCTGCCATCAGCACCACCAGCCATATCGGCCCCTCTCCTCCATAATGGATCGCCGTTATTGCCCGCCGTCTATCGTAGGGTTTATCGCCGCCTCCTTCAGCGCTTGCTTGAACCTGTCATTCAATTCCAGCGCTTCCCGCAATTTCAATTTGTTCAATATCTCCCGCGCCGTCTCCACCGCCAGCGCCTTTCCATTCTCATCCGCCAGATAGCGCGCCAGAACTTCCCGCGTCCCCTTCGCCCGCCCTTCTTCTAACAAAATTAACTCCTCGAATGTCAATTCCTGCGCAATCTTTTCGATATTCAATATAAATTTCATCCTCACTCCTAAGGCAATGTCGTCAATTCGTTCACCACAGTGATCTCGCAATATTTTGCCGCCGTGCTGTTGTATCTCGGCCGAAACGTTACTTTCAAAATATCATTGCCGTCTTGTTCATCCAATTTTCCAACTTTCTCAATTTTCGATGCCATATCGATCCGCAATGTCTTTTTCTGAAATTGCGTTCCGCCAGTCGCAACACTCGATCCCTCGAATTGCATCCGAATTAACCTCGCCGTGTTCGTTCCCCAATCCGTCTTTCTTGCCACACCCACCGCATCATGTTCAAAAGTGATCTCACAGGTGATTTCCGGCGCCGTCATCTTGTGAAAAGTGAAATAAAGATTTCCATCTCCCGTGAATACCGGTATCCATCCCGTTTTCACCGTGAAATTCATCCCCAAAAATGTACTGCTTTGCAGTGTCGTCCCAATTGTCCCCCCAATCGCATCGATATATAGCTTACCTTTATTGAACAATATCTCTTCCACCGTTGGCACTGCCAGTGCAGCAGTGAAGGTCGTACTGCTCACCTGCCTTCCAGTCCAGCTCGCACTCATCATCACCGCTTCTCCTGCTTTTCCGCTCAGGTTGAAGCTCTCTACAAAACTATATTCCATCTTTTCCGCTGCCTGATTGTCTCCCCCTTCAATAGTATAGGTCTTGATGGAATTTAGAGTCGTCGTTGGGAAGGTGTAGGTATAAATCTTGTCCGTCCCAGATCCATCCGCTGCCCCCGTTACCACATCTTTCACCCCCGCCGCCAGGATATACGGCAGCTGCTCGAAAGTTGCCGGTACCGCTTCCATCTCCAGCCCGCCCTGCACCGACGGCGTATATACCCGGTCCACCCCGCCTACAACCCCGATATCCTCGTCCGGAAAAATAACTTTTCGCTTGTCTTCTAGTGTTCCAATCCCCCTCCATATCGTCGTCGCCGCCACCGCCGTTCCTGGCGCACTTTCCAATCCCAGTTGTATTTTCCGCAAACTCCTAATTCCTGGCATGATCATCCTCCTTCATCATAGATTTATTTTCATAACGCACCTTCATCGCCTTTTCCTCGCCTTTTTCATATAATCCTGTCGCAATCAATTCTTCCTCCCCTCCATATTTCTCCACTTCCTCATCGCTTAAATCCCGCGCCGGGATTCCAATAATGGCTTTTCCTTTTCCAATATACCTCAACATCATTATCCTCCTCACGATTGTAATATTTTCACATCTACCTCGAACCGCACCCCAATATGTTCTTCCCCCGCCCAGCTCAGCCTCCCAAATTCATACCGCACCGCATTCACTGCCGTCACCGACCCGCTCAACGTCGGATCGGCAATCAATAACCCCGCAAAACTTTCAATATACGGTATCGCCTGTGCCACCGCCCTCGGCAGCATAATCCTTGCCATATGTATCTCGCAAATCAATGTGTGCAAATAAGTCCCAAATCCCGCACTCTCCAGCCGAAAAGCTCCGCTCTTCGGATATGCCACCGCAAACGGAAATTGCCCCATTTCTTCCGGTGGCTCACTCGGCGCCGCCTTGATCTCGCTCAATGTCAGCACCTTCGTCTGCAGCGCGCTAATCGCCGCGCTCACCGTCATATCCCAATCCTCCGCAAATACATGATCATCTCAGCCACATCCGGATCGAGCCCCTGCACATATTTCAATTGTCCCAGCTCCGCCACCGCTCCCGTATCTTCGAAGCCCTGCTGTCCCCGCTTAAACCACCGCACCGCCTGGATAATTGTCGCCATCTTGATAATTTCCGGCACCGCTGTCGCATATCCAAACTTCCCAACTATCTTCACCGCCTTTGGAAATGCCGGAAAAATCGTCTTATTTCCCAGCGGGTTGATATCCAGCCTCAAATATGGTTCTCCATTCAGCGCTGCGTTATACGGCCACAAAATAATATCCGTCGCTTCCCACGTCGTATAATTCCCATCACCCGCTTCATCCACCGCAACGCTCGTTGGTGCCGCCGCCAGCTCTCCCACCCATAACGAACTTCTTCCTTCTCCATCGAAATAACGTGTTTCATCACTGCTTGCCGCAAAAGCATTCGGCTGCCTTCCCAAAAATAAATCAATCGCCCGGCTCGCTCGCGTTGCTAATGTCGCCAAAAGTATGTCATAACTGCTTCCCCAGTTTCCATCCGGCAGCGCCGCTTTGATCTCTGTATTCGTGCAGTAATCCGCCATCCAGCCATCCTTTCCGGCGGGAGCAGAGTTCTCCACTCCCGCCGTCCACCGCTAAATCCCTTATACTGTTCGGCTTATTCCGATCAGATAAGTTCCAAAGGTAAAGCTAGGGGTAGTTCCAGCAATGGTTGCCACCGCCCGCACATACCGCTTGCTCGTCTGAAAATGGATTTCCTGATTTCCAGTTGTGGTCAATTGCGTGAATGCCGCCCCGCTGATGTCAGCATATCCCGATCCAGAAGAATCGCTCTCCTGAATCTTCACATCCAGCGTCGGACTTGTCCCGCTTGCCGCTCCACAGTCCAGGATCGCCTTGAATTCCAGCGCACCCGGATTGGCAAACTCTTCCAGGTCAACCCCGGTCCCATTCGCACTGCTCGTTCGCGCCGCCGACGCAAACAAAACACTATAGGTTAATTCTCTCATCTCATCCTCCTTATGTAGAAACCTTCTGAACCTTGATCCGCCATGGCTCCACCACTTGCCCACCAACTCGTTTCTTCGCCAGCAAAAGCGTAATATTCGTCTCCGCATATAGCTCGCTCAACCGTTGCAGGCTGAACCCAACCCGGTCAACGATCATATAGCCCATCAAATCTCCAAAGATGATCGGATAGGCATTGGCAGCAATCGCTGGCACGAATTCATCCTTGACGACTGGATACCCCAGCAATTCCTCTCCAGCAGCGCCAAAGCCGCCTACCTGCGCCGAAATCGGCCATAAATAAGCGTTGGTCGTGGCTTCTTTCAATTGCCGGATCGCCTTTGCCGTGCTTTTTGCCATATACCATTTCGCATTGCGCTCATACTGCGCTGGCAATGCATAAGCCAGGTCAATTAAACCATCTGCGGTCAATGCGCTCGCTGATCCGCTCACCACCTTCGCTGGCCCATCTGTCTCATCGATATCCTGCAAAATCCCTTTCGGCCGCGAACTCCCCGTTCCATTCACAAAAACATCATCCTCGCCCAGCGCAAACGCCTCCGCCAGCAAATCGCTCGAAATCCCCATCACATCAAAGGCGCTGTCCTCGATGAGATTGTTGGATAACGGTAAACTTGCCATCGCCGTATGCACCGGGATAGAATGCAGCCCGAACACCGGATCCGTCACGCGGTGCGCCGTGGAACTTGCCGGTATCTCGCCCGTCCAGGTCAATCGTACTCCAGATGTATATTTATCATCGGATGTGTAATTAACCCTCGGCCACTGCGCCATATCCCGGCTGGTCGTCACTACTCGCGCATTCGGTCGGATCGCTGCATTGGTTGCGATCTTTTTGATCAGCTCCACATGGTAGTCTTCCGGAACCAGAAATCCTCCTGCCGTGTCCACTCCATCCGAAAGCGTTTTCTTATCGTTCGGCCCCAGCTTATCAATCCCCTTCCGTAGATATCCCTCGAATGCGCTGGCATATCCTTTCTTCTGCACCGCTTCCGGCACATAATATCGCACGCGCACCATCCCCACCTTTTCTTCTCGCCATGCCTGCGGGTCGAATTCCACTTCCCCTTCGCCTGGCGCAGCCTCGCGCCAGCCCAGATGTGCCGCCTTCGTCCCCGCCGGTTCTTCCATATACCCGTTGGCTTCCTCACTGCGCTTTGCCAGTTCCATCAAAGCCTTATACTCATCAAACTTCCCCAGATGACCCGCAATGGCATCTGCCACCTCTTTCGTCATCTCTGCCCCGGCTTTTTCCTTCAGCGCCTTTATCGCCTCCAGCTCAGCCGTCATCTTCTTCTTCAATTCTTCAATCGATAACATCATTACCTCCTTCAATTAGTTTTTTCAATCTGTCACCTGCAATCTCCAATCTCCTTGTGAGTGCTTCCCGCGGCTCGGCAATTAGATCAAAGATAGCTCTCTTTCCGCTATCTGTGCCTCCCAAAGCAGCCGTTCAATCATCTTCGCATTTTCCTCATCATCTTCAGGCGGCACAGCCGCTAACAAAATTTCATTCAGCACGCTCAAAGCTTGTTGCAGCTTCTCCAGATTGCGCGCTGATAACACCCTTCCCGCCTTCCATTCTTCCACCTTCGCCACCAATCCCCCCAGCTCCACCGTCTTGAAATCCGGTGGCTCTTTTCCAAAATCTGCATAATGCTTCGCTAAATGCTCATACACCGCCCGCCGGTCTCCTTCCGGTATATCTACTCCACCTCTCGCTCCGCTCACCAGCGCATTCATCGCCGCCAACACCCCCCGCCATACCAGCGTATATTCTCCATCCGCTTTGTGATGTGGCAGCTTATAGGAGGTCTTGATATCCGGATTTTCCTCGTCATACCAGGCGCACATCATCTTCAAATCTTCCACATCCGCCTTCGCCACCTCCGCCGGTCCATTCCAGGTCTCTCCTTCATCCGCTTTCGGTGTCTTTTTATATGGGATCGCCGCCTTCACTACTCTCGCCGCTTCATTCATCCCCCAGTTCACCGGCGATATATCCCACAATCTCAGTTCCCGCAGATTCCGCACCCCGTTATCCTCAAAATCGAATTTTCCCGGTATCGGATCATATCCAATCGAATTTTCTCGGATCGCCCCCTCCTTAATCCCCACCAGCACCTCTTCCCCTCTTTGTGTCGGCAGATATTTGATCTCTCCCATTAATCCCCCCGTTGCATCCGGATATTTCATCCGCACCTCTTCCGGCAGCTCCATTCTCCCCACCTCTCGAATAGATAATGGCACCCCAATCGGTGGCTCAAAAGCATCATGCTGCCATAGCACCCGTATCCTGTCCCCTCGTTCTGCCAGCGTCTTCGCAAATGCTCCCGGCCAGATTCGATCGCCTCCCGCATCCACATTTCCGAATACCGCAAATATCGACTTCACCACCCGGTCATCACCAATCTCCTTGCTCAATATCGGAAAATTCTTGAATTCTCGCTTGCTCATAATTCCTTCCCGATCCTCCTTTCAAATATTTCTATAATCTTTTCCCTCGCATCTTCCACCACTTTTTGCAGTGTCCACCATCTCCCTTTATGGATAGCTTTTTGCGTCCCCTCTCCAATCACCAGCGGTGCATATCCAATCGCTGTCCCAATCACGCCCACCGCATTACCTCCTAACATTTCCACTCTCGAAAGCGCCCCTTCCGCTTTCCCGCTCAATGCCGTCACGCTTTGCCCCAGCTTTCCCGTCCTCCGATACCGGCTGTTTGGCAGCGCTGGCGGATACCCCGGCATCTGGCTGTGCACATATAACACCGCCTCAAACATGGCATCCTGCTCCACAACCCGCACCCTCTCTCCCCGCTTCACCAGATTCTGCGCCGTTTCCTTCACCCCGCGCCATTCAATATTCATTCCGTTTCTCCCTTCAGCACCGGAATGCTGTTGCAGCGGCAGTTCACGTGCAGCGGCGGTGCATTCTCCATGTCATCTAATCCAAATGTCTGCCCATTATTCGCCGAACAGATCGGACAAACCAGCTCGTCTTCCGCCGTCATAAATCGAAACCGTTCCACCATCTCCGAGCTTTTCCAGCTCGCCACCTTCCCTTGATGGTAAACCCGCGTCGTCTCCGTCATCGCAATCATCTGCGCCCGCACCTCCCCAAACATCCCCGATTGTGCGATCTGATCCACCAGCACATCCAAATGCTCTCCCGATTGCATCCATTTCGGGATCGCATCCTGTAAAAATTCCCGGCTGGTCTGGTTTATCCCCTTCACCAATTCATAAGTGTAAGTTTCAGCATATTCATTCGCCATTTGATTTACCATCTCTCGGTCGAATGCCACCCCAATCCCCGTGTATCCCGCTATCATCCCATCTGCCAGGATAGCCATCACAAACGGTAATATCGTCTTCTTAAATCGCTCCCCCTCTAAATCCCAGAATTCTTCATCATCCCATAAATCCGCCATAATCCTTCTCCAGCCGTTTGCGTATCCTGCCATCCAATCCTTTGAAATATTTTCGCAGCGCCTCCTCGAAATCTCCCTCCACGCTTGGTCTCTCGAACGCCTTCTTCTCCATTTCCGTGTTCATTTCCTTGCTTCCCCCAACGCCGATCTCCACCTGCGCCACGCTCAATACATACATCTCTCCCCGCGCCCCTAGATCGCTCAATCCCACTATCTTCCGAAATTCATTCCTCGTGATCAGCGAACTCCGAAATGCCTCGATCGCCCGATTCCATACCGCCGTTCGATCATCCTGCAGCGCAGGCACTGCATCATAATCCCATCTCAGCTTCACCTCCCCAAATTCACTCGCTAGCTGGTTCTCCAGCGTGTCCAGTAAATCCTCATAAATTGGTATCAACACATCCTGCCACCAGCTCGATCTTGCCTCCTTATAATTAGAGAACGTCGATCGATCCAGCCCAACTTTCGCATTCACAATAATCGGCGGCACGCCCAGCACCGCACAAATCCGTGATTCACTTCGCGCATCCAGATCGCCGAACGCCATCTCCTCGAATGAATTTCCCACCCGCATCACATCTGCATCCTGATCCAACACTGCTGGTTTCACCCACTTCTCACTCCCTCCATATTTCGCCGCCCAGCGTGCCTGCAGCTCACTTGCCGTCGCTTCTGTCAACTTTTGCTTCGTCTTGATGTAATATGCAGGCATCCCCCCCTTCTCCCAAAATAGCCTGATGAAATCCGTCGCCGCATTGTCCACATCCCCCACCCGCGCCGCCACCGCTACCGGCGGCCATCCATGATAATTATCCAATGGATCGAATAATCGAAAATCTACCACATCCCTCGCATCCAAATCCTTCGCTTCCATCCCCGGCACCGCATACCGATATCCCCTCACCACGCTTTCCGATGATGGGATCACCTGTACCCAGTCCGGTCGCAGCGGCCATAATCGCACCACTTTTCCGCTTCGATTGCGCTCCTTTTCGAAGATCGCCCTCCCCGCTAGATGCTGATAAATGATAATTGCCTTCCAAAAATCGCTTTCCGTCATATACGGATTTGGCGAGTGAATCAATTTCGCCAGCGGATGATTGAAATCTTCCTCCCCATTCGCCCCTAGTACCATTAAATGCACCTGGCTTGCCGTGCTTGCTTTCCGGTTCACGCACGCGTAAATCAATTCGTTCTTCCGCCATCCATATCGCACCAGATTCTCGAAATTCACCGTTGGATAGGTTGGCTGCCCTTCCTTCCATGATGGTACCAGATTCGCCACGGTTTTTTCCTGCCGAAATATTGTCCAGATCCGCTCGAATATGCTCATAGATAAATCCCCATTCCTCCGGCAAAAGCCAATTTCGCAAAGGCGCCGCTCGCCGCATCCACCTGGTCATCATGTCCCTTCGGAAATGCCGCATGTTCTTCGATGAAATCCGCGTTCCATCCCGCCTTCACCAGCCGCACGTTCCCCGCCGCACACATCGTCGCCCATGGACCGGCTCGCACCTCTTTCGACCCGCTCACCGTCTCATACATTGCATATGCCCCTGCCTCTGCTAGTCTCCGGTTTGTCGCCATCGCACTGTCCATCCCCGCCGAACCCGGGTCTTGTTGGTGCCACACTTCCACCATCACTCCCGGCCTCGCTAGATCAACCTTCGCTGTCTCTACAATTAATTCATCTCTCAATGCCGCTCCAATCTGCTCTCGCACCACATGCTCCACCCAGTAAACCCCATCTTTCGTAACGCTCATCAGCACTCCCGCCGTATAATCTCCTCCTCCACTCGTCCCCGCCTTGTCCCAATATCTCACCCGCCTCACAATCTGTTCAATTGCCGGTGGCTGCTCCACTATCACAAACCATTCCCGTTTGAAGAAATCTCCTGCCCTCGAATATGGCAGCTGTTGATATAATGCCGCCCATTCATACGGACCCAGATTCGCCTTGATATGCTCCAAATCATCCTCATTATATTTTTCTGGCCAAAGCGCCTCTCCCTCTTTTCGTCCCAGCAAATCTTCCTGTTTAGGTGGCAGTCCCTCCATCAGCCTTTCTGCATTGCTTTTTGGATCATCATCTCGCTCCCATATCGCTGGCAATGTCAATATCGTCCATTGATCCGCTAATTTATCTATCGCCATCGCCTTCAATAACCGTCCCGCCAGATCGTCCGGATGCCAGCGTGTGTGCATCACCACAATCGCCCCGCCATCCTCCAGCCTCGTATAAGCCGATGAACGATACCATTCATAAATCGATTCTCGCCTGCTCTTCGATTCCGCTTCCTCCCGATTCTTGATCGGGTCATCGATAATCAGACAATGCGCTCCCGATCCAGTCAGTCCTCCGCCCACGCCCGCCGCCACAACTCCCCCGCGGTGCGGCGCCGCCAGATCCCATGCCGTCACCGATCGGCTGTCCGAGCTCAGCGCTACCGCCGTCTCCACACTCCCCAGCTCTCCAAATACCGTCCGATAACGCTCCGAATTAAGGATATCTCTTGCTCCTTTGCTGTACTCCCCCGCCTTATCCGCATTATATGCGGTCAAAATGATCCTCGCATCCGGTAGCTTCCCTAACAGCCACGCCGGAAATAATTTGCTCACCAGCTGCGTCTTTCCATGCCGCGGCGGCCAGAATATCATCAACCTTCCAATTCCCTCCTTACCCCTTGTCCGGATGAAAAGCTCCACCTGTTCGAGATATTTCGCTGTCACTGCCTGATGTCGTGCCGGGATGTACCACGGCGCCACATAGCGTGCGAAATCCATTAAATTACGCCGCGCCAGCTCTCGCTGCGCCAATTCCCGTTTCGCCGTCTGTGGGTTAATCCGTGTCGCCGTCGCCAGCATCATCCTCTTCCTTATTCTCTATTTCCTGCCCCAGCCAGGCTCTCAATTCTTCATCCGACATATTCTCCAGCGCATCCTTCGCTGCGCTTCCAATCCGTAGCTCACTCTTCTTCACCAGATCACCTGTCATCGTAAAGAATAACTCTCGATCCTGATGCCCCTTATAATCCGGCATCTTCGCCACCTCAGCCAGCGCCTCGAATACCTCCCGCCGGTGTTCCCACAACGGCGCGCTCTGCATCAGCGCAACCACACTGTCAATCGTCGGATATTTCTTCCGCCATGTATAAATTACCCGCGTACCTGTCAGCCCCAGCACATCCGTCGCCAGCTTTTGCAGCGTCTCCGGCCATCTCCCCGTCTTCGGCGAGCTTGCCCACGCGATATAACACGCCACTCGCCACGGCCAGCTCTTCTCGATTAAATCCAGATAATCCTTGAACCATTCGCAATCCCGTTCCCGCATCAAATCCTTCAGCGCATAAAACGCCGCCTCGCTGATTTGACGCGCCTCCGCATAACTGATCGCCCGCTCCTGCGCATCGAACTCCACCTCGTCCAGGTCGAGATCGAACTCTAACTGCAGATCATTCCATTTCTCAACCATGTTTCACCAGATATCCTCTGTGTATCCACAGCTTCACTCCCACCCAGTTTCCCCTCACCTCCACAACTTCCACCGCAACGCCCGGTATCAAATCCCCTAAATCCGCCACTCCCACACTCGTTGGTTGCGGTCGGATATTCACATAATCATATTTCGGATTCAATTCCACCATATCTCCCGTCTTGAGTTCTCCCTCACTAGTTACTTCCTCATTTTGATTATTGGCGGTTCTATCGTTCTTTTCCATCGCCACCAAAAATGGACTTGGATCCCGTTCATCATGCTTATATCCGCTCTCCCCAAATCCCGGCACCCGCAGCTCGAAATGCAGATGCGGCCCCGTCGAAAAACCGCTATTTCCAGATAACCCAATCCCATCCCCCTGCACGATCTCCGCCCCGCTCCCTACTAAAACCTTGCTCAAATGCCCATATAAAGTCTGATATCCTCCATGATCCAGGAGGATATAATTTCCATATCCTTTTTCATCATATCCGATCCGCACCGCTTTTCCGCTTGCCGCCGCCAGCACCATCGTCCCCTTCGAGATCCCAAAATCAATTCCATTATGCCCTGGCAGCCCAAACTGGCTGTAAATCTGCGGATTTTCCCCAAATCCCTGTGTGATCACCACCGGATTTACCGGATAAATCAATCGAATGGTATCGAGAATACTCATTTCATCACCACAATCAACTGACCTGTCGCTAACCCAATCAGCACCGCTCCCAACACCACCGTGAATAATCCCAATATCCATTTCAAAATTCGGTTTGTATTGGCAAGCTCATTGACGACTTTCGAAAGGTCTTTGATATTGTTCTCGTGCTCATCTACCTTTCGCCAAACCGCGTCCACTCTCGTATTCAAAAGCGGAATGCTCGCCGCTTCCTGCTTCTCCAATTCGCGCATCCGCTCATCTAATGCTGTGATCGTCTCATTGATTTGATCCAACTTCTTCTCTATTCGTAATGCCAGGTCATCCAGCTGCCGCTGGACGACCCTTACCGGTACACTCTCTGTCATTATGATTTTGGACTGATGGTATAAATCGTCTGATTAGCCATCACAGCCAGAATAAAAACTTTCAAAAGTTCCACTGCGCCGCTCTTGTCGCAGGTTACCGCCACGCCCAAATCCTGCCCCACTCCCGCACATGCCAGCGCATAAGACCCTCCCGCTACAATCACCAGCAATGCCAGCATGATCAACCGCTTATGCACACCATCCAGCTTCCCAAACCATTCGTTCAATCCAGGCACGTACGAAAACAACAATGAAAGCACCGCCGAAGCTACAAGAGACAAAGTCTCAGCCGACATATCACACCTCCTTTGTTAAAATATTTCGCCCGAAGCTGTTCCAAACAACTTCGGGCGCTCAACTCCGATCTTACCCGTCCAATCGCCGGGCTTGCTAAATTTTCATCAGTTCAGCGGGGGGTGGGGAAACCTGGTGGGGGTCAGGCGGGAGCCCCCCGCCTCGCTTATCTGCATTATAGCGAATCCTCTATTCATTGTCAACATCCAGTATAACAATGAATAAACATTAAATCGGATAATTAATACATCTCCCACTTGATTATCAAGATCAAAGATGAAACATTAATGTTTTATGAGAATCTCAAAATCCCCTTGACATTATATATAACGTTATATATAATATAAGCAAGATTAGAAAGGAGAACGAAATGGCTAAATATACTGTAAATTATTCTTGCGGACATGGCTCACACACGGTGGAATTATTTGGACCCGGCAAAGAAAGAGAACGGAAAATTGCTTGGTATGAAAAGAACATAGTTTGCCCAGAATGCTATAAAGCATCTAAAAAATCTGAACAATATCAAGCCGAAGTAATCAATAATATGTTCTCTGGCGGTGCATATATCGTTATAACAAATGGCGATACTTATTCAATCAAAGAGCAACTAAAAGAGCATGGTTTTTCTTGGCGTGAATATTATAGCAATAACGATATATTTGGCACACATCCTCACAAAGCCTGGATGATTAACATCCCTGATAACGATAATGCTCTAAATGAGTTATTATCATATTTATCTACTCTGGGCATCTCCGATATTGATTTCAAGACAAATCCAATTACACAATCTTTACTGGCTAAAACAAATCAATAATTTATCGCCCCGCCCGTCGGGCAATAGGCGGGCAAGTAGAAAATAAAATGGAGAAAACTGTAACAATCAATCTTGATGAACGTAGTCAATCGCCTTATGGGGGACGATATGGGGCATATCGAAAGGTATACGCCAGTCGACCGGGACTAGCAACGTACAGCGTGAAATTAGTTGGCGAAATATTAGAAGCTACTTTGGTATGGGATACTGATAATTTCCGCGAGGATGATTATCTTATCGTCCATACCCAGCGTAATCCCGGTTTAGTAGCTGGGTCAAGCCATAAAGAAGGGTATGATCTTCTGGAAGGAAATATGCCAGTATGGGCAGATTTCCCAGGTTTATACCACGATTTCGTATTTAGGTATTATGATGATGCTCGTGAAATATTTTGGGATTTAGCTGATAAGCTAGCTGCTAAAAATCCTCAAATGCAATCACTCGCTGAAACGATACAGTGGGCATGCAGAAAGCATTCCAAAAATAGAATTGCTTCTGCATGGGAAGTGGTGGCAAAGGAATTACATGAGCAAGGTCTACTAAACTATGTGCCAGAACGGCATAACTATACATGGACTGCTATAAGAGCCCAACCATTAAGATTGCTCCGTGCCATAAAACGGGAAACATGGAGCATGGCAGGGATTAAGAGGCCTGGATTTTTATCAGATTGGCCTAGGTATCAGGCGATTCCACAAAATATTTATGTTGTGGTATCACCCTCCAAATCAGAACAATATATCACGTTGGGAGGTGGTAAATAGCAATACATAATATCAGCTATGATAACAGTTATCTTGCCAGCCGGGCAATAGGCGGGCAAATATACTAAAGAAAGGAAAAATAAAATGAACAAGTTTGAAGTAAGGAGCTATGAACCAAAGTATATATACGGCGAAGACCTCACAGATGCCATAATGCGCCAGCGAGTCTTCAGGACAGAAAAAGGAACTAGACGAGTTGATACAGCGCCCGGATTTCCGGAATACTTCGAAGGACGTTATATATTTGAAAGTTATGGGGGCGAAGAGCGTAAAGTAAAAAATGTTATCGAAACTTTTATTCCTGAAAACATCACCACTCTCGATGGGAAACAATTTTGGCGCGCTATCTGCGAATTGGAAAATGGTAAAATTATACAAATAGACGCCATATTAGTGGAGGAACGCGGACGTCCTACTATTTACGACAAAAAAATGCGCCAGACTGCCATCTGGCTACCAGAAGAACAGCTAGAATGGCTACGACAACAGGGCAACATCTCGGAGACTATCCGCGCGCTCATTGCCAAAGCGATGTCCGAATAATCATCAAATTAATCATCATATGTACTTTGATAAGCCGCCAAATATCGGCGGCTTTTTTTATATATATGCCCTTACTTCCGGAAATTCCGCCGCAAATTCATTGAATAAATCCGGATACATTCGCTTCAAAAACACCAGTCTTCCATACCTCATGGATCTCGTTCCAAACATCGCCCCATTACGCGCCAGTTCCCTTCCCTCCGGCGCCATATCATATAATTCGTTATAGGGGAGATTTGCGCTGACAATATATGCCCAAATATCCTTGCCATTCCATCTTGCCAGTGGACAGCACACCCATTGCTCCCTTACGCTGGCAAAATAAATCTCTCCTCTCATCGCAAATAACCTGCTTCGGATGTAACTCTCCTCCGATCTCATTCCAATAAACGTCCCATCAAATCCTCTTTTCTTTGCCTCCCTATCTAATACTTTCCCAAGTGATTCGGCATATTCCCGCTGAGCAATCCTCGCTTCTCTAGTCATTTCCTCATCCTGTATATATAATCCAACTTTTTGATAATATTCCCAGATTGACGGCCCCTCTAATTCAATGAACTCCATTCCAGCATGTCTCTCCAAAAATATCTCTTTTACCCGCACCGTATCCGGCCATTCATCATATTTTCCGCAATTTACATACATCACCGGCGTACTTGGATACCTATTGAGAATAATATCTGCCATTACCAAACTATCTTTACCAAAAGACATGCTGATATATGGCTTTTCCATATAATCAAATCCTTTTGCTATATTCCGTTCCGCCTGCTCTATCTTTCGACTAAATCGATCTAATTTTGCCCATAACAAATATTGATTTCGTTCCGTTTCATCCATTTTTCCAATCTCTTCCTCACCAGCTGACGATGACAATTAATCCGATGTAATGATAATCCAAGCTCCATCGCAATCCCTGCTGTCGTATCTCCATTACAAATCCTCGTCAATATTTCCACATCCCTTTCAATATATGCTTTCAATCTTCCATTTTTACTCACTGCAGATATTATTTTTCTGATTTCATCCTCCAAATCCACTATGTTTTGCTCTTCCTGCAGTATATCCGCTGTCTTTTCATAATTATCAATACTTACCGGCGCTGATATTCTCATACCCCTTATCTTATCCCACTTAGCCCCATATATCCACCAGATCAGCCAGTTTTTTGCCCTGATTTTCCCGCTTCCTAACCTGTATTTCTCACTTTTTCTTCTCGTCTCCCAAATAGCTAGATAAGCCTCTTGGATCATATCCGCGAGATCATCATCGCAAACGGGATAACCAATCCTGCCAGCCACTGTCTTAGCAGCACAAATCGCCAGTTGATAATCATCCATATGGCATAACCAGCTCCATCTGATTTCGTTTATCCCAATAAGGCGGCCGGATCCCATAATTCATCATCTTTGGCAATCCTTTCTCCCTTGGCCAATGATAGATTGGTATCCCCCGCATTAATCTGTCGCCATTCCAGATCGATTTATCCTCCGCCATCTCCTCTATCTCCCATTTCCTCACCTTTCCCCATCCCTGCACAACCTTCTTACCGAGATGGGTAATCATTTGCAATATACTCTCCAACCACTCTCTTTCTGCGACAAGATACCACTCGACCCATAATGTTGACCGATAATAGACAGGCATCCGATATCCCTTATATTGCCCGGCGCTCGTGTCAATCTTTCCGCGCCGGGCTCGGAAATCAATCAAATAAGCCAGTGACTGATCCAACCGCTTGCTCCAGGCATCCTGACCATCCACATACGGTCCCCATTGCGCCCAAGAGGCTCGATAATACCAGTCTTTCGCATGCACAATCTCAATCGGCATCCTTCCGCCCCTCATCTCCTCCCCATGCGGAGCGGCAAGCCAAGACACTCCAGGCAGCGTACTGGCTCGCACTCCCATATCCATCCTGCACCACTGATACAACAAAACGCCATCCAGTGGTAGATATTGATCTGCCACTATCGGCGTGCTCATCCATGCTCTCACCCGCAAATTACTGTAACCCATCCAACATCTCCTTGATTTTGTCTCCATGCTCCTGCAAATGTTGAAGATAATGCGTCCCCAAAGCAAAATCAATCTCTTTTCCGCTTGGCGCAGTACGTGGGTTGATCTCCATCCATTTGTCAAATCGGATTGCAACCTTCCCATGTCCAACCCCACTTTTTCCCCCAATATAAGGCCACTTTGAAAACTCCGCTAGCGTCACACAAAACGCATCGAATTCCACATCCGTCACATCATCCAGCGCCACATCCCAATATAACCTCGTTCCCGCTGCAATTGTCTCGACATAATATCGCATCTGTTGAGATTGCCCGGTCTCTCCAGCCACATCTTCATCCGTTCCTCGCCTCGACCGCTTCGCCGCTGCGCTTTCCTCCAGCAAATTTCGGATATCCGGTGCTATTAATTGCCTTAATTGCTCATTCTTTTCATCATCCCGTCTGGTATAGGCTTCTTCCTGGATCATATCCCAGATTGATTTTTCATCTCCGCTCACAAACCGCTCCGGCACAATATGTGCCGTCTCTTTGCATATCGGTATTACTTTCCCAATCTTGGCATTTCCAGGCATAATTTGATTTCCCATCGCCCCGCCGAATAATGCCACCAGTGGTATTGTCTTTCGCCATCGCCTTGCCTCATCCACATCGAGATTAGAATTTCCACTCACTTTCGTCAATGATCCCCCCGAAAAGAGAAAATAAAATGCCGCCAGGCTCAAACCCTGAATTTCTCCAGTCTCCTCATTGATGCCATATCCCAGCACTTTTAGCATATGCAGCATTCCCCTGTCGCGTAATATTCCCCGTATCGAATTTCCACTGATAACCGGTACTTCTTCAAATGTCCCATCAGGCTGGATAATTTTCTCTCTTCGCAGCTTTGCATTAATCCCAAAAGTATCCCCAATGTGGCTGATTGATGTTAGCGCAGTCATCTCTCCCTCAAATACATAGGTTTTCATTCCTCAATCTCCTTTTCTAATTTTTGTTTTTCATTCCATGCCGATTTTCTCTCTTCGTTATCCACTCGTACCATCAAAACAAGTAATGTTGTCTCTTCCCGCAGCATTTTCAACATCTCCTTATCATTCGCTTCCCGGATAATTTGATTGAATAATGACCTCTCCGCTTCCGTCCTTCCCGGCTGGCTGCGCAATTTTGAACAGAGAGTATTGATAAACTTCGGCAGGCTGCTGGTGTAAGCCGCCGATTTTATCTCGTTCTCGAATTGCTCCCAGATCGTCATTCGATATCGGCTTTTGTAATCCGCCGATATCCCCTGCCATATCATCCGCAGCATGGTTGCTGTCATTTCCTTCGTTTCCATCTTCACTCCTTTGCGCCAAAAATAGCGCCAATTGAAATAATCCTTTTCCTCTCTCTTTCTTTATTTCATTCTCCAGCCTCTCCCATCGTTCGAATCCAAATTTGATAATTCGATGGGCAGCATACTTTCCGCTTTCAATTTCTGACTTGCTGAATGTCGTATATAAATTTTCTACTTTATCAATTAACCTCCTCAATATTTCTGAATCAACCCAGATAGATTGTTCTTCGAATTGCACCCATCCGCAATGTTGTCCTATTGGATTCCGCCGCGCCCGGAATGCGAGATGTTTTTGTCCGCTTACAGCGATCACCGCCATCTCCGGGAATTCTCCCTCTATCAATAGTCTTTTCATTTCATTTTTATTTCCCTTGCCAACTGGAATCCATTCTCCTTTCACGACAAAGTGGCTGTAATTTTGCATTTTCTGTGGGATTTCTTTGCCCATCTTCCTCTGCAATTCTGCCGAAGATTGATCGAACCAAAATAAACAATCATCACAAATAACATCACCATCCCCCACTAACAAATCGTAATTCGTAAACGTATCTTTTACCCATTTATTGAATTCAACACCCTCTTTTTCCTGCCCACAAATTTTACATTTCATCCCCTCACCTCCACCAACTTTTGTCTGCTCTCCGCCATCACCACTCGATAGCACCTCCCCTGCCCGTCAATCAGAACCTCATTCGCATCGAACACATTCATCCGCAGCATATTCCGCACCTCTTCCTCCGTAAATTGCGCCTTCACCCATCCCCATTCCTCCCGCGGCTTCATCGTGAATTTCTTTTCTCTGTCTTTATATTTCTTTTTGATTCGCGTCTCTTTGAGCTCTTGCCATTTTTTCCTCGCCCTTTCCCGCTCCACTTCCCTTCGGCAATTCTCGCAATACATACTTCGCCCAGCTAACAACTTCGTCACATAATAAATCCCCCCGCATCGAACACACTTCCGCTCCACCTTTTCTAATGCCTTGTTCGTCCCTCTCACCCGCGCTTCCTGAGAATACATTTCACCCTCCCTTCTTCGTTCTTTCCAGTAATGCTCTCAGTGCCTCCTCGCCCGGCACCCACGTCCGCGTCTGCCCACAAATCGAACAGCGCACATTCGCTACATATCCCTCCACAATCGCCATCACATCCACCTCATCCAGCATTTCCTTCTCGTCAATCGCATTTCGATATAACAATAACTGCCGGATCCCGCTCCCATTCCGTTGCACCTGCCCCAGCACATGCCCATTGATACATCTCCACGGCTTGATTTCGCTCATCCTTCCTCCATTCTCGTCGCTCCAATCAATCCCTTCGGCATCTTTTCCCATTTTCGTATCTTCACTCCCGCAATAATTTCATTTGGGAGTTCTTCATTTATTAGGATAACGTTGGCTTCTTTTCCATTACTTCTTTCATATCCCTTCATCGCCGCCGTGATCGCCTGCAAAATATCTTTATCTTTCGTTACAGCAAAAAATTCCATCTCATTCCTCTTTCCAATAAATCCGTAAATGCCAGATCATCAATTCTTCTTCCTCATATTCGAGCCATGCCTTCACATCTTCTTTAGCGATCCCATATTTCTCCAGCATTGCAAAGATATCCATTCTCTCTCCCGCCTGCACCAGATGCAGTCTTTTCAATCCCTTTTCCGAAACATCATTCCGCACCACAAATTCACTCATCGCACGCCTCGCCGAATATCTTTTTCCGCTTTCTCGACTGCCTCATCCGTCACATCTCGAAATTCGCGCAACAAATAATTGACCGTCGTCGCTATACAGAAAACAACCACCTGGATATCCGTTAATTCCTTCCAAATTCGTAATAACCGCTCTTCCTCGAAAATTCCATCCATCCATCTTCCGTGATCAAATTGATATTTCGCTTCATCAGCTGCATATTGCAGCCGCGTTTGCAATTCTTCCGGCAGCTCATATCCCATTTCAGCCGCCATCTCCCCTAATTCCTCCATCAACTTTGCCACCTGCCTCGCCAGGAATTGATTGGCAGTCCATCCGTTCAAATAGCCTCGCTTGTTCACCGCCTCGAATACTCGGTATTGAGCTTTATCCTCTTCCTTTATCCCAGCTTCCACAATCTTCCCGCATTCCTTACAAAATCCGTAATACTTCATCTCTCCTCCATTTCAACCCGATTTTCAAATGACCACAATATTTCTTCATCGGACATATCCGATAATTTTCGATATCGTCTCCGCCTCATCTTTGATGGACACCGTTTGGACACATGCACCACACCGCAATAAGGACATACCGGCGCCATAGCCAGAGCAGGCAGGCCCAGCACCATCCGTATTTCCACCTCCTTTGGCTCATATCCCTCATTCACAATCCGCCATGCCATCCCTTCACTGATACCAAATTCATCTCCCACTTTTCGCCAGTTTTTCAGCTCTTTGTACGCATCTTCCAAATCATGACGTATCATATCTATTGTGTTCATTTCGCCTCTCTCCATTCTGTTACAATTCGTAACAAGCCTATTTTTGCCCATCAATGAAATTGCTATTTGATTATTTACCACCATCATCATCCGCAGCATGACATAATCCAAGAATGAATAAAGCTGCGAAAATGATGTAAATCAGAATAATTGGAATGAACAGAATTAACCTTTCCATAGTCTTACTCCTTATTTTTAGATTTCTCCGAAATGATTTCTGATAATTTCATTGTGTTTTTCCAGATTGTGAATTCACTTGCATTTTTTGCTGGATACATCCTGATCGCAATTTCAAATAATTCCAATGACTTTGCCTTTTCAAAAATATATTTCCATGATGCCCATGCAAGATTACGATAATCATCATTGGTCATCATATTTTCCCCTTCATAAATTCTTTCTAACCGTATATTCCACTCTGTTCTTAATTCATTGAGTTTTCTATGACTTAATGGCATTTCTTTTTTCCCTTTCTAATCTATGAGCCCTGTGATATTCCTTATCCCAATTCAAATGGCATCTCTGACACAATGCCCTCAAATTCTCCCGGCGGTTATCATGCGTATCATGATTCAAATGCGCCACCGTCAAAACCACTTTTGATCCCGTTATCGGATTTGGCTTCCCATTTTCTGCACCGCAGAATTCGCATCTCCAGCCAGCTTCTTCCCTCACCGCCAAACTGATTTCTTCCCAATTGCTAGGATAATTCTCTCTTTTCATTGGCATTTTGTTTCCTCCAAATCTTTTGGCCTTTCCATCCCGCAGGTTGGACATTCCATTGTTTCAACATATTTCTCTAGCAAAAAATTGAAATGTGGCTCCCACCAACTAGGATCACTATGCCTTCCGTTATTCGGACAATTCTCTTCCGCCCATTTCGTCCCCTTCAATGCCGTCCACCAGTAATCCGCCAGTCGATGTCCATCATGTTCTGCATCACAATTTTCAAATGTTTTTTCCCAAAATTCTTCTTGCTTCCGAAAAATATGTTCTGGAATATTTTCCCGTGCGATTTCCTTCAGCCATAAACCTTCTTTCCATTTTTTTCGGGATAATTCCGCCATTTTATTTTTCCATATCTCCGCCCGTTCTCTCTGTCTCAATATCCGCTCTTTTTCCGTTTCTGCTGTTGTCGCAAATTGCTCCGCAAACAGCGGATATCGCTTTGCCATCTTGTTATTTTTTCTCTTCGCCGCTCTCGCCGCTACCTTTTCAATTTCCATAACTTTCTCCTTCACAATTTCTAATAAATTGTTTTCTTTTCATTTTTTCCAATTGTTAACGGTTTTTACAATATTAACAATCGTTAATAATTGCCTGTTTGTAAACCGTTTTTCTATTAACAAACGTTAATAAAAGGTGAACTTGGTGAACTTGGGTGAAAATTTTTTTTTAGCAAGTTCACCTTTCTTATATTTCGTTAACATTCCATAGCATCATCATCACCGTTAAAGCTCATATAAGTTCACCAAAGTTCACAAGTTCATCATTTTTGCCTATTTTTAAGCCATAGCATTGCAGATTTATGATTGCTCCTCCAAAATAATTGCATTTTTCTGTTTTAATCCTGCGCGGTGAACTTGGTGAACTTACTTTTCCTTTCCAGAGCAAAAAAAAATATTTTTTTATTTTTGCACTTTTTCCCCCAACAAAGTTCACCAAGTTCACCATTTGTCTGACAAATAAAACTCGCCCGTCTATAAAATCAATCCTCTTTTCATAATCCATATTTCACCTTCAATGCCGCTAGTCTTACATCATCATAAATAACGATGTATCCATTTTTCGTCTTCTTCGATGCTAGTTGTAATGTCTGTCGGATGATCTTCCCCACCGTATGGCTGGTCGTTCCCTTCGTTTTTCGCTTTTTCGTCCCACCGTCTTCCTCATCCTCTTCCGTTTCCTCATTCATTTCATCAATAATGTCATTCGCCACCTTCGCCACATGTTTGACTTGCGTATAATACACCATCCCATGACCATTCAAACTTCCATAAAACAAATAATGCTCATAATTCTTATCTTCCCGGATTGCCACCAGCGCTTCCATCACTCTCGCATCCAATCCCATACTCCGCTCTAATACTAGTTCCTCATTCAACGCTCTTACAAAGGTCGTGATATCTTTCATCAATTCCGGGTCATCCTTCGCCAGCGCCTTCAGCGGCATCGTCACCTGGTTCAACCTTGCCGGTACTTCTAAATCCATCAAATCATCCGTCAATGCAATTTCAGGCTGCCATTTTTCCAGCCTCCATCGCAGCAGGAGGTTTCGGATCGCTAATGCCTGGTTGTAAAATGCCTGATCCAATTGCAGCTTGATCCCCCTCATCTTCAATTCCAATGTTTCTTTTCCCATCAATTTGATTGTCAGGCAGCGGCTCATCGTCGCCTTGTCTCGAAATTCTCCCCGCATGGCAATGAGCTTCGGCCCATACACATTATTGGCGATCGGTTCATAAGCCCTCGTCCCATCCGCCCGCACCACCTGCTCCATCCGGATCACCGGGCTGTTTGCCATTGCCCCAATATTCAAAATCTTGATGATATCGTTCGTCATATCTCCCCCATCATTTAAATCCAGTTCATCCAGAAATGCTGTCCCCCGGTATTCATGCAGCATCCGGAATAAACTCGCCGAAGTCATCGCCGATCCCATCTTGATCAATCGATAACAAATCGGACCAATCCGTTCCATCAACTGACTCTTGCCGGATCCATAATCTCCAGTCGCCCGCAAATATGGGATTGCCGCGAAGCAGTCATAAACCCAAGTCAACAAAACATAATACGCCGCCAAGCGCCCAAAATTCTTGTCATCCAGCAGATAATGTTGATGGATAAACGCCTCGATAATCGCCACTAACTCGCTGGTTGCCTTCTTGTCCCCTAGCTTGCTCGGAAACATCACCCCCTTCGATTTGATCAGCGAATTCGGCTCCAATGGTATATACCGTTTCCCCTCAATATCCAGATAATTCGCCGTGTCAATTTTGCCCTCCGGCGATCGATATGCGAATAATGCCGTCTCGCTCTCCTCATCATACAAATACTCAATCAGATAATTGCCAATATATCCCCCGAGCGTCTCCACAATCTCCAGCGGCTTTTCTTCCTTTTCCTCTTCTTTCCCCTGCGCTTTCCTCAGCATATTATTGAATTGCCGCAGGCTTATCCCCATTAAATTGGAGAGATTATCCTTATACTTTTCAATCAATAATGGCTTGACTTTTCCCAATATCTCGAAAACTCGCTCGAAAGCCTCATCTTGCTCCGATCCCTTCATTTCCCCCGCCCATTTCGCCATCAAAACACAGACCGGAGTAGCAGTTTTCAGCAATTCGTCAAACCCCTCTTTTATTTCATCAGCATTCTTATTTTCGTATAGCCATTTTTGAAGCAGATCATTGGCATCTTTTTCACCCCAGCGAATTACCCGTATCATTCCCCCTAATATATCCGCCAGCGGCCATTTTCCATTTCCTTTCAGAACAGAAAAACCAGCCTCATCCGAATCAACCCCAACATATAAATGAGGATGCCGTTTCGATAATTCCTCTAATAATCCCTGATGATCTTTATATGATGTCCCCGCCAGCGCCACTGCCGGGATCCCGTACTGCGCCAGAGTAACCGCATCCGCCTGCCCTTCCACGATCACACAGATTTTTTCGTTCGCCCCATACACGAAATTAAAATAAACCTGCCTGTTTCCGATTAAGTCAACTGGCAAGTTATAGTGCAACTTCCCTTCAATCGATCGGCATGAGAGATAACGCACCCTTCCACCCACCACATGCGGATAAATAAGCATATCCGCTGGTATTCCTAAAATCGCTCTTCTGGCTGGGTGTCCCTTATCAATCCCGTGCATGTCCAATTCCCCCTCCAAATCTTTTCGCTCCATCCCGCCAGAAAACCCCAGCCCAGCCTTCTGAACCGTCTCATCCGTCCACCCCCTGCCTCGGCAGTAATCCCGAGCAGCAGCAGAATCCCGCAGCCGTTTAACAAACCATCTTGCCGCAACCGTCAGCGCATCCTCCCTTATCCGTGCAGCGATCCTCACCTCATTGTCCTGTTTTCCCCACTCCGGCGCGGGTAATTTTGCCCGCTTCGCCAGCCACTCAGCAGCAGTCTTGAAATCCCAACCCCTGCGCTTCTCTAACCATGTAAAAATATCCCCAGATTCATTCTTCGAATTCCAAAAATAACACTGTTCAACTGTATCAACCACAATCGAGTCGTGTTCTTTCCCTCGAATATATCTTCCCCTCTTTCGTTCGAGAGAAACCCCCGTCTCTTCTATGACGTCTTCTATGCGATTAGCCTGTTTTATTTGCTCAATAATGTCATCCACAAAGATTCTCCAACAAAAACCGTTTTACAAATCTAGCTCAGAATATCTGCGCCACTAACATCACAGCCCTTAAAAAATTTAGAAATGATCACCCCCCTTCCCCCCTCTCGCATTATGCGACAAAAAACAACCACATAACACATGGTCATGTGGTTGCAAAATGGGCTTAAAAAGCATTCTTTTGTCGCATAATGCTTATTATGCGACATCTGCCCAGCCCTTTTCTGCGCCCCGCCCAGCCATGCGTGCCCTGCCCAGAAATTCGCGAGTTTAACTGCTACTGAACAAAAGTCCATCACCGCCCACTACCTTATTCCCAAAGCATCTGCCGAAGTATTCCGCTCTTATGCGCTAAATAAATTCCAAATAATTCCAATCCTGCAAGCATTCCAATCCCATTTTTTCTTCCATACTTTCGATATAACTTGACAATTTCATCTACTGCATTAGCGCATGCCTCTTGTTCACTATCTGGCAAATTCCGATACCATTCCAGCATCGCTTCACCAAATGGAGACAGATATTCCCCTTCTTTGTTCAATAAATCATCTCGCGTTGACATCCTATTCTCTCCAAAATTCGCCGATGATAAGCAATTGCTCCAGACGCCTTTTTGAATTTTCTGCGGCTTAAACGCACTTTGAACCCATCCACAGACAGAATGGCTCGATAATATTTCTCGCCACCATTCTCATAACGGACATATTCGTTTCTATTTTGATACAGCATCCCGCCAATTCCTCCTCTGGCCTTCTCGCCAGATAATCCCGAATCTTTCAAATTTTTGATCTAGTATTATCTCTATTGTTTCCAGCAATTCATCCGCTGGATCCAATACATCTCTCACCATAGTTGATCTTTGCTCTGCCTGCCTTATCCGCAAAGAGACTTCTTTCAAATCCCTCCGCATATCTGCGAGAAGAAACAACACCCCTTCAACCTCATCTCTGACTTCCTCGCCTTTTAATCTCAACCTCCCCCTGCTCATTTCTTCTTCTCCTCTAGCAATTCCTTGAATTCCGATTCTCTAGCCAATCTAATCAATAATCGATCTAATCCATAAACAATAATCACCGCTGCGCCAGAAAATGCCACTACAATCCAAAAGGCTGCCAAAGAAATCAAATAAGCCTTCTCGCCATTATCAAAAAACAATAGTAGGAGGAGGATTGTCAGCGGCAGACCAAACCCAAGCACTCCTCCAACATACGCTCCCAATCTCGGCATCTCCCGCCTCAATGCCAATTGCCATGGGAAATAATGCAGTCCAAACTGCACCAAAGCCGCAATCAAACCTGTAACCAAAATCGCTGCAACCATATCCGCCTCACTCCACTGCATCCTCTAAATCACTCCATCCTGGTACAACATACCTGGCTGTCGTATCCAATCGCTTATGCCCCAATAAACGGCTTACCACCGTCAACGGCTCGCCCTTATCCAATAATCGTTTGGCAAATGTATGTCTCAGCATATGCGGTGTCAACCCATCAATCCCAGCCAACCTGCCATACTCTCCCACCCTCCGTTGAATAAGTCTTGTACTCACACCATCCCCATGCTTTCCGCAAAACAGATAAATGCCATCATTCCCTCGCACATCCAACCACGCCTTCAAAGCCTGCCTCGCCTCCCTTCCCAGCGGCACCTCTCTTTTTTTCTCCCCTTTTCCGCACCACACAATCACCTTCCCCGATCGCTCCCCCAGCATCACATCCTCAACCCGCAACCCTGCCACCTCCGCCTCACGCAGCCCGCTATACAACATCAAACCGATCATCGCCCAATCTCGGACAGCTTGTATCTTCCAGCTATCTGATTTCGCCCCATTTACAGCAATCTCAACTTGCCTGAGTAATCTACTCAACTCCGCTGCCTCTAACCACCTCGGCGCCTGTTCAACCTCCTCCCAGCGCTCGACCCCCTGAAATGGGTCATAAGAAATATATCCATTTTCAAAAGCCCATCTCACCAGCCTGCGCAGGCTCTCTCGATATCGATTCCATGTCGCTGGCGAATAATGATTTGCCATTATCCAAGATCGATACTCACGCAAATCTATACTCGTAATCAATGAGGGATCAAATTCCTGCTTATTTACATTCTTGAACCATTTGATAAATTTATTAATATCTTCCAAATAAGACTTTATCGACTTGATGGATAACCCATCCTCCAATAACTCTTGATGAAACGCCTGCATCCAATCCACCAATTGGAAAGGCACTTCAGCCACTCGCCATGAATTAATTACATTTTGATTTTTATTCATCTCATCATTCCTTCTCTATTTTTTTATTAATTCAGATTGTATATCTCCAAATATTTCTTCCAAAGAAATAAATTGTGAATTTGCAATCGCGATAATCCAATATGGCAATACATCTGGATCGAACTCCATTATTAAATCCCGGGCAGCCAGATAAGCGATAGTTAAAAATAATGATTTATTTCTCGCTGGTTCTTCAAAATAGATAAAACGCTTTAAAGCATCAATGTAATTTTGTATTGTTCTGTTTTTTTCTTCATCAGATTTGAATTTTTGTATTCGTTTTGTGATTGGATTTTTAATATTCACTTTATATTGATTTTCAATAATAGGACGGGCCGATGATAAACGACAAGGAATACTGTTTAGATAAATAAGATCATCATCTGGATAACATGGCCCGACATCCTCAAGATTTCCAATTAATACTTCGCCTTCTAATGTATCAATTAAAAATTTGAACATAAAATTCTCCTTTTATTCACTATCAACATTTTTTTCCTTGTAATTCATCCTGAACTTCTTTTACAATTCTTTCCAAATCCTCTAACTTCGCACCCCCTAATTTCGCCACCCAATCTGGCAAATCCCTCCGATCATATTCCGTCAGCAAATAGGATGCGGCCAGATGAGCGATAATACAAAATGATTTACTCAAATTACCTCCCCAAATCTGATAATATAAAGCATTCAAATATTCAGACAATACATTTATTTCTCGACGCTTTAAATT
>Ga0078972_1004542_pt1 | contig 37640 bp, 32 predicted proteins | sample YelNatPaOPGAMG01_FD_67568 | JGI IMG/M metagenome (GOLD analysis project Ga0078972, IMG submission 67568) | Hot spring thermophilic microbial communities from Obsidian Pool, Yellowstone National Park, USA - OP-RAMG-01 (SPADES assembly) (version 2) | ecosystem: Environmental > Aquatic > Thermal...
GGGGGGGTTTGGGTGGTGGTGGGGGGGGTGGCGGGGCGGGGGGGGGGGGGGGGGGGGGGGCGCCCCCGCCCGCGGGGCGGGGGGGGGGCGCCCCGGCCCCCCGCGGTACGCGGGGTCGGCGGCGGCCAGCACCGCCTTGGTGAAGGCGTTGTCGCCGGGGCCGCCCAACGCGATGCGGGTGTCGGGCAGGTTGGAGTCGACACCGAGGTGGCCGTAGCGGGGCTTATCGGCGCTGCTGCAGGTTGCGGTCACTCCGGCTCGCACCAGCGCGACCATGAGATCGCGCGCCAGCGCGCCGGAGAGCGTTTCGGACGGCGCCACCACCTCGGCCACCGACACCGCCGCCACCGCATTGCCCGCACGGACCCGAACGGTCGACGACAGCCCGAACCAGCCGTAGGCCGGGTTGTCCAGTGTCCACGGATAGTGGCCGGTGTCCACCGATTGCCCGGTGGCCGGGTCGTGCAGCAACGCGAAACCGCGCCCGACGACGGCGTCGCCGACCTCGCTGACCGGCATCGCCCCGGGTATCGGGCACGGCCAGCGCAGCCGCACCAGCCGGTCTTCATCGGTGAACTCGTCGATCGTGGTGGCGCAGTCCACCCGGTCGATGCCGTGCCACAGGGTCAGGCTCTGGGTGTAGCGCAGCAGAGTGCCGATCCGGCCGCGCACGACCAGCCGCTGCCCCAGTGGGCTGCGGTACGCCCGCACCGCGGCGTGATGTCCCGACGAGCAGGCGACCCGACCCTTGGGCAGCAGGTGCCAGGGCCCCTCGCCGCCGGTCGGGTGGGCGGAGTATTCGGAGTAGACGGCCAGCTCGTTACCGACTTTGCCGTCGGCGATCAGCTCACGCCCCCCCAGACCACTGTGCCGCAGTGACGACACTCCGCCGCCGCGGCCCGGGTCGGCGACCAGCCGGAGGTGCTCGTTGGCGATCTCATATCCGGGCGCCGGCCGCCAGCCCGCCGGCGGATCGGTGGCGACCAGCCGGTAGGCCCGCCAGCCCAGCGACGGCACGTCGTGCGCCACGAACGTCACCGTCCCGGGCTCGACCACCGCGGGCACCTCGATGCCGTCGGCATCCAGGATCCGCGCCGCAGTGTCCAGCCGGGCGGTCACCACGTCGGTGCGATCGTGGGCCAGCGGGTTCCATACCACCAGGTCGCCGGGCACCGCGCCGGTCAGCAGCGCCACCGCGTTGTCCCGGGTAACGCGGCCCAGCTCCCACGCGTCGCGCCAGCCGGTCAACAGATCCAGGTAGACCTGGTCGGATTCCGACCCGGTGATCGCGTCGTGGTGGGCGCCGTAGGCTAATTGCACCCACGCCTTGGCCAACGCCGCCTGCGGGTAGTGCGCACCGGCCAAAATCCCGGCGAAGACCGCGTACTTTTCGGCGTCCAGCACGGCGTTCTCGGCGGCCCGGTTGGCCTGCTTGGTGTCGATGAACGTCACGTCCTTGCCGGTGTAGACCGGGTTCATGTCCCGGGTTTGCGGCGAGGGCGCCAGCCCGCGGGTGTCGAGTTCGGCGCGCACCGCGGCGAAGAACTCCCGCGGCAGCGCGCAGACGAACTTCGGCCAGGTATAGCGCTCCCCCCAGTCCCGGTGAATCGCGGTCACCCACTTGTTCGGCGGGGTGTAGTCGGTGCCCACCGGCAACAGCACGTTGCGAGTCAGTGCGACCTTGCGGAGCTCCTCGAACAGCCGGTAGGTGGCCTGCTCGGCCTCGGCAAGCGACGCGGCTTCGTCCATCCACCAGCCGGCTGAGTAATGCGCGGGCATGTAGTGGGTGAGCAGCCCGCGCCCGGACGGGGCGATCCACTCGAATTCGCTGCAGAACTGCATGCCGGCTATCCCGCCGTCGCTGTGCATCGGCCCCCACTGGTGATGCGGCCCGCGGGCCCACGAACTCGACGTCAGCCCGGCGTCGGCGGCCATCCCCGGAAACTGCGGGTCGTGGCCGAACACGTCGAGCTGCCAGGCGGTCGCCGGGTCGCCGCCGAGCACGTCGCGCTGGAAACCCATGCCGTGGACCAGATTTCGGATCGTCGTCTCCGGACTGGTGAGGTTGGTGTTCGGTTCGTTGTAGGTGCCGCCCATCACCTCGACCCGGCATTGCGCGATAAAGCGGCGCAGATCGGCGCGGTCCTCGGGATGGGTGTCCCAGTAGGGCTTGAGGTAATCGACTTCGGCGAGCACGAATTTGTATTCCGGTTCGCGGCGGGCCATCTCCAGATGCGCGTGAACCAGCTCGAAACCGTTGGCCTGCCGGCACCTGCCCGGCGGGTCCTCCCGCCACACGCTGGTGTAGGCGCCCTGGGTGTTCCACCAGACCGGGTCGTAGTGGAAGTGGCTGATCATGAACATCGTCCAGCCGGGCTCGGCAACGGTGAAGGCGAACCGCAGCGAGCTGTCGGCGACCTGAACCCGGGCCGCCCGGCGCTGGCCGATCACCGGATGTTCGACGGCGACCGGCACCTCGACCACTTCGGCACCGGCGACCGCCTGCCCGGCCACGCCGTCGCCGTCGACCCGAACCGGGGCGGGCCGCACCCAACCGCTGAGAGTGACCCGAACCAGCTGCAGCGGCGCATCCGGCGGCCCTACGAACAGTTCCGTCGACTCCGCGGAGATCACCTGCACCTCCGCACCCTACGAGTTTCTCGGGCGAGCAGACGCAGACTCGCATAGATCAGCCCGGAATCATGCGACTCTGCGTCTGCTCGTCATTGCGACACGACGCGACGCGGCGTGGTAGGCACTACCCATGCCCGCTCTCGCCCCGCCCGTCGCCGACGAACGCAGCGCCCTGCGCGGTTTCCTGGCCTATCAGCAAAGCGCGTACTTCGCGGTGTGCTCCGGGCTGACCGACGAACAGGCGCGCGCCACGCCGACGGTGAGCGCGCTGTCGGTTGGCGGGCTGGTCAAGCACGCCACCGGTTTGCAGCGCACCTGGATGGCGCGGGTCGCCGCCGCGCCGGGCGCCCCGCCGCTCGACCCCCGGCCGTTCGAGGAGATCGCCAAGGAGTTCGCCGATCAGCATGTGATGCGGCCCGACGAGACGCTGGCCGGGCTGCTGGAGGCGTTCAAGGCCCAGAACGCCGAATCGCTGCGACTGGTGCAAACCGCCGATCTGAACGCGGAAGTCCCTGTCCCCCAGGACATTCCGTGGTTTCCTAAGGATCTTGAGGCGTGGTCGGTGCGCTGGGTGATCCTGCACGTGCTCAACGAGCTGGCCCGGCACGCCGGGCACGCCGACATCATCCGGGAAACCATCGACGGCGCAACGATGTACGAGCTGATCGCCGGCCTGGAGAATTGGGAGCCGCGACCCTGGGTGACGCCGTGGCGGGCACCAGAGCGGGCGTGCTGACCCATAACGGCGTCGCTGCAGGCGACGTTCAGCTCTACTACGAGGTGGCCTGTCGGCCAAGTTGCATGAGCTGCGCGCCGCGGGCTCGGTCTACCGGCGGGCGTGGCGCTATGTCCTTGGCCGGAGCAGTCCGGTGCCCCACACGCTGCTCGACATGACGCGGTACGTCGTCGCGCTGCCAGATCCTCGCCGCCGCCGAGCCGCACCGGGTGGCGTCGCTGGACCTCATCATGTCCGCCAACGGACCGCTGTGGAGGCTGCCGGCCTGGCGGGCAAGGACGCGTGCGACGAGGAAAAGCTGTGCGCTGCAGTTATCCGCCCGGGCAGGCTGCGCCAGGTCGACGCGTTGCTGGGCACGGGCAGCCCTACCCCCGCCCTGGCGCGAGCGTGCCAGGTTGTACGGCCAGACGGCGCCGATCGCGTACAACTGCGCACGCTCGCGGCAACTGGTGACCTGCGCGATTCGATACCGACCTGCGCAATTTGAGAGACTGCGGGGATGAGTTCCAACAGTCATCGCCCAGTAGCCAGGCTGGACCGGGTGTCGCTGCCGGTCGAGGCGGCCCGCATCGGCGCCACCGGTTGGCAGCTCACCCGCACCGCCGCCCGCGTCGTGACCAAGCTGCCGGGCCGGGGTCGCTGGCAGCAGAAGGTGATCAAGGAGCTGCCGCAAACGTTCACCGACCTGGGCCCCACCTATGTCAAGTTCGGGCAGATCATCGCGTCGAGCCCGGGCGCGTTCGGTGAGCCGCTGTCCCGGGAATTCCGCGGCCTGCTCGACCGCGTGCCGCCGGCCGACCCCAAAGCGGTGCACCAGCTCTTCGTCGAGGACCTCGGCGCCGACCCGGCGGAGCTGTTCGCCAGCTTCGACGACGCGCCGTTCGCGTCGGCGTCGATCGCCCAGGTGCACTACGCCACCTTGCACACCGGCGAGGAGGTCGTCGTCAAGATCCAGCGGCCCGGCATCCGCCGCCGGGTCGCCGCCGACCTGCAGATCCTGCGGCGCTTCGCCCAGGCCGTCGAGCTGGCCAAGCTGGGCCGGCGGCTCTCCGCCCAGGACGTCGTCGCCGACTTCTCCGACAACCTGGCCGAAGAGCTGGACTTCCGCCTCGAGGCACAGTCGATGGAGGCGTGGGTCTCGCACCTGCACGCCTCCCCGCTGGGCCAAGGCATCCGGGTACCGCAGGTGTACTGGAACCTCACCACCGAACGGGTGCTGACGATGGAGCGGGTGCGTGGCATCCGCATCGACGACGCCGCCGCGATCCGCAAGGCCGGGTTCGACGGCACCGAGCTGGTCAAGGCGCTGATCTTCAGCCTGTTCGAGGGCGGGCTGCGGCACGGCCTGTTCCACGGCGACCTGCACGCCGGCAACCTCTACGTCGACGAGGCGGGCCGGATTGTCTTCTTCGACTTCGGCATCATGGGCCGCATCGATCCGCGCACCCGCTGGCTGCTGCGCGAGCTGGTGTACGCCCTGCTGGTCAAGAAGGACCATGCGGCGGCAGGCAAGATCGTGGTGCTGATGGGCGCCGTGGGCACCGTCAAGCCCGAGGCGCAGGCCGCCAAGGACTTGGCGGCGTTCTCCACCCCGCTGACGATGAAGTCACTCGGCGAGATGTCCTACGCGGACATCGGCCGGCAGCTCTCCGTGCTGGCCGACGCCTACGACGTCAAGCTGCCCCGCGAGCTGGTGTTGATCGGCAAACAGTTCCTGTATGTGGAGCGGTACATGAAGCTGCTGGCACCGCACTGGCAGATGATGTCCGACCCGCAGCTCACCGGCTACTTCGCCAACTTCATGGTCGAGGTCAGCCGGCAGTACCAGACCGACATCGAGGTCTAGACGGCATGGAAATCCGAACCGGCACGGCACGTTCGGGCGAGGTTGAGCTCTACTACGAGGACATGGGCGACCCGAACGACCCGGCCGTGCTGTTGATCATGGGATTGGGCGCGCAGCTGTTGCTGTGGCGTACGGGGTTCTGCGAAAAACTCGTCGCCGAGGGTTTGCGCGTGATCCGCTACGACAACCGCGACGTCGGACTGTCCACCAAAACCGGCCACCATGACCCGGGCAGGCCACTGATCCCCCGGATGCTCAAATTCTGGCTGGGCATCCCCAGCAAAGCGGCCTACACGCTGGAGGACATGGCCGACGACGCTGCGGCGGTGCTCGACCATCTCGGAATCGACCGGGCGCATATCGTCGGCGCCTCGATGGGCGGCATGATCGCCCAGATCGTCGCCGCCCGGTTCAGCGAGCGGACCCGCTCGCTGGCGGTCATTTTTTCCAGCAACAACCAGCCCTTGCTGCCGCCGCCGGCGCCGCGGGCCTTGTGGGCGGTGCTCAAAGGCCCGCCGCCGGGCTCGCCGCTGGACGTGATCGTCGACAACACGGTTCGGGTTACCCGGATCACCGGCAGCCCCGCCTATCCGGTACCGGAGCACCAGATCCGGGCCGAGGCTATCGAGAGCTACCAGCGCAGCTACTACCCGTGGGGCATACCGCGGCACTTCAACGCGATCCTGGGCAGCGGCAGCCTGGTCGGTTACAACCGGCGGACCAAAGTGCCGACCATCGTCATGCATGGCCGGGCCGACAGGTTGATGCGACCCTCCGGTGGACGCGCGGTGGCGCGGGCTATCGACGGTGCTCGGTTGGTCCTGTTCGAGGGCATGGGTCACGACCTTCCAGAGCCGTTGTGGGACAGGGTGATTAGCGAGCTGACAGCCACATTTGCACGCTCGTGACATGCCTGCAGTCAGGCTGTGACCTGTCTACAAGGGCCACGACTCGACGTCGGCTGCAGCTGGGCGCTGGCAGGGCCTGTCCCGCGACGGATACCGCAGCGTCCGCCGGTTCCCGCTGCAGAACCGACGCGCTGAACAGATTTCAGAACCGGCCCCCCGGACGCCGGTCGTTTAGGCTGGGAGGGCAGGGACGGGCGGGCGGCCGCGGAAACGTCCAAGCAGAGAGGCTCACAGCCATGGCGCAAAAGTTGACGCCGCATTTCCACGATGTGCAGGCGCACTATGACCTGTCCGATGACTTCTTCCGGCTTTTTCTCGACCCGACGCAGACTTATAGCTGTGCCTATTTCGAGCGTGACGACATGACGCTGGAAGAAGCCCAGATCGCCAAGATCGACTTGTCACTGGGCAAATTGGGCCTGCAGCCCGGTATGACGTTGCTCGACGTGGGCTGCGGGTGGGGCGCCACGATGCGCCGCGCCATCGAGAAGTACGACGTCAACGTCATCGGCCTGACACTGTCGAAAAACCAGGTCGCCCACGTCGCGCAGCTGTTCGACACGATGGACACACCGCGCAGCACCCGGGTCCTGCTGAAGGGCTGGGAGGAATTCGACGAGCCGGTCGACCGGATCGTGTCCATCGGCGCGTTCGAGCACTTCGGCCACGAGCGCTACGACGACTTCTTCCGAATGGCCTACGACGCGCTGCCCGACGACGGTGTGATGCTGCTGCACTCGATCACCGGCTTGACCCCGCAGCAAATGACCGAACGCGGCCTGCCGCTGACCTTCGAGTTAGCCCGGTTCATGAAATTCATCATGACCGAGATCTTCCCGGGCGGTCGGCTGCCGTCGATCGAGATGGTGGAGGAGCGCTCGTCGAAGGCCGGCTTCACGCTGACCCGCCGGCAGTCGCTGCAGCCCCACTACGCCAAGACTCTCGATCACTGGGCGGCGGCGTTGGAGTCCAACAAGCAAAAAGCCATCGAAATCCAGTCCGAAGAAGTCTACGAGCGCTACATGCACTACCTCACCGGCTGCGCTAAGGGGTTCCGCGTCGGCTACATCGACGTAAATCAATTCACGTTGGCAAAGTAGTTTCGGCGGGAAAACGCGCGGGTGTCAGCGCAGCACTAGGCCGGGGCAGGTATTGTGCTTTCACCAGTCGCCGAGTGCTGCGGAAATCAGGAAGGATGGCAAGACGTAGATGCCTGACAAGCCGACCACACCGGTGCCGACGCGGACGCGCTCCGCAGATATCCAGGCCCACTACGACCTGTCCGACGACTTCTTCGGCCTGTTTCAGGATGCGACCCGGACCTACAGCTGCGCCTATTTCGAGCGTGATGACATGACGCTCGAAGAAGCCCAGATCGCCAAGGTCGACCTGAACCTGGACAGGCTGGACCTGCGGCCAGGCATGACACTGCTCGACATCGGCTGCGGGTGGGGCGCCACCATGCGCCGCGCCATCGAGAAGTATGACGTCAACGTCATCGGCCTGACGCTGTCGAAGAATCAACAGGTCGCCGCCCAGAAGCTGCTGGACAGCGTCGAGACCGACCGCTCACACCAGGTGCTGTTGCGGGGCTGGGAGGACTTCAGCGGCCACGTCGACCGGATCGTGTCCATCGAGGCGTTCGAGCACTTCGGCCACGAAAATTACCCGCACTTCTTCAAGAACTGTTTCACCATCATGCCCGACGACGGGCGGATGACCGTGCAGAGCAGCGTCAGCTACCACCCCTACGATCTGCATGCTCGCGGCAAGAAGATCACCTTCGAAACCGCACGGTTCATCAAGTTCATCGTCACCGAGATCTTTCCGGGGGGCCGGCTGCCCAGCACTAAAATGATGGTCGAGCAGGGTCGAAACGCTGGATTTGTGGTGCCCGAGCCGCTCTCTCTGCAGCCGCACTATGTCAAGACGCTGCGGATCTGGGGCGACGCGCTGGAAGCCAACCACGACAAGGCCGTCGAGATAACCTCCGAGGAGGTTTACCAGCGCTACATGCGCTACCTGCGCGGCTGCGAACACTATTTCGCCGACGAGGCGCTGGACTGCAGCCTGGTCACCTACCTCAAGCCGGGCGCCGCCTGATCCCCCTTGCGCGCCTGCCGCAGGCGGTGATCTCAGCCCTGCACGCCACCGCGCCGAGTTGGCAGACCGTTGGTGCGGGCTGTCGTTGACCACGAAAGTGCAACTAGCAACGCATTTCCCCAGAGCAGCCGTCGCCAGTTGCACTCTCGCGAAAGGGAAATTACTCCGCGGTGAAGTTGCGGGTGATTGACGGGTCGACCGGGATGCCCGGCCCGGTGGTCGTCGAGACGGTGACCTTTTTCAGGTAGCGGCCCTTGGACGCCGACGGCTTGAGCCGCAACACCTCGTCGATCGCCGCGCCGTAGTTCTCCGCGAGCTGCTTCTCGTCGAACGACGCCTTGCCGATGACGAAGTGCAGGTTGGCTTGCTTGTCCACCCGGAAGTTGATCTTGCCGCCCTTGATGTCGGCGACGGCCTTGGCGACGTCGGGGGTCACGGTACCGGTCTTGGGGTTGGGCATCAGCCCGCGCGGTCCGAGCACCCGGGCGATCCGGCCGACCTTGGCCATCTGGTCGGGAGTGGCGATCGCGGCGTCGAAGTCCAAAAAACCGCCCTGGATCTTCTCGATCAGGTCATCGCTGCCGACCACGTCGGCGCCGGCGGCGATAGCTTCCTCGGCCTTCTCCCCCACCGCGAACACCGCCACCCGGGCGGTTTTGCCGGTGCCGTGCGGCAGGTTGACCGTGCCGCGGACCATCTGGTCAGCCTTGCGAGGGTCCACGCCGAGCCGGACCGCCACCTCGACGGTCGCGTCCTGATTCTTCGACGAGGTCTCTTTGGCCAGCTTGGCCGCCTGCAGCGGGGTGTAGAGCCGGGTGCGGTCCACCTTTTCGGCAGCGGCGCGATATGCCTTGCTGGTCTTGCTCATAGAACTATCCAATCTCGTGGTTGGTCGTGGTTGCGAAGCGGGCCGAAGCTGGCCCTCCCACTGTGGTCGATGTGCCCGACGGCTATTCGACCGTGATGCCCATCGACCGGGCGGTGCCGGCGATAATCTTGGCAGCGGCGTCGAGGTCGTTGGCGTTGAGGTCGGCCTTCTTGGTCTCGGCTATCTCGCGGACCTGATCCCAGCTCACCCTGGCGACCTTGGTCTTGTGCGGCTCGGCCGAGCCCTTGCTCACGCCGGCCGCCTTGAGCAACAGCTTGGCGGCGGGCGGGGTCTTGAGCGCGAACGTGAAGCTGCGGTCCTCGTAGACGGTGATCTCCACCGGGATGACATTGCCGCGCTGGTTCTCGGTGGCCGCGTTATAGGCCTTGCAGAACTCCATAATGTTGACGCCATGCTGGCCGAGTGCAGGACCGACCGGAGGCGCGGGATTAGCCTGCCCGGCTTCGATCTGCAGCTTGATCAGCCCGGCGACTTTCTTCTTCGGGGCCATGCAATGGTGTCCTTTCGAGTGCTATATCTTGGCGACCTGGTTAAAGGCCAGTTCCACAGGTGTTTCGCGGCCGAAGATGGACACCAGCACCTTGAGCTTGTGTTGTTCGGCGTTGACCTCGCTGATCGACGCCGGCAACGTGGCGAACGGCCCGTCCATCACGGTTACCGACTCGCCCACCTCGTAGTCGACCTCGATCGGGGGGCGTTCCACCCCGCCCTCGGCGGTGGTCGAGGCAGCGGCGGCGGCCCCCTTGGCGGGCTTCTTCGCGGCCCCCTGCGGCAGCAGAAACTTCACCACGTCGTCGAGTGAGAGCGGCGATGGCCGCGACGTCGCGCCGACGAACCCGGTGACTCCCGGGGTGTTGCGCACGGCGGACCAGGAGTCGTCTGTCAGGTCCATGCGCACCAGGATGTAACCCGGCAGGACCTTGCGGTTGACCTGCTTGCGCTGCCCGTTTTTGATTTCGGTGACTTCTTCGGTGGGTACTTCGACCTGGAAGATGTAGTCGCCGACGTCCAGATTTTGCACGCGGGTCTCGAGGTTGGCTTTGACCTTGTTCTCGTATCCGGCGTAGGAGTGGATGACATACCACTTGCCCGGTTTCTTGCTCAGCTCCGCTTTCAGTGCGGTAGCCGGGTCGAGTTCTTCGGGGGCGGCGGCCGGCTCTTCCGGGGCCGCTGCATCCGGGCCGGCCGCGTCGGGGTCGACCGTCTCACCCACCGGCAGATCGCCGTCGGAGGTAGTCACGGTTATCCGTCCTCTCTTTATCGTCGGTCAGCCGAACACGAACAGCACCAACCTGGCCAGGCCCAGGTCCGCCAGACCGATCACCGCCACCATGAACACCAGGAACGCCAGCACCACCGACGTGTAGGTGATCATTTGCTTGCGGTTCGGCCAGATCACCTTGCGCAGCTCGGCAACGACCTGCTTGAGGTAGTTGAAGACATAGCCGACCGGGTTGGGGCCGGGTGACTTCTTAGCTTTCTTGGCTTTCTTGGCCCTCTCGTCCTCGACCGCCGCGCCGTCCCTGGTGAGCGCGACGGACGCTACCGCGCCGGTGTCGTCGCGGGTGCCCACGCGCTGACGGGACCGCTTGCCGGTCGGGCGTTGCGGTCGGGTCGCCACCGCCGTGCGGCCACCTTGCTGGTCCTCGGTGTCGTTGCCGTTAGCTGCGTCGGCACCGTCGCGCTCGTCGCTCACCGCATGCTCCTCTGTTCGCCGTGTCTCGGGTGCGTCAACGGATCACGTTCCAGTGTCCACCATCGCACGAATCCTTGTGGTCCGGCTCCTGCGCGAGGTCTCCCGGCCCGGATCGTCGCCGAACGCTCACCGTCAGCAGGGGCGACAGGACTTGAACCTGCAACCTGCGGTTTTGGAGACCGCTGCTCTGCCAGTTGAGCTACGCCCCTTCGCCGGTTGGCGGACCAACCTGCGCGTGCGGGGCTTCACACGAGCGCCACTCCTCCGCATCGCTGCGCTTCGCATCCTCGTCGGTCGCACGCGGACAGTGGGAAAACCCCGAGGTGCGAGTGTACATCGGCGCCGGTGTTGGTCACTAATCAAGCGGTTCTGACGACCTGCCCGGCGTCCATGTCCCACTTGAGCTGGACCGAATCGGTGGCCTCAGTACCCATCATCGTGGTGTAGGCCTCCAACACGACCTCGCCGGCGCCGTTGGTGCAGATGTTCCTGGTGACGACAATGTCGGCACCGAAGCGCTCGTCGACGGATTGGACCTCCATCCGGGCGTGCAGCACCTCGCCGGCGAGGATCGGCTTGTGGAAGATGAACTTCTGGTCGACCTGGACGATGTTCATCGTCTCGTAGCCGGTGTCGACGTTGCGCATAAAATCGTTCTGGACCAGCTTGGCGAAGATCGTGGTGAACGTCAGGGGCGCCACAAGGCCGTCGTACCCGAGTTCGGCGGCCGCGTTTTCGTTCAGGCAGGCCGGGTCGTCGGCCTTGATCGCCCTGGCGAATTCCCGGATCTTTTCTCTGCTGACCACGTAGGTGTCCGGGTACTCCCACACCATGCCGCGGATGTCGGTTTTGATCGCCATGGCCCAGCCGCCTCAAGCCAACGTCGCCGACGCGATCGCCCGGCCGAAGATCTTCTTACCGCCGGTGGTGGCGGTCAGCGCGATCGTCACCGACTTGGTTTCGGGGTCAACCGATTTGACTCGGCCGGCGAAGGTGATCTCTGCGCCCTTGCCATCGTTGGGCACCGGCACCACGGAGGTGAACCGGACGTTGTACTCGGTCACTGCGCCCGGGTCGCCGACCCAGGATGTGACATAGCCGCCGCCGATGCCCATGGTCAGCATGCCGTGCGCGATCGCGGTGTCCAGTCCGACCATCTTGGCCATCTCGTCGTCCCAGTGGATCGGATTGAGGTCACCCGAAACGCCCGCATAGTTCACCAGATCCTGCCGGGTCAACGGGTAGACGCGCGGCGGGAGCTGGTCGCCCACCTTGACCGTACTGAACTCACGCCGTGACATCCTCGAAACCCTCTCCTCCTTCGCCGGCACGACCCGCCAGGGTCGTGTAGGTCTCCTGTACTACTTCGCCCGCCTCATTGGTCACCGTCTGCCTGGTCATGATGATGTCGGTGCCGTGGGCGCGTCGAACCGACTCGACGGACACATCGCAGTACAACCGGTCTCCTACCTTGATCGGTCGTAAGAAGTCCAGCTTCTGGTCGACCTGAACGATCTGACTTTCATTAGTGGCGATTCCGGCCGCCTCGAAAAACGCCGACACGGCTTTGTAACCGAACACCGAGATGAACGTCAGCGGCGCCACCAGGCCGTGATAGCCCAGCTCGGCAGCGGCCTTCTCCTCGAAGAACACCGGGTCGTCGTTTTTTACGGCGATCGCGTATTCCCGGATCTTCTCCCGCTCCACCTCGTAATGGTCGGGGTAACGGTAGTGCATCCCGACGATGCTTGCGCCCAATGACACGGCTGTAGCACCTACCTGGTCTGACGGACTTGTCACCCGCGGTCCGGCGGCTAGCGCGTCTCGCGGTGCGGCTGATGCTTGCCGCAGTTGGGGCAGAATTTCTTCAGCTCCATACGATCCGGATCGTTGCGCCGATTCTTCTTGGTGATGTAGTTGCGGTGCTTGCACACCTCGCAGGCCAAAGTGATCTTCGGCCGCACATCGGTACTGGAGGCCATGTCGGGTTCTCTTTCACGCAGTGTCGGTGTGTTGTCTGGTAGCGATGGCCGGACTCGAACCGGCGACCTAACGATTATGAGTCGTTCGCTCTAACCGACTGAGCTACATCGCCTCGGGCCACATTGCCTTCGGTTCTGGGCCGCCATTGTGCTCGGCGTCTGCCGAGCCCCCTAACGGAATCGAACCGTTGACCTTTTCCTTACCATGGAAACGCTCTGCCGACTGAGCTAAGGGGGCGCTCACCCGAAACGGCCAGTCGGTCGCGCCGCGGGCCTAAGCGAGGGTACAGCCTGGCCCGCGGGCCCACCAAACCGCGATCAGATTACGCGGTCTCGGTCGGCTGCTGCGGGCGCAGAGCGGCAAGGTCGCTGAATTCGTCGCACTCCTCGTCCTCCAGCGAAGCATCAGAGTCGTCTGAATCGGCGAGCAGATTGCGCAGCGCGAGATTGACGGCATCACGGGCACCGTGCAGACGGAATTTGCGTATGACCTTGTCGACGAGCACCTCGTCGATCTCGATTTCGATCTTTGCAAGCGACATAAAACAGCGATACCCACTCATCGTGGTCGCCAACCACACTTTTTCAGCAAACAGCTAGGTGGGTACTGGGCGGCGGTGCTGCACGAGTCATAGGCTGGGACCGTGCCTGATTCGGATCGGTTGTATTTTCGTCAACTGCTCGCCGGCCGCGACTTCGCCGCCGGCGACATGTTCGCGGCGCAGATGCGCAACTTCGCCTACCTGATCGGCGACCGACACACGGGCGACTGCGTGGTGGTCGACCCAGCCTATGCGGCGGGCGATCTGCTCGACGCGGCCGAAGCCGACGGGATGCGGCTGTCGGGGGTGCTGGTCACCCACCATCACCCCGATCACGTTGGCGGCTCGATGATGGGCTTTCAGCTCAAGGGGCTGGCCGAACTGCTGGACCGGGTCAGTGTTCCGGTGCACGTGAATTCGCAGGAGACCCGGTGGGTGTCGCGGGTGACCGGGATCGGCATGGGCGATCTCACCGCGCATGAGCACGGCGACGTGGTCAGCGTCGGCGCGATCGACATCGAGCTGCTGCACACGCCCGGCCACACGCCGGGCAGCCAGTGCTTTCTGCTCGACGGTCGGCTGATCGCCGGTGACACACTGTTCTTGGAAGGCTGCGGGCGCACCGACTTTCCCGGCGGCAACTCCGAGGACATGTACCGCAGCCTGCAACAGCTCGCCCGGCTCTCCGGTGACCCGGTGGTGTTTCCCGGGCACTGGTATTCGGCTGCGCCGAGTGCGTCGCTGTCGGAGGTCAAGCGATCCAACTACGTGTATCGGGCCAGCAATCTCGAGCAGTGGCGAATGCTCATGGGCGGGTAACCGCGGCTGCTGGTGCGTAGGTCGGCATCGGGAGCAGTGGGTCTGGTTCAATCGATTCCCATGAGCGGACCAGTCAGCTATCGCCGCGACGATCCCATTGCCGTTATCGACATGGACGACGGCAAGGTCAACGTGTTGAACCCGGCCATGCAGCAGGCCCTGCAGGAGGCGCTCGACAGCGCCGACCGCGACGACGTCGGGGCGGTGGTGATCGCCGGAAACGCGCGGGTGTTCAGCGCTGGATTCGACCTGAAGATCCTGACCTCGGGCCAGGTGCAACCGGCGATCGACATGCTCAAAGGCGGTTTCGAGCTGGCCCACCGGCTGCTGTCCTACCCTAAGCCGGTCGTGATGGCCTGCACCGGTCACGCGATTGCGATGGGCGCGTTTCTGCTGTCCTGCGGTGACCACCGGGTGGGTGCTCCCGCCTACAACATCCAGGCCAACGAGGTCGCGATCGGAATGACGATCCCCTACGCGGCATTGGAGATCATCAAGCTGCGGCTGACGCCATCGGCGTATCAGCAGGCTGCCGGACTGGCCAAGACGTTCTTCGGCGAAACCGCGGTCGACGCCGGCTGGCTCGACGAGATCGTGCTGCCCGAGGCAGTGCGAGACCGCGCCGAGGAGGCCGCGCGGGAATTCGCCACCTTGCGATCAAACGCCCACGCGGCGAACAAGCTACGCACCCGCGCCGCCGCACTGGCCGGTATCCGTGCCGGGATCGACGGCATAGCAGAAGAATTCGGGGTCTAGCGGCGGATCGGCTGCAGCGCGAAATCTCCCTTGGACGAACCGGAGCCGCTGAGCAGATCCCAGCCTCGCCCTACTGGACGGCGGCCAGGATAGCGCCGAGGACCGCGCCGGCCGAGGTCGTCAGACGCGCGGGAATGCCTACCCGGCTTCCATCAGCACGACGACGGCACCGGCCAGGTCGATGCCTTTGACCCCACCTGCGGACAAGACCAGATCCGGCGCCATCCGGTTTTCGCTCACGCCACGCTCCGCCCGGGTTCAGCCTTGCGCCGAAACCCAATCGTAGGGAAGGAATTTCCCGTCGAATGTCACTACCACCCGATCACCGGACGGGTGCGGTTTCTTCTGCACGTCGACGCTGAAGTTGATCGCGCTCATGATCCCGTCGCCGAACTGCTCATGGATCAGCTCCTTGATCGCCGGCCCGTACACCTGCAGAGCCTCGTAGAAGCGGTAGATGGTCGGGTCGGTGGGCACCGCGGTGGGCAGCCCGCCGCGCATCGGCGGCGCGGCCAGCACGGCGACCGCCGACTCGTCGAGACCCAGCATCTCGACGAGCACCTTGCCCAGCTCGGCGGGGATCGGCTGCTGACCCAGCAGCGCCGAGGTAGTCCAGGCCACCGGCCGGCCGATGGCCTCGGCCAGTTCCTGCCAGGCCAGGCCCTTGGCCAGCCGCGCGACGATGATCTGTTCGGTCAGCTCGGTTCTGTTCATGCCTTCTAGCATGCGCCCGCTGCGGGTCCGGCATCAGTCCGGAGCAGGCTGCCGCCACCGCGATTGCCGGAACTGGTCGAGGTATGCCGGCCAGTCCCAGGTCGACAGGAACGCCTGCGCCGCCGTATAACCCTTCGCGAAGAACTCTTCGAGAAGTTTTCTTGAGACGTCGAAGTCGAGCACGCCCACGTCGCTCGATTCGACCTGGATCGTGCGGGCCTGGACCCACGGCCGGCTCAGCTCGGTCTGGTCGTGGCCTACCAACATCGTGGTGAGCAGGCTTTCCAGTAACGCCGTCTGCTGGAACAGCCGCAGTGGTTTCAACACGGGCATCACCTCGTCGATACCCTCGGTAAGCCTGGGCAGCACCGTGATCCCGAATGTGGGCCAGCGCGGCGGCCTGCCGTCCGGCCGGTCGAAGGAGTCGATCGGGAAGTTCGTCAGCACACCGCCATCGACCAAGATGGAGGTCCGCCCGGTGGCGCTGGTCAACCTGACCGGAGGATAGAAAAACGGGATCGCCATCGAGGCGCGCACCGCGTCGGCGACGAGCTGTTCGTCGGGGTCCAGCCCGTAGGTGCGACGGTACTGCCATGGCAGTCGCACCAGCTGTGCGATCGTCACGTCGGCGACCGTGACGACCAGCTTGTAGCGCCGTTCCGGCGGTACGTGGTCCTCGTCGAGGGCCAGGTCACCGAATTTGGTGACCCCCAGGTTCTGCAACTCGCCGCGTATCCACTCATAGGCGACGTCACCGCGGTACATGCTCGCGTCCCGCAGCAGCCCCACGGCGGGACCGAGGAAGGGGACTGGGGCGGCGTCGCGCCAGGTGCGCAGCGGCACCGACAGCGCGAGCTCCCTGACGTCCTGGCTGCTCAGCTGGTCACCGATGGATGCAGCCGCCACGATCGCCGCAACCACAGAGCCGGCCGAGACGCCGGAGGCCCTCTTGACGGAGTATCCGGCGTCCATCAGCGCGGCGACCGCGCCGACCAGTCCGATGAACTTCACCCCGCCGCCCGAGAGCACCAGGTCGGCGAACTTCGGCTGCTGATCGGTGGATCGATCGCCTGCCATGATGCCTCCTGTCGCCTCCGGGCCCTACGCCGTGCTCCGCCGCCTGCGCCCCGCGCCTAGGGTCCGATCGCGATTCGCGTGGGCATATCGTCACCGAAGTTGATACCCATATCGCGGGCGGTCAGTATGGAGTCGCAGTCGAGCGGGACCGTCTTCTGCCGGCCGGCGACCTCGGCCAGCGGGACATATTCCACCGTCGGCGGGGCCAGAGACACCATGACACCGTTGCGTCCCTCGTCGAGAGCCCGCACGGCCGCGGCGCCGAAGCGCAGCCCGAGCAACCGGTCGAACGAGGTCGGCGAGCCGCCACGCAACAGGTGTCCGAGCACCACCGTGCGAGATTCTCGCCCGGTCATCTCCTCGAGTTGCGCGGCCACCTTGGCGCCGATGCCGCCCAGGCGTTCGGCCTGCCCGGCCGACTTGCCCACGATCGAGCGCTCTCCGCCTACCGGCCGCGCACCTTCGGCGACGCAGACGATGCAAAAGTTTGCGCCGCGGCGCGCCCGTTCGGTGATCACGGCCGCCACCGGCTCGAGGCGGTATGGAATTTCCGGGACAAGGATCGCGTGCACGCCCGACGCCATCCCGGCGTTCAGGGCGATCCAGCCGGCGTAGCGGCCCATCACCTCGACCACGATGACCCGGCCGTGCGCGGTCGCGGTGGAGAACAGCCGGTCAATGCACTCCGAGGCGAAGGCGACCGCGCTGTCGAAGCCGAACGTCGACACCGTCTTGTCTAGATCGTTGTCGATGGTCTTGGGAACGCCGACCACCCGCAGCCCGGCTTCCTGCAGATGACGGGCTATCGCCATCGTCCCGTCGCCGCCGACGGTGACCAGCGCGTCGATCCGATGCTCCTCGAACCGCCCTAGCAACTCGTGGGTTCGGTCCACCTCGGTCCAGCTGCCGTCGTCTCGGCGCACCGGATAGGCGACCGGGTTGCCCCGGTTGGTGGTGCCGATGATCGTGCCACCGAGGTGGATGATTCCGCGCACCCTGTCGCGAGTCAGTTCGACCAGACCACCGTCGGGATACTGGTCCGGGAGCAGCAATCCGTTGAAGCCGTCGCGGATCCCGACGACGTCCCAGTCCCGGTTTCGCGCGGCGAGCGTGGCCGCCCGGATGACGGCGTTGAGTCCCGGCGCGTCGCCGCCACCGGTGCTCAGCGCGATGCGTTTGATCGCACACGTCACGACGCGACCTTATGCCGTCGCCCGCCTGCGGGTGTCCCACATCGCCGGAACCGGCCGTCGCTGTCGGTGCGGCGTTCTATGGTGGCACCGCTATGGCGCTTCATCTGCACCGTGCCGAACGCACCGATCTGCTGGCTGACCGGCTCGGTGCCCTGCTGGCCGATCCGCTGCCTGACCCCTTCGCGCAGGAGCTGGTGCTGGTAGCGGCACCCGGGGTGGAGCGCTGGCTTTCCCAGCGGCTCTCGCACGTGTTGGGGAGCAGGCCCGGGCGGACACCCGGCGACGGAGTGTGTGCCGGGGTAGCGTTTCGCAGCCCGGGCTCGTTGGTCGCCGAGATCACCGGCACCGTCGACGACGATCCGTGGTCGCCGGAGGCGATGACATGGCCGCTGCTGGAAGTCATCGACCGGTCGTTGGACAAGCCGTGGTGCCGAACGCTGGCAACACATTTGGGTCACGGCCTACGCGACGAGGAAGCCGAGCTGCGCCGCGGCCGGCGCTACGCGGTGGCGCGCCGGCTGGCCGGGCTGTTCGCGTCCTATGCGCGACAGCGGCCACGGCTGTTAGCCGACTGGCTCGACGGCTGCACGCCGAACCTGGACGCCGACCTGGCCTGGCAGCGCGACCTGTGGCGGGCACTGGTGCAACACACCGATGCCGATCCCCCGCACGTCCGGCACGAGAGAACCGTCGCCAGGCTCCGCGCGGGCCCGGTCGACCTACCGGCACGACTGTCGCTGTTCGGGCACACCCGGCTGGCCTGCACCGAGGTGGAGCTGCTCGGCGTACTGGCCACCCACCATGACCTGCACCTGTGGCTGCCGCACCCCAGCGACGAGCTGTGGCAGGCGCTGGCCGACACCCGCGGCGCGGTGCCGCGCGCTGCGGACACCAGCCGCTGCGCCGCCCACCACCCGCTGCTGGAAACGTTGGGCCAGGATCTGCGCGAGCTACAGCGCATCTTGCCGGCTAATCCCGCCACCGACGAATACCTCAGCACCCCAGCCACATCCGATACCTTGCTGGGCTGGCTGCAGTCCGACATCGCCGCCAACGCGGTCAGAGCCGCGGGCCGCACGCTGCGGCCCGACGACCGCTCGGTGCAGGTGCACAGCTGCCACGGCCCGGCCCGGCAAATCGACGTGCTGCGCGAGGTGCTACTCGGGCTGCTGCAGGACGACCCGACGCTGGAACCTCGCGACATCGTGGTGATGTGCCCCGACATCGAAACCTACGCTCCCCTGATCGTCGCCGGCTTCGGGCTCGGCGAGACCGCCGGTGACAGTCATCCAGCACACCGGCTTCGGGTCCGGCTCGCCGACCGGGCACTGGCCCAGACCAACCCGCTGCTCGCGGTGGCGGCCGCGTTGCTGAACATCGCCGGAACCCGCGCCACCGCCAGCCAGGTGCTCAACCTCGCTGCGGCGGCGCCGATCCGGGCCCGCTTCCGGTTCAGCGACGACGACCTCGACACGATCACCGGCTGGATCCGCGAAGCCAACATCCGGTGGGGATTCGATGCCGAGGATCGCGCCCCCTACGGCCTCGGCCACATCATCCACAACACCTGGCGATTCGGGCTCGACCGCATCCTGACCGGTGTGGCGATGTCCGACGACTCGCAGACCTGGCTGGACACCGCGTTACCGCTCGACGACGTCGGCAGTGACGCGGTGGAGCTGACCGGGCGGCTTGCCGAATACGTCGCCAGGCTGCACCACACTGTCCAACGACTTAGCGGCATAAAACCTTTGACGGAATGGCTGGAGGCTTTGACCGAAGGCACGAGCCTACTGACCCGATCCGACGAGCCCTGGCAGCAAGCCCAACTGCGCCGGGAATTCGCCCAGGTTGTCGAGCAGGCCGGTTCTCGCAGCGCGACACTGCTACGGCTGCCCGACGTCCGCGCCTTGTTGTCCAAACACCTGGCGCAGCGCCCCACCCGGGCCAACTTCCGCACCGGCACCGTGACGGTGTGCACCATGGTGCCGATGCGCTCGGTGCCGCACCGGGTGGTGTGCCTGGTCGGTCTCGACGACGGGGTGTTCCCGCGGCTCATGGTCCCCGACGGCGACGACGTGCTGGCACGCTCCCCGATGACCGGCGACCGCGACGCCCGCTCGGAGGACCGCCAACTGCTGCTCGATGCGGTCTGCGCGGCCACCGAGACATTAGTGATCACCTACACCGGCGCCGACGCGTACACCGGCCAACCGCATCCCCCCGCAGTGCCGTTGGACGAGCTGCTCGACGCGCTCGACCAGACGACGCAGACGCCGGTGCGCCACCACATCGTCGTCGAGCATCCGCTGCAGCGGTTCGACCCCAAAAACGTCACCCCCGGCGCGCTGGTGCCCGGCACGGCGTTCACGTTCGACCCGACGGCGCTGGCCGCCGCCGTGTCTGTTTTCGGAAAACGCCGTTCACCAAAGGCTTTCATCGAAAAGCCGCTGCCGCCCGCGCCCAAGGCCGACGTGGCCCTGGTCGAGCTGCTCGACTTCTTCAAAGACCCGGTCAAAGGGTTCTTCCGGGCGCTGGACTGCACGCTGCCGTGGGATGTCAACGGGGTCGGCGACGCAATGCCGGTCCAGATCGAACCGCTGGGCGAGTGGACCGTGGGCGACCGGATGCTGCGCGACCTGCTGCGCGGCATGGACCTCGAGGTGGCGATGAACGCGGAGTGGCGGCGCGGGACGCTGCCACCGCTGCGACTGGGCTGGCGCAAGGTCCAAAGCATCAGCCGGACAGTGGCCCAACTCGCCGGAATCGCCAAGACCTATCAAGAAGTCGACCCGCAAGCGCACGACGTCGCCGTCGACCTCGGCGACGGACGCCGCGTGACCGGCACGGTGAACCGGGTTTTCGATACCAGCATCGTGGAAGTGACGTATTCGAAGCTGGCCGCCAAACACCTGCTGCAGGGTTGGATTTCGCTGGTCGCGTTGGCTGCCGGCAAACCGGACCGGACCTGGAGGGCCATCTGCGTCGGACGCGGCGACAAGGACACCGTCACTGTGCGCTGCTTACGCACCCCGCCCGATCCGCGCGCCCTGCTGGCCGATCTGGTCGCACTTTTCGACGCCGGTCAGCGCGAGCCGCTGCCGCTGCCCCTCAGGACGTCCTACGCCTGGGCACAACAGCGTTACCGAGGCAAAAATCCGGTGCACTGCGCCCGCAGCACGTGGGAAAGCAATAACTCTCGCAACGGTGAAGGCCACGATAAGGCGCACGTCCGGGTGTGGGGTGCGAACCCGCGCTTGGACGTGCTGCTCGGCCCGCCCCGCCCGGGTGAGGAGATGCCCGGCGAAGACACCCGGCTGGGGGCTCTGGCCGCCCGGCTGTGGCTGCCATTGCTGGACGCCGAAGGGACGCCGCACTGATGGATCGCTTCGACCTGCTCGGCCCGCTACCCAACCACCGCTCCACCACGGTGCTGGAGGCCAGCGCCGGCACCGGCAAGACGTTCACGCTCGCCGGGCTGGTCACCCGCTACCTCGCCGAGACCGACGTCAGGTTCGACGAGATGCTGTTGATCACGTTCAATCACAACGCCAGTCGCGAGCTGCGCGACCGCGTCCGCGGTCAGATCGTCGACGCGGTGTCTGCCCTGCAGGGCCGCACACCGGCCGGCAGCGACCTGATCGGGCATTTGCTGCGCGGCAGCGATGCCGAGCGGGTGATCCGGCAGGCGCGGCTGCGTGACGCGCTGGCCAACTTCGACGCGGCCACCATCGCCACCACGCACGAGTTCTGCGGCTCGGTGCTGCGATCGCTGGGTGTGGCCGGTGACACCGGATCCGATGTCACACTCGTGGAGAACCTCGACGACCTGATCACCGAGATCGTCGATGACCGCTACCTCGCGCAGTTCGGGCAGGCCGAAGACGACCCGGTGTTGACGCCCGCCCAGGCGCTCACCCTGGCCCGCGAAGTCGTCAGCGACCCGTGTGCGCAGTTGCGCCCGGCCGATCCCGACCCCGACAGCGAGGCCGGCATCCGCCTGTGCTTTGTCAACGGGGTGCTCGACGAACTGGAACGCCGCAAGCGCCGGCGGCGCATCCTGGGTTTCGACGACCTGCTGCTGCGGCTGGCGAAAGCCCTGGAGAAACAGGACTCGCCGGCCCGCGACCGGATGCGGAGGCGTTGGCGGATCGTGCTGGTCGATGAGTTTCAGGACACCGACCCGGTTCAGTGGCGAGTGCTGCGATCCGCGTTTTGCGGTCATGCGACGCTGATTTTGATCGGCGACCCGAAGCAGGCCATCTACGGTTTCCGCGGCGGCGACATCTACACCTACCTGACAGCGGCTCGCAGCGCCGATGCCCGCTACACGCTGGGCGTCAACTGGCGCAGTGACCGGGCGCTGGTCGAGCGCGTGCAGACCGTACTGTCCGGAGCGGCGCTGGGCCATCCCGAGATCGTCGTGCACGATGTCGATGCCCACCACGGCGGACACCGGCTGGCCGGGGCGCCGCACAACGCGCCGTTTCGACTGCGCGTCGTCAAACGACCGCAGCTGGGCTACGGCGGCGCCGACAACATCCCGATCGAGGTGCTGCGCCGACATATTCCCGCCGACCTGGCCGCCGACATCGCGGCGCTGCTGACCGCCGGCGCCAGCTTTGCCGGCCGTGCCATCAACGCCGGCGATATCGCGGTGATCGTCGAACGCCACATCGACGCGCGGGCATGCCACCACGCACTGGCCGCAGCGGGCATCCCGGTGACCTACGCCGGTGGCACCGACGTGTTCGAGTCCCAAGCCGCCAGAGACTGGCTGTTGCTGCTGGAAGCGTTCGACGCGCCGCACCGCAGCGGGCTGGTCCGGGCTGCCGCATGCACGATGTTCTTCGGTGAAACCGCGGAAACGCTCGCCGCCGAAGGCGATACGCTGACCGACCGGGTAGCTGAAACCCTGCGGGAATGGGCCGACTGCGCGCGAACGCGCGGCATGGCCGCAGTGTTCGAGGCCGCGCAGCTGCGCGGCATGGGTCGCCGGTTGCTCGAGCAGCGAGGCGGCGAGCGACAGATGACCGACCTGGCGCACATCGCCCAACTGCTGCACGAGACCGCGCATCGGGAGCACTACAGCCTGCCCGCGCTGCGGGATTGGTTGCGTCGCCAGTGCGCGGGGCGCACCGGCGCAGCCGAGCGCAACCGCCGCCTGGACAGCGATGCCGCAGCGGTGCAGATCATGACCGTATTCGTGGCCAAGGGCCTGCAGTTTCCGATCGTGTATCTGCCGTTCGCGTTCAAACGCAACTTCCGGCGAGGCGACATCCTGCTCTACCACGACGAGAACGACACCCGCTGCCTGCACATCGGCGCCAGGAACGATCCTGAGTGGCGGCACGTCGAGAAGTTGCACCGCACCGAAATCGCCCGCGACGACATCAGACTCACCTACGTCGCGCTCACCCGGGCGCAGTCGCAGGTGATCGCTTGGTGGGCGCCGACGTCCGATGAACCCAACGGCGGGTTGTCGCGGTTGCTGCGCGGGCGCGACGTCGGAGCGGCCCGGGTGCGCGACAAATGCGCGCCGGGCATCAGCGACGAGGACGCGTGGGCGCTGTTCAAACACTGGGAGGCCGCCGGCGGGCCGTCGGTGGAAGAATCGGTCGTCGTCTCCCCCGCAGTTGTGCAACCACTCATCCCACCAACGGATTTCGAGGTTCGACACTTCCATCGCCGCATCGACACCAGGTGGCGGCGCACGTCATATTCGGCCTTGGTGAGCGGTGACACGTCGGCGGGTCTACCGACCGGCGTGCACAGCGAACCGGAGGCCGGGACCCTTGACGACGAGGTGGAAGCCGTCGTCAGCGCACCGAGCCCCGACCTCGAGATGGCTTCGCCGATGGCAACGCTGCCGTCGGGCGCAACGTTCGGCTCGCTGGTGCACGCGGTGCTCGAGACGACCGACCCCGCTGCCGCGGACCTCGCAGCAGAGCTCGAGCAGCAGGTGCGGCGGCACCTGGCGTGGTGGCCGGTCGATGTCGACGCCGCCGAGTTGGCCGCCAAGCTGGTGCCGATGCACGACACACCGCTGGGACCGTTAGCCGAAGGTATGACGCTGCGGCACATCGGCCGGCAGGATCGGCTGGCGGAACTGGCCTTCGAAATCCCGCTGGCCGGCGGTGACGCGCGGGGTGGAGCACCGGACGTCGCGCTGTCCGACGTCGGCAGGCTGCTGGCAGCGCAGCTGCCGCCGGACGACCCACTGGGGCCCTACGCGGCGCGGCTGGGGTCGGCGGAGCTGGGCAACCAGACGCTGCGTGGATACCTCGCCGGGTCGATCGACGTCGTGCTGCGCCTGCCCGACCAGCGCTTCCTGGTGGTCGATTACAAGACCAACCACCTCGGCGACACCGCGGCCGACTACAGTCGGGCAAGGTTGGCCCAGGCCATGCTGCAGTCGGACTACCCGTTGCAAGCGCTGTTGTACACCACGGTGCTGCATCGATTTCTGCGCTGGCGGGTGCGGGGCTACGATCCAGTGAGCCACCTCGGCGGGGTGCTGTACCTGTTCGTGCGCGGCATGTGCGGCACCAACACCCCGATCGTCGACGGACAGCCGTGCGGGGTGTTCGGCTGGCAGTTGCCGGCCCAACTCGTGGTGGCGCTCTCGGATGTGCTCGACACGGGGAGCCCGGCGCCATGACGGTCAGCGACGTCGAGGTCGCCGTCGACGCGGGCGGCCTGCTGCAGGCCTTCAACGAGGTAGGCGTGCTCGACGTCTCCGATGTGCATGTGGCGACACGGATCTGCGCCCTGGGCAACGAGGCCGACGAGCGGGTGGCACTGGCGGTAGCGCTGCTGGTGCGCGCGCTGCGCAATGGCTCGGTGTGCGTCGACCTGGCGACGATCGCGGAGGCAGTGGGTGGCGCTGCGCTGCCGTGGCCCGAGCCGGTGCGGTGGCAGGCGGCGGTGCGGGTGAGCCCGCTGCTCGGCTCGGCGGCGGTACTGCGACTGTTCGGCGATCTGCTCTACCTCGACCGGTACTGGCGGCAGGAGAGGCAGGTGTGCCAGGACGTGCTCGGATTGCTGGAGTCGGGACCCAGGGTCACGATGCCGGCCCCCGCGCGACTTTTCCCGGCCGGCTACGACGAGCAGCGCCAGGCAGCCGAGATCGCGCTGTCGCAAGCGGTCACGGTGTTGACGGGTGGTCCGGGCACCGGGAAGACGACGACGGTCGCGCGGCTCTTGGCGCTGCTGGCCGAGCAAGCCGAGTCGTCGGGTTCGGCGCGACCGCGGATCGCGCTGGCGGCGCCGACCGGCAAGGCCGCAGCACGGCTGGGCGAAGCGGTGGCACACGAAGTAGCCAGGCTGGATGCGGCCGACCGGGCGCGGCTGGGTGAGCTGCAGGCGTCGACGCTGCATCGGCTGCTCGGCAGCCGGCCGGACACGTCGTCCCGGTTCTTCCACCACCGGGCAAACCGGTTGCCGCACGACGTGATTGTGATCGACGAGACGTCAATGGTCTCACTGACCATGATGGCGCGACTGCTGGAAGCGGTGCGTCCGGGCGCCCGGCTGATCCTGGTCGGCGACGCCGACCAGCTGGCGTCGGTGGAAGCCGGCGCGGTGCTGGCCGACCTGGTGGACGGCTTCGCGGCACGCGACGGTGTGCAGGTGGCGAGGCTGCGCACGCCGCATCGGTTCGGCAGGTCGATCGGCGCCCTTGCCGACGCGATCCGGGCGGGCGAAGCCGACGCCGCGGTGGGATTGCTGCGGTCGTGCGACGAGCACATCGAGTTCATCGAGGACGACGACCCCGCCGTTAGGTTGCGGCCGATCCTGATGAGGTATGCGCTGCGGCTGCGGCAGGCGGCGATGTTGGGGGCTGTCGACGACGCGTTGGCGACACTGGACGAGCATCGGCTGCTGTGCGCGCATCGGGAGGGGCCGTTCGGTGCGCGGCACTGGAACCGGCAGGTGGAGTTCTGGCTGTCCGAAGAGACCGAGCTACCGCCGTGGTCGCAGTGGTACGCCGGGCGGCCGCTGCTGGTGACGGCGAACGACTACGGGTTGCGCGTCTACAACGGGGATACCGGCGTGGTGGTCGCGGGCCCGGACAGCCTGCGCGCGGTGATCTTCGGTGCCACAGGACCGCTGGACTTTGCGACCAGCCGGCTATCCGACGTGGAGACCATGCACGCGATGACGATCCACAAATCTCAGGGTAGTCAGGTCGAGGAAGTAACCGTGCTTTTGCCGCAAGAAGATTCGCCTTTGCTGACTCGGGAACTGTTCTACACCGCGGTGACCCGGGCCAAAGCCAAGGTGCGCGTGGTCGGGTCCGCAGCGTCCGTGCGGGCCGCGGTGCAGCGCCGGGCGCAACGGGCCACCGGACTGCGACAGCGGCTACGAGACTGACGATGCGCGGGCCTTTGCAGCGCCGGCTGCGACGAGCCTGGCAGCAGGGTCCCGGGCGCACCTGAAAGAATCGGGTGGCTACGGTGCCGATGGCGCGCCCGGCCAAAGTCCCCAGCAGCGACTGACCGAACGCACTGCCTGACACACCGACCGAACCCCCTGGCACAGCACCCGACTCGATTTGCTCGGAAACCGCGGCCGCGAGTCTCATCGCTGGCGCGGCTGCGGGAGGCTGCCTGGCCTAAAGCCGCCGACGCCGGCGGCCCTGGGCGCAGCCCGCCGGCGCCAGCGCATTCGGAGCGCCACAAGGCTTGCGATCGGCCCCGGGGCTCCCTAGGCTCGCGCTACATGACGCTTCCGCCCCCATCGCCGGAGTCGATCGCCGTGGTCACCGGCGCGTCCTCGGGCATCGGCGAGCAATTCGCGCGGCAACTCGTGGCCCGCGGCTATCGCGTCGTCGTCACAGCCCGCCGGGCGGACCGACTGCAGACGTTGTGCACGGACCTGGGCGGCGAGGCGCATGCCGTCGCGGTGGGCGCCGATCTCGCGATGCCGCAGGACCGGGAGCGGCTGGCTAACCGCATCGACGAGCTGGGACAGGTCGACCTGCTGGTGAACAGCGCCGGCTTCGGCATCTACCGCAGGTTCGGTGCCGAGGGTCGGGACAAGGAACTGCAGATGCTGCGCGTCGATGTCGAGGCGGTGGTGGATTTGATGCTGCGCTACCTGCCCGGAATGGTCGACCGTGGTCGCGGCGCGATCATCAACGTGTCGTCGGTGTCGGCATTCCAGCCGGCGCCCTACAACGCCGGTTATGCCGCCGCGAAAGCCTACGTGTTGTGGTTGTCGGAGGCGGTCCACGCCGAAGTCGCCGACAGCGGCGTGACGATCACCGCGGTCTGTCCGGGCCCGGTGCCGACGGAGTTCCAGGCGGTCAACGACGCCGACTATCTCGTCAACCGGCTGCCGGCGTTCGCCAAGGTTTCCGCCGAGCGGGTGGTCGCCGACGCCCTGGCGGCCGCTGAGCGTGGCCGCGCGTCTGTAGTCCCAGGCGGCCCACCGGTGCGGTTCACGCTGGGGGCCTCCCGGTTCGTGCCGACGCCGCTGGTAATGCCGGTTTTGGGCCGCATGCTGAAGCGGTAACGCGGGCTACCCGGCGCTCGCGGAGCCCGCCCGAACACCGTGCGTTCGCCGGGCATCAATCAGAATCGACGACCTCGACGATCCTGACCGCATCGGTCTTGCGCCGGTCCTGCAAGGCGGGCTTGATATCCGGCAGTTCGTCACCTCGCCGCCGCCCCGACCCGCGGATGTCCGTGACTCCCTCGGGCATGTCCGGCAAGAATGCCAGCAGGCCGGGGGTCACCCCGGCGACAGACCGCTACCGGGCCAGTGGCCTGTAGAAGACCAAGCCGTTGCCCTTGTTGTCGTAGACCACGGCACGGCGTTCGTGGGCATCGTCGTACGGGCCTTTGACGATGCCGCCACCGCTGGCCTCGACGGCCTTCGCCGCCGCGTCGACATCGGCGGTCTTGATACCGACGACGACCTGACCCGGCATCGGATGGTCCACCGCGGTCGCCAGCGCCAGGGTGATCGGCCCGCCGTCGAGGGCCGCGTAGTGGGCACCGTCGCGGAACTTCAGCGACATCCCCAGCGTCTCGGTGTAAAACCGGATCGATTCGTCCAGGTTGTCGGTCGACAAGACGATCATCTTGACTTCGTGGTCGCTCATGGGGCCTCCTGCCGCTCAGTCGCTTCCTGCACTCCGCCGCTTACTTTATCCAGTCCGCAGGCAACCGACGTTGTACTACAAACTGTAATACAATGCCGGCATGCCCTCGGCGCCGAAGAAAATTCACGGGCCGAAATGATCAGCGCGACAAGACTTCGGGCGACGCAGTTTTGCGCGAACAGGGGACCGCTTTCGCCACCTCCGAACACCTTCTCGCGGGGGCGTGCGCAGCCAGCTTGCCGAGGGCTGCCCCGGGCCGCGCAAAGCAGTCTCGGATAAAACAGGCTCGGCCGGCACTCGATGGTCGAGACTGGGCCTTATGACAGATCCCGGCGCGGGCCGTGTTGCGGTCTACCTCGACTTCGACAACATCGTGATCTCCCGCTACGACCAGGTCATTGGGCGCAATGCTTTTCAGCGGGACAAGTCCAAGGGACTCGACAAGTACCCCGACCGGCTGGCGCGGGCCACCGTCGACGTCGGCGCCATCATCGACTTCGCGTCGTCGTTCGGCACCCTGGTGCTCACCCGCGCCTACGCGGACTGGTCGGCCGAGGTCAACACCGGCTACCGTGGCCAGTTGGTTGCCCGCGCAGTCGATCTGGTGCAGCTGTTCCCGGCGGCGGCCTACGGGAAGAACGGCGCCGACATCCGGCTGGCCGTCGATGCGGTCGAGGATATGTTTCGCCTCCCCGACCTGACCCATGTGGTGATCGTGGCCGGTGACTCCGACTACATTCCGCTGGCGCAGCGCTGCCGGCGGCTCGGCCGTTACGTGGTGGGGGTGGGTGTGGCCGGTGCGTCCAGCCGGGCGCTGGCAGCGGCCTGCGACGAGTTCGTCACCTACGACGCGCTGCCCGGGGTGCCGGTGCCCGAACCCGAACCCGTCGAGGACGCCGCCCCGAAGCGGCGCGCTCGTCGCGCCGCGCAACCCGAGCTCGAGGAACCGCCACCGCCCGACCCGCAGGACGCGGCCACCGGGCTGCTGATGCGCGCGCTGCGCATCGGCATGGAAAAAGACGACGGCGAGTGGCTGCACAACTCCGCGGTCAAGGCGCAGATGAAGCGGATGGATCCGTCGTTCAGCGAGAAATCGTTGGGATTTAAGTCTTTCAGCGACTTCCTGCGGTCGCGTTCAGCACTTGTGGAGCTCGACGAGAGTTCGACGACGCGAATGGTGCGGCTGCGCCCGGACGGCTGAGCGGGCCCGACTGTTACCCTGTGCGCTGGGCAGACACGAAGAGATTCCGCGGGGCGCTGTCTTCGACTTCCTTCGGCAGGGCGCGCCCGTAGCCGGCCATCAGCTCTGCCGACGGCGTCACCGTCACCTGCCAGCCGTGGCGGCGCAGCCAGTCGCCGACGTCTTCGCGTTCTTCGAAATACCACAGCTCGTCGGTCTGGGGCACCTGACGCTGCGGGTCCACCTTGGCCATCAGAGCCCGGACCCGATCCATCCGCTCGCGGCGCTTCGCGCGCGCCTCGGGATCGGCGAAGTTGGGTGCCAGCGCCTCGACGGCGATCCGGCTGCCCGGCACGGTGAGCCCCTGAACGCGCTCGAAGAGCAGCTCTTGGGCCGCCGCCGGCAGATACGGCATCAGCCCTTCGGCCGACCACGCGCTGGGCGCCGACGCGTCGAAACCGGCCTGCCGCAGCGCCGTCGGCCAGTCCTGACGCAGGTCCACCGCGACCTCGATCCGGGTGCACCTCGGTGCGGCCCCGTGGCTGCGCAACGTCGACGACTTGAACTCGAGCACCCGGGGTTGGTCAAGCTCGTAGACCGTGGTGGCGTCGGGCCACGGCAACCGCCACGACCGCGCGTCCAGGCCCGCGGCCAGGATCACCGCCTGACGGATACCGGCATTGGTGGCGTCCAGGAAGAAGGTGTCGAAAAAGGCTGTCCGCGAAGCGAAATAGTCGACCATCGATCGCATCCGCTGCGGCAGCTCGGGTTCGGCTTCGACGACCTCGGCGGGCAGCTCGCGGGGCTCGTACCAGTTCCACACTCCCTCCCCGACGGTGTCGAGGAATATCCGCGCGAACGGATCTCTGATCAGCGGGTTTTCGCTCTCGGTTTCCGCCGCACGCGCCGCGGCCACGCCCAGCGCCGTGGCGCCCACACTCTCGGTGATCTCCCACGTGTCGTTATCGGTTCTCGTCACGCATACTTCCTCCGGTCGGCGGTCAGCGCACGCCCCATCGTAGCGTCGCCGCGGTTCCGGCACCGGTACAGCGCGGGTGCGCAAGAATCGCCGTAGCATGAACCACACTTGCGCACCGACATCGCGGCGGCGCCACGTCATCCGGCTCGCCGTCTTCGCTGGTTTCCTGCTCGGGATGTTCTACCTGGTGGCCGTCCTGCGGGTCATCGACGTCGAGGCGGTGCGGCGGGCGATCTCGGCGACGGGGCCTGCGGCGCCGCTGACCTATGTCGTGGTGTCGGCGCTGCTCGGCGCGGTGTTCGTACCGGGACCGATCCTGGCCGCGGGCAGTGGGCTGCTGTTCGGCCCGGTGCTGGGGATTTTCGTGACGCTGGGTGCCACGGTGGGCACCGCGGTCGTCGCGAGCCGGGTGGGCCGTCGGGCCGGACAGGATAGCGCGCGGGCGCTGCTGGGACCGCAACGCGCCGATCGCGCCGACGCGCTGATCCGACGGGGCGGGCTGTGGGCGGTCGTCGGTCAGCGGTTTGTCCCCGGACTCTCCGACGCGCTCGCCTCCTACACGTTCGGGGCGTTCGGGGTTCCGTTGTGGCAGATGGCCGTCGGCTCATTCATCGGTTCGGCGCCGCGCGCGTTCGTTTACACCGCGCTGGGCGCCTCGATCGCGGACCGCTCCTCGGCGTTGGTCTACGCGGCGACGGCGGTGTGGTGCTTGACCGCGGTTGTCGGCGCGTTCGTGGCCCGGCGCGGCTACCGGCGCTGGCGTGCGCAGGCCGGCTCCCGCGCGAACGGTGACGACGCCGCCCCCGGGCAGCGCATGATGGAAGCGTGCGAATCGGAGTCGGGGTTTCCACCGCAGCCGACGCACGTCAGGCCGCGGTGGAGGCCGCAGCGCACGCGCGCGACGAGCTCGGAGGTGAGGCGCCGTCGCTGACCGTGCTGATCGCATCGCGGGCACACGCAGACACCGCCGCCGATGTCTTGGGCGCGGTGCAGGAGACGGTCCCGTCGCCCGCGCTGATCGGGTGTGTCGCGCAGGCCGTCGTCGCCGGCCGCCGCGAGATCGAGAACGGGCCCGCGGTCGCGGTGTGGCTGGCTTCTGGCCTGCCCGCCGAGACGTTTCGGCTGGACTTCCTGCGCACCGACTCCGGTGGGCTGTTCACCGGCTACCGGTTCGACACGACGGCGCGTGACCTGTACCTGCTGCTGGCCGACCCGTACACGTTTCCGGCGAACCTGCTCGTCGAGCACCTCAACGCCGACCGGCCGGGCGTGGCCGTGGTGGGTGGCATGGTCAGCGGTGGGCGGGGTCCAGGCGGCACTCGGCTGCTGCGTGACCGCGACGTGCTGACCACGGGCCTGGTCGGTGTTCGGCTGCCCGGCCTGCACAGCGTCCCGATCGTGTCGCAGGGCTGCCGGCCGATCGGTGACCCCTACATCGTGACCGGCGCGGAAGACGCAGTGATCACCGAGCTGGGCGGCCGGCCGCCGTTGCAACGCTTGCGCGAAATCGTCGAGGGACTGCCGCGCGACGAGCAAGACCTGGTCGGCAACGGCCTGCAGATCGGGATCGTCGTCGACGAGCACGTGGCGGTCCCGGGCCAGGGCGATTTCCTGATCTGCGGGCTGCTCGGCGCCGACCCCGCGACCGGGGCGATCGAGATCGGCGAGCTTGTCGAGGTCGGTGCGACCGTGCAGTTTCAGGTCCGTGACGCGGTGAGCGCCGACAAGGATCTGCGGATGACCGTGCAACGGGCGGCGTCGCAGCTGTCCGGGCATCCGGTGGGAGCGCTGTTGTTCACCTGCAACGGGCGCGGGCGGCGGATGTTCGGGGTGGCCGACCACGATGCGAGCACGATCGGGGATCTCCTCGACGGGATTCCGCTCGCCGGGTTTTTCGCCGCCGGGGAGATCGGCCCGATCGCCGGGCGCAACGCGGTGCACGGGTTCACCGCGTCGCTGGCACTGTTCACCGACGACGCGCGACCGTGGCGATTGAGTCGGCGCGCTGCGCGGGCCTAGTGTGGTCGCCGTGGCACAGGCAGCCGACTCGACGCTCCTCGAGCAGATTTTGACCGCACACGGCCCGTTGTCCGAGGACGACCTCGCGCGACGACTGCGGGACGCGGGCGCGCCGGATCCTGAAGTCTTACTTGACGGCGTTTTGGGCGAAACCGATTTTCCGGCAGGGCAGTTGGTCGATGACCGGTGGGTGTGGCTGCCGGCGTTGCTGGCCGGACGGGTGTTCACCCACCGGGTCAGTGCCGCCGAAGCCGCCCATGACGTGCTCGCGGTGACCCCGGACCTGGACCCGATCACCGAGCTGTGCGAGCACGAGCAGTACCGGCGGCTCGCCGACGGCTCGGCCGTTCAGGTGGTGCTGGGCGGGTTCGACGAGGAGCTGCTCGAGCACCGGGGCATCCCGCCGGAGGTGGTCGACCAGTTCGGGGCGCTGCTGCTGGCGCCGGGCACGCTGGCGGGGCTGGGCGTGACCGGGGGCGAGCTGGTCGGGGTGCGGCTGAGCCCGCAGGGCCTGCGCGTCGAGCGGGTGACGGCCGGCGCGCCCGCCGCCGCGGTGGGTGCCCGGCTGGCCGCCACCCTCGACGCCGATGAGCCGGCGTTCCTCGATGCGGCGGTGTGGACGGCGTGTGCCGCCGATCCGGCCCTGTTCACCGAGCCCGGCGCGCCGCTGGGTGAGATCGTCGACGACCACGGCCTGGCGCGTCGGGGTGAGTGGCTGGCGGCCGGCGGATTCGATTTCGACCGGTGGTTTTTCGAACGCGGGTGCGAGCACGTGGCCGAACGCCATGACCTCGACCCCGACGACGCGTTTGCTTTGTACACGCTGGTCAAGGTGTACGACAAGCTGTCGCTGCTGTTGTTTGAAGCCGACGAGGACGCGGGGGACGAAGCCGACGGGGCGGCGACTGCTGGGAGCGCGGAAACACCCCAGGCCGCCCCGTTGCTCGACCTGGTGGGTGAGCTGGGGGCTGCGCTGGCCAACCCGGACCTGGCCGAGGCGCTGGTCGCCGAGACACTCGACAGCGGATCCGCCGGGGCCGCCGCGCTGGGCATCTTTGCCGAGCTGTTGGAGCCGAGGGTGCCGCGCGCGGCGCGGGTGGCCGTGCGCTGGCTGCGCGCGGTGGCCTGGGAACGGCTCGGCGACATCGAGCAGGCCGAACGGGCGCTGCTGGCCGCCGAGTCGATGGACACCGACTGGCCGCCGGCGTTGTTGGATCTGGCCCGCATCGCCTCCGACCGCGGCGACGCCGAGCGCGGGCTGGCATTGCTGCGCCGCGCGGGTGCCGAGCCGGAGCACCCGCTGCGGCAGCTGCTGGAGCGGCACCGGGCCGCGCCGGGCCCCGGCCTCGGCCGAAACGAGCCGTGCTGGTGCGGGTCGGGCCGCAAGTACAAGAAATGCCATCTCGGGCGCGAGCAGCTGCCGCTGCCCGAGCGGGTGGGCTGGTTGTACGCCAAGGCCGCCCAGCACGTGCTGGCGAGCGGCTGGACGGATCTACTGGCCGAGGCGGGCTTCGAGCGCGGCCGCTACGCGGGCGAGGACCCCGACGCGCTGGTCGCCGCGCTGGGTGACCCGCTGGTCTTGGACGCCGTGCTGTTCGAGGGCGGTGCGTTCGCGGATTTCGTGGCGGTGCGCGGGTCGCTGCTGCCCGACGACGAGCGGCTGCTGGCCGAGCAGTGGCTGTTGGTGCAACGATCGGTGTTCGAGATCGAGCAGGCCCGGCCGGGCCACGGGGTCACGGTGCGCGACGTGCGCACCGGCGACCTCCACGAGGTGCGGGAGCGATCCGCCAGCCGCCAGCTCAAACCCGGGCAGCTGATCTGCGCCCGCGTGGTCCCGGACGGGCAGGGCATGCAGTTTTTCGGCGGGATCGAGCCGGTCGCGCTGCACGAGCGCGACGAGCTGGTCGAGCTGCTGGACTCCGAACCCGACCCGATTTTGCTGGTGGCCGCGCTGAGCCGACGGTTCGCGCCGCCGCTGCTGGTCAACACCGAGGGTGATCCGCTGGCGATCTGCGAGGCCACCGTGCAGATCGGCGACCCGGCCGGGATCGAGGCGGCGCTCGACGACACCTACGACCGGGCCGAGGGCGAGCAGCCGCCGCGCTGGTTCGAGCACGTCATCACCGACGGCCTGCAGCGGATACGGGCCACCCTGGTGCTCGACGGGGACACCGTGCGGGTGGAGGCCAACAGCGACCAGCGGATGGACCGGGTACTGGCCACGCTGGCGCGGCTGGATCCCGCGATGCGCGTGCTCGAGGACTCCCGCCGCCCGCTGCGCGACGCCCGCGAAGCCGCCGAGCAGTTGCCGGTCACCGGGCAGGGCGCGCTCGACCCCGACGACCCGGAGCTGGCCGGCTTCCTCGATGAGGTGATCCGCGGCTATGAGACCCGGTGGCTCGACGAGCCGATCCCGGCGCTGGACGGTCACACCCCGCGGCAGGCCGCCGACGACCCGACCCGGCGCGGCGATTTGATCAAGCTGCTGGGCAGCTTTCCCGCCGGGGTGGCCGCCCAAGGCGGCATGGATGCCGACCGGTTGCGCGCCGCGCTCGGCCTGTAGCGCCGGGTGCGCGGGCACGGTTCACGGAATCCGGGGTGGCCCATCGGACAGTACGGCGCGCTCCGGGCCAGGCGGGGACGCCGGCTCACAACAAGCTGAATGTTTCGAACCCCAGTGCGGCGAGATCGCTTGCGTCGGGGATATCGATGACTGGGAGGACAGCCCCACTCTGTAAAACGACAAGATCGTCGATTAGTCCTGCCGGGCCGTTGTAATACTCATTTGCTAAGCCCAACAATGGCATTTCATAAAAATCGGCCGTTCCCGCGGGAGTGGTGAGATCATAATTCTGATACAAATACAGTTCGCTGTTCATTCCGCTGGAAGAATTAGCCGCAGCCTCGGCGAGCCCGGTGGTCATCCCGCGCGGTGAGGAAGGCACGCCGAGCGAGGAATAATTCCATGCAGCTTGAGGAATATGAGGTCCTGATGTTATTTGCCTTTGCATTACTTGGTGGTAGACCAGGGAGCCGTCAAGGCCGCCAACGCTTTGCTGGTTATCGGCGACGGTGTAACTATTTCCATCGGAAAGCGTGTAAGGGATATCCTCTTGACGGCTGCTGTACAGACCCGGGACATCGACGGTCTTAATAATCCTCGGCACACCTTCTGAACCCGGCGGAAGTAGTTGGGTGCTCTGGAATGGTGGGACCGGCAGGGGCGGCAGCTCGTCGGCGCAAGCGAGCGGGCTGGTCATCAGCGCGATGCCCACCATGGCCCCGGCGGTCGCGCCGATGATGAACGTAGTACCACCGACACCACGTCGACCCATGGCAGGCTCCTCTTCACTAGCTGCCGCGACGGCACGGGGAAGCGCTTCCGGCTCCCCAGCCATGGCTCACCGGCGCCGCCACAACAGGGTCATACTGGCCAGGCGAAGATCGTTGTTGCCTCTCTCGACGGGCGGCAGGAAAGGCTTCAGCAGGCCCATCGCGAGCCGCTGCCCGACGCCGCACGTCCAGGGGCCCAGCGCTGAGCACTCACAAGCCGGCGCTCCTGCCTGCTACAAATACAGTGGCTGGCATGGCCGAGGTGCCGGTGCGTGAGCTGAGCCGAACTACCGCCGGCGTGCTGCTGCGCGAAACCGAGCGCTACTGATGCTCGACGCGTCGGCGCTGGTGAAACTGATCCGGCGTGAACCGGAAAGCCATACCCTCGCTGACTGGCTGGACGCGCACACACCGGCGCGTGGGTGTCCTCGACGCTGATCGAGGTCGAACTTTCCCGCACGCTGCGCCGGGTGGAGGCTGCGCTGCTCGCCGACGTGTCCGCGATCGTGGCCCGAGTAGCGCGCTACGAGATCGACGAGGTGGTCCGCGTCGCCGCCGCCGCGTATCCCGACCCCGCACTGCGGTCGCTGGATGCGATCCATCTCGCGACCGCGAGCGCGGTGTTGGGCACCCAGTTGACCGCGTTCGTCACCTACGACGAGCGTCTCCTTGCGACCGCGCCCGCAGCCGGCCTGCCGGGCGCTGCCCCGGGCCGCTGACCGTCGTAGCGATTCGGGGGGTTAACGGCGACCCAGCAAAGATCGTCTCGCTGGGCCAGCGGTCCGCACGATGATGCAGCGAAGAACGTTACGGAAACGCGCCACGTGGTCACACCGTGAGATCCCCTGCCCGAACGCACGACTTTGTCGACGGTGCGAGAGATCTTCGTCGGCAGAATCACGAGGTGCACCGACGCCGGGCTGCTCACTGGAGACCGAGTCGATATTGCGCACGTATTGCGCGCTTTGGCACGGCGTGACCGCCTTGTCCATTCTCTGGTTTTCGCGGCGTGGATCGCTTCGCTCGGGCAACCGTGGTTGGGCCCATGATGGCACGTGGGTCTGATAGCTGTGGTGGCAGCGTTTTGGTGGCCAATCGGGCGGTCCTGGTTGGCCGATGATGACGGGCCCGCCCCGGCGCGGGTCGGCGGCCGGGACTTGTCGGACCCAGCTGTCATGATGAGGCTATGTCGTTGAGCGCATCGCCTGCCGCGCCGGTGAGTCCTGCCGAGCGCCTGGAGGTGTTGTTCGAGGAGTTGGCGGAGTTGGCTGGTCAGCGCAATGCCATTGATGGGCGCATCGTGGAGATTGTCGCCGAGCTGGACCGCGACCAGCTGTGGGGCGCCACGGGGGCCCGCTCGGTGGCGGCGTTGGTGGCCTGGAAGCTCGGCTCATCGGCGGCTCATGCCCACACGATCGCCACCGTGGCACAGCGGCTGGAGGATTTTCCCCGCTGCGCGGCGGGCCTGGCCGAGGGTCGACTGTCGTTGGATCAGCTCGGGGTGATCGCCGCGCGGGCGGGCGAGGGTTCTGATGAGCATTACGCGCAGTTGGCGCAGGTCGCCACGGTCAACCAGCTGCGCACCGCGGTCAAATTGGAACCGCGACCTGATCCTGATCCTGCGCCGCAACCGCAACGCTCGATCATCAAGACCTGCACCGAGGAATCCACGTGTTGGCGGATCACCCTTCCCCACGACGAGGCGGCGATGCTCGACGGGGCACTGGCGTCGCATCGGGAGGCGCTGATCGCCGAGTGGAAACACGATCACGGCGCCAAGGGGGCCGCATCCGATGTCGCCCCGCCGATGCCGGGCACCCTGGAGGCGTTTCTGCGTCTGGTGCAGACCGGGTGGGACGCCGAGGCCACCCGCCGTCCGCACGGGCTGCACACCACCGTCGTGGTGCACGTCGACATCGCCCAGCGCGCCGCGGCGCTGCATCTGGGTCCGGCGCTAACCGACGCCCAACGCCGATACCTGACCTGTGATGCCAGCTGTGAAGTCTGGTTCCAGCGCGACGGGCAGCTCATCGGCGCCGGCCGGGCGACCCGGGTGATCAACCGGCGGCTGCGCCGCGCCCTCGAGCACCGCCAGTCCTGCTGCGCGGTTCCTGGCTGTGGGG
>Ga0078972_1004544_pt1 | contig 37628 bp, 48 predicted proteins | sample YelNatPaOPGAMG01_FD_67568 | JGI IMG/M metagenome (GOLD analysis project Ga0078972, IMG submission 67568) | Hot spring thermophilic microbial communities from Obsidian Pool, Yellowstone National Park, USA - OP-RAMG-01 (SPADES assembly) (version 2) | ecosystem: Environmental > Aquatic > Thermal...
TCGAACGCATGGACCACGCTCGCTGGCGACACCACCGCACGGAACAGCCTCGCCGCCGTGTACGACAGTGCAGACTCCCTCACCATCGCGATGGACGGCTACAGCAGCTACAACCTCTCCACGGTGACGGGGTACAGCCACGCCTCGAACGCATGGACCACGCTCGCTGGCGACACCACCGCACGGAACAGCCTCGCCGCCGTGTACGACAGTGCAGACTCCCTCACCATCGCGATGGACGGCTACAACCGCTCCAACCTCTCCACGGTGACGGGGTACAGCCACGCCTCGAACGCATGGACCACGCTCGCTGGCGACACCACCGCACGGTACTACCTCGCCGCCGTGTACGACTCGGCGGACTCCCTCACCATCGCTGTGGACGGGAGCAACGGCTCCGCCTACCTCACCACGGTGACGGGGTACAGCCACGCCTCGAACGCATGGACCACCCTCGCTAGTGACACCACCACGAGGGACTTGCTCGCCGCCGTGTACGACTCTGCGGATTCCCTCACCATCGCTGTGGACGGGGACAACGGCTCCAACCTCTCCACGGTGACGGCATTCATCTATTAGAGGAGGTACCATCATGGTCCGAAGCACCGATCTCGTGACCCACGCCGCCAGAAACGGCCTTGTCCTTTCATACGCCATCGCGAAGGAGGCGCTCGCCTCCGTTGACCGCGAGGCCATCGAGGCCGCCCACCGCTCCCGCTACGAGGTCCATGGCTGGGACGGCAGCGGAGACCTGCCGCGTCCAGACCTCGGCACTCCCGAACGCTGGCTGGGTCCGAAGATCGGCGGCGAGCACGTCCCCCAGGACGCCATCCAGCGCGCCGCCCTCGAAGCCGTCCAGAACGGCGGTGCGGTCTACTGGCTGTTCCGTGACGGACGCCTCCTCGCCTTCCAGCCGCACGCCCAGCACCTGGGAGTGGGCCGCATCTCCTCCAACCCCGACCACCCGCACCACTTCGCCACGGTGGGCGCGCAGCACATCGAGCAGCACATGGAGGGCGAGGTGGACCGTGACGTGCTCGACGCGGCGCTCGCCAAGGCCCTCGACCTCCACGAGGAGCGAGGCGTCCCCTACGGTGTAGCACCCGTCCCGAAGGAGGGCCGGTAGGCGATGTACCTCCTCGTGGACGCATCCGGCGTGATCCAGCACGCCCAGCCCAACCAGCCTGCGGTCATACCGTCCGGTCAGACGCTGGTGCAGGTCCCCGACACGACCGCCTACGCGCAGGAATGCCTCGCCAGACCCACGGCCTACGCGTGGGACGGAACAGCCATCGTGATGCGCCCCTACTGGACCATCGCCTACGCCTCCTTCACCGTCACGGCGACGCTCAACCTGCCTCCTGCGACGCCTCCCACGTCCTGCACGATCACCGTCCTCGGGACCTCGCAGACGGCCCCGGTGTCATCGGGAGAGGCCACGACGCCTCTGGCGGTCCATCCGTCCGTGGCGACTCAGGCCATCGTCGTGACGGCGAGCGCTGATGGGACCTACGGAGGATCGCTCGACATCGGCGGCGGCGCTTCGGGCATCGCTCTTCAGATCTACACGCCTTCTGGCGGCATCCCGACCGTCGCGCCCACGGGCGCAGGGTCGCTTGAATTCCTCCAAGCGTACTACGCCTCCTCGATCTCCGCCGCACGCCAGCCGAGGGACCTCGCCACGGCGAATGCACTTTTGCAGGACATCGCCTTCGGTGCGGACGGCCCCATCGCCGCCATCGTCGCGTCGGGGGCGTGGAAGCCCACCGCCGCACAGCAGGCGTCGCTCTCGTGGATTCAGTCGAACATCCTGCCGTCCTCTCCCGTCACTCTGGCGACGGCGCTCGACGGATCAGGCAACCCCGTCCAGCCCGTCGCGCAGTACGCCTCCGATCTCGCGCTGGCGAAGGCGGCGTTCCAGCACTTCGCCGAGGACGTGGCCTCGATCCCCAACCTCGCCTGACCCTGCACCGCCCCACGAATCCCAGGCCGGGAGGTGATTTCGTGGCCTACGACCCGCGCATTTGCCAGGTCGGAGACGTGATCCTCGTGCGGGGCTCCGCACCCGGCGAACCGTGGTGGAACCGACTCCTCGACGCCGCGATCGTATGGAGCGAGGCCAACCCGTACCACCACGCCGCCATCGTGGGGCAGGGGCACCTCATCGAGGCCCTCTCGACCGTCACCACCTCGCCGACAGACAAGTACGCCCCTGTTGGCGACCTCTTCCACGTCCAGGCACCGGCGGACGCCAGGTGGCGGGCGGCTCAGTTCGCCGAGTCCCGCATCGGCCAGCCATACGGCCTGGGGGAACTCGCGCTCGACTTCGTGCGCCTCGATCTCCACGTTCCGCCCTGGAGAACGGCTCCGCCTCGCCTCGTCACTTGCTCGGGCCTCGTCCAAGCCGCCTATCTTTCGAGTGATGTCTTCATCACCCATGCGCCCTGGCCGACGCCCGCGGACCTTTCCTACTCCCCGCTTCTCGCGGGGGTCCGTCCGTGGGAGGCGACCCTATGACATCATTCTACGCCCAGATTGAGGGGATCGGACATGCCAAATCCCGTTCTGAAAGAGCCCTCGGGTGTCTACAGCCGAGCGGGTTCCAACGCTCAGGTCGCCCTGTCTCTGTACCGGAACGGGTCTCTGCTGCATATTCTGACCTTTCCTGTCACTCCTAATCAGATCACCTTCTACGTTCCCTCCCGAGTCACCATGACCCAGACCATCGGCGGGGTCTTCAACGACGATTTCGGCGCAGGAATCCCGATCATCACGATCCAGGGGAACACGGGGTACTGGGAATCCAGCCGCGGGTCCTTCGACGGCTCGGCGATGGTGGACGGGTACACCACCTATCAGAAAATCTATCGGATCTTCTACCTCGACTATTTCGCTCTTGAGGGCTCGAACCTCTCCCCCAGCCCCAGCATTCAGGAACGCCTTCTCGACACCTATTCGGGCCGTCATTTCGTCGTCAAGCCATACCAGGACTTCCAGATCGAGCAGGCGTCCGACGATCCTCTCAACTGGGACTACACCCTGACATTCGAGATTCTTCGGGATCTGAACAGCCCGTCATGAGCGCAGATGTGGAGAACGAGGCCCAGACCCAGGCCCAGGACGCCTTGTCCATTCTGTCCGGTCTGCCCACTCCACTCCAGAGTGGGAACATCATCGTGATCGCTCTGAGCGGAGACACCCTCCAGACCATCATCGCCAGAGCGCTTCCGTCGCTCGCCCAGACACAGGCGATCCAGGATTACGTCCAGCGTCTCAACCAGATCTCGAACGCCAGCGCCATCTATCCGGGGCAGATCATTCGGATTCCCAGAAATGTCGCGATTCTGGCATCGACTTCGGGAGGACAACTCTCTTGATTCGATACCCCTCTCCCGACGCCGCCTTCCCGATGTCCTCATCGGAGTTCGGCTCCTTCACATCGCTCTATCCCGAGATCCTGGAGTGGCAGACGACTCTCCAAACTCTGCTCGTCTCGATGCCCAAGATGGGCGTATCAGGACGATCCGTGGGAGCGTCGCTTCTGTCAGGGGTTCGCAAACTTCTCTCCTATTACCAGCAGAACTCCCTATCGTTCAGCGGGATCTCCGTCTGGGAGTATCTATGGCCTCTCAAGCGAGCCACCTACAACGCCCATATCGCCTATGCCCTGGGAGCGTCATCACCGAACGCCCCGACAGGCGAAGGCGTCAGCACCATCACCCTGTCCTCCACAGCGGCCACGTCACTCCAGGCTCTTCAGGAGTGGAGCCCCGGAGCCCCTGTCAACTATCAGTCCAACCCTCCCCCCGGACTGTCGTTCATGCTGTCCGTCATAGCGGAAGGCGCAAGCGTCGCGCCGGAGACCGCCGCATCCCAGAATGCTGGAGGGGCCTTCACGGTCCATATCGTCCAGCCCCAGGACACCCTGAGATCCTTGGCCGCCCAGTATCTCGGAGATCCATCCCTCTGGACGAAGATACGGGATCTCAACATGCTCCGCTACCCCTACATCTCTCCCTATCTTCAGGACCGTATGGGTCCCCCGCAGGAGGAATGGATCCTCCAGACGGTGCAGGTGGGCACCTCGGCCTCTCTGCTCTGGGCACCCCCCGTATCCGCCGGGCAGACCGTCCTGACACTCCCCGGTCCTCAGATCTCGCCGGGGGATGTCATCGTGCTGTCTCAGGGAGGGTCCTTCGTTCAGGAATACGGAGTGGCGGCTTCGGTGTCCGGAAGCACCGTCACCCTCCAGTCTGCCGTCCAGAACGACTACCCTCCTGGGTCTAGAGCCTATCTGTGCTCCCCCATCGGAGACGAGTACTACACCGTTGTCAACTACGGAGACCCACTGAAGATCCCTGCCACATCCCAATCTCCCTCGGCGACCCAGGTTCTCTCGCCGAGCCTCATTCTGGGCACGGATATCGCTGTGGGCGCTCAGGGGAATCTCGCACTGACCTCCTTCGGAGATGTCGCCACAACCTCCGGCATAGCGAATCTCCAGCAGGCGGTCCAGAACCGCATTCGGACAGAGGCTGGCTCAATGCCGCTATGGCCGTCCTACGGCTCCAACCTTCAGAGGATGATCTCCCTGGGAGTCGGAGCCTATCAGCTTGTGGCGGCGGATCTCCAGGCTGTCCTGCTCCAAGACCCTCGCATCGCCTCGGTCCAGAACCCGGTCGTGTCCACCGCTCCGTCAGGGTCGTCACAGATTCTCACCTTCACCGCCACCATCACCATCCAAGGATTCGAGAACTCCTCCGTAGGCGTGTCGGTGCCGCTCTCTTGACAGAAGGGGTATAATCAGATGGCGTCAGTCGTACCTCAGAGCGCCGAGCAGATCGAGTCCGATCTTCTGACGGCCACCACCCTGTCATCCGGGGTGCTCACCGACGTGAATCCCGGATCGGTGATCTCCTCCATTCATCAGGCAATCGCCGTCAAGGCCGAGCAGATCTATGGCGACATCATCTCCGCCACCGATCAGGCGATACGCTCCTCCCTCTATAAGATTCTGGGAATCATGACTCTCCCGGCTCAGAGCGCCTATGGGACCGTCACATTCTCCGTCCCATCCGCAACCACAACCGCCATCTCCATCCCGGCAGGAACGACGGTCGCCGTTCAAGGTCTGTCTCTCACCTTCACCCTGAACGCCTCCGTCACCATCGCACAGGGGCAGACATCCACATCGGGCGTCGTCACCGCCACCAATCCTGGATCCGTGGGAAACGTCCCCGTCGCATCCATCAATCAGATCGTCTCTCCTCCATCCGTGCTGTCGAACGGTGTGCAGGTCACGAATCCTTACGCTTTCACCACAGGGCGAGATGCCGAGACCGAGATGGAGAAGGCGGCTAGAGCACAGCAGATGCTTGCCAAACTCCACCGAGGGGATGCCTTCTCTCTTGAATTTGGAGCCCTTCAGGCAAATGTGCTGGACCCCGGCGGAAACGTGATCGAGCAGGTCATGTCATCCCAGGCTATCCACACAGGGGCTGGGACAGTAGATCTCTACATCTATAACGGAACCGCTTATGGAGATCCCTCAAACGGAGCCTCTTCAGCTCTGATCTCCGCTGTCCAACAGGAAATCGACGGCTACACCGACTCCTCTGGCAATCTCCATGAGGGATGGTCCGTTCCGGGTCAGGTCGTCACAGTCGTCGCCGCCTCGGAGTCCCCAGTCAACGTCTCTGTCGCCGTCACACTTCAGGCCGCCTATGCCCTCTCCCAGGTGACAGGTGGCGTTAAGGTGGCGCTCCAAAACTATTTCGGCGCTGTAGGAATAGGAGACGCCATATCGTTCGCCGGAATGACTCAGGCCATCCTCCAGGTGCCTGGGGTCACGGATGCTGTCATCACCTCTCCGTTATCCGCTCCGACGGCGCAGACGGGGACTGTCTATCTGCTGGGAACTGTGACCACCACCGCCGCCTAGGAGGTCGAAACATTGGCGATCTGGGTCTCTACCCCCGACTGGTCCACCGGGACCTTCGACGGCACCGCTGTCAACAGCTCGGGGCAACTTGTCGTCGCCCCAGGGCAGATGAGTGGAAGTTGGACCTCTGGCGTCGTTGATTTCTCGGCTTATGTGACGAGCTGGTCCGTAACCCTGAATGCCACAGGCTCTGTATCATTTCTTACCCGCTCCGGTCCCACCCCTACTCCAGACTCATCCTGGACCGACTGGATAGATGGCCTTTCCGACACGCCGCAGGAATACGGACAAATTAAGGTTCAATTGTCCGATTCAGTCACCCCAAACATCTACAATCAGGCCATTCTGGATGACACCCCGGTGGCTTTCTGGCCTCTATCGGACTCCTCCGGCACAACGGCCAGCGACATCTCAGGAAATAACCACAACGGAACTATAACGGGTGGCGTAGAACTAAATCAACCAGGGCCCGAAAACACCTTCCAAGCGATGTCCTTCAACGGATCATCAGGCGTGATCACCACGAGTCTGACGGTCGGGGCCGGGCCGTTCTCGGCGGAGGCGTGGTTCTTGGTCCCGAGTGGTCTGTCTTTGGGGTACCCGCGACTGATGGCAAATTCCAATGTCAATATCTACTTCAATGGATTTCAGGTGGGGGTCAATCAGAGGGGAACCGACGTCTTCTTCTGCCTAGGTAACGGGTCCGCCATGACGGAGGTCGACTCCGCTGCCTTCACCACAGGCGCCTGGAACCACGTCGTCGGGACCTATGACGGCACGACGATGCGCCTCTACCTGAACGGTACCCTCGCGGCCTCGGCCACGGTCGCGGCGGTGGCGGCGACGGGAGGCGTTTTGATCGGGGCCGGGCAGCCCAACGGGGGATACTTTGATGGCTCCATCGGCGAGGCGGCGGTCTATAACTACGCTCTGTCTGCTAGCACCGTAACAGCGCACTATGATCTCATGGTAGACAGAGCATGGGAATCAACCGTCACAACTCTTGAGTGGCTCGGCGTCTCCACATTGGAGACTCGTACCACGTCGAACATCTTCGACAGTCTAATCCGGCAGAACCTGGGGCTTGGGATCAACATCGGGTCCGAGGGTGTGCCATGTCTCCAGATCACCCCTCCTGCCGGAACGACCCCCGCTCTCCTCACCGTGCAGAACGAACGACTTTCTCTGGTGGCGAGCGGGTCGGGAGTGTCATTCGATTTATCCAGCGAGACCTTGGGGGGTCTTGTGAACCTTCTTCAAACCAACCTGCCAGGGTGGAGCGTGACGCTTCTGCCCCCGCCAGAGGGATTCGCCGTCTCGTCTCTATCCGGCCTGTCCGCCTCCGTGCTTGAGGATGTCTTGAATCAGGACCTCTCTCAGAACAGCACCGTGAAGATGTACACGTCCGTTCTATGGCTGATCCTGAAGCCCGTGTCGCAGGCTCTCTCCCAACTGGGGTCGGCGGTCCTGTCCATCCCCGACGAGGCTTATGTCACCCGTGCAGAAGGTCGGTGGCTGGACAGATGGGGGGACTATCTGGGAGCCCCCCGATACCAAGGAGAGCCTGACCCTCTCTATCGAAACCGATTGATTCTGCTCCGATTCACCCCCAGAACTCCGCTGGCTCTCCAGAGTCAGTTCGGATTTCAGACTGTCACCACATCCCCGGCGAATGTACAGATCATCTACCCCGCCGCGTACCAGAACTACCCGACCTTCCAATACACCTCGGAGGAGGTCGGAGACACCTATTCGCAACTCATTCCGGTGGGGTTCACCGTGACCATAAACGTGGTGGCCCAAACGCTGTCGGACACTCTGAGCATGTCGGACTCCCCGAGCGGAACCGTGGAAAACAGCTCGCTCTTCACCTATGACGCAGGACCGCCCTGGGCCTATGACATCATGGGGGAATGGAATTGAGAAACCCAAAAAGTCTTCTGGACGCTTGCCAGCAGGAGATGGATCAGCTCCTCCGCCAACAGAAGGATCTGGACGCTAAGGTTCAGTAGACTGTTCGCAAGATTCTCATGGTTCAGGGGAAGATCGAGGCGCTCACGGAGTTGATAGATTCTGAACATTGACCTCTCCAGCGCATTCAGGCTCACCGGGCGGGTGCGGGTGACGCTCCAGGACGGAACCGTCGTTGCATCCACGAACACAGAGACCGTGTTCGCCGTCACGACACTCGTGCAGTGGCTGTCAGGCGTCGCCAACACTCAGACGAATATCGGCGCGCTTCCCTATCCGAGATACATCGGCCTGGGAACCGGATCCGGCACTCCGCAGAGCGCGGATGTCACCCTCTTCGCCGAAGCCTACGGCACCCGAAAGATTATCACCTCCCAGATCATCGCCCCCGCCAGCGGCATGATCGGATCCACTCTGGAGATGTCCGTCCCATACCAGACGACAGATCCGACCGGAACCTTCACCGAAGCCGGGCTGTTCGACCATCCCCCAACGCAGCTGTCCTTGGCGTCTTCTGTCTCCAGCGGGACTGCGACGCTTCCCCTCTCAACCAACACGGTGACGTGGTTCGTCGGAGAGCAGATCTACATTTCGGACGGGACCTCGTCAGAATACATTTCGGTCGCCTCCCCGGCCCCCAACCAGGGAGCCACAAGCGTCCCTCTGGCGTCTCCTCTGGCGAACGCCCATGCCTCCGGCACCCCTGTCTATGTCTTTGTCGGCAACCTCTGGGCACACTCGATGTTTCCGTCCCCTGTGACCAAAGGGACCAGCCAACTCATGACTGTCACCTGGAATCTGGGGTTCTCTTGAAAGGGGTGATCTGATTGAGTCTCTACACCACCTCCAAAACAGTAGTACCCCAATCATCCGACATCAACCAGCTTGTGGGAGCCCTGACATCTCAGGTGGACGCCGGAGAGGTGTCCTATCTCTCTCCTCTTTCCGCTCCCTCCTCCGCCCCCGCCGCGAGCGTCTCCACGACCTCCGGCAACCCGAATGGTACGTACCAGTATGTCGTCACCTACATCACCGGGGTCGTGGAGAGCTATACCAGAACCGTTCATGTAACAGGAGAGACGCTTCCCTCTGCGGCATCCTCCTCCGTCACCACGAGCGGAGCCTATGAGATCAATGTCACGATCCCGGTCGGCCCGACCGGAACCATAGGACGAAGGCTTTATCGCACACAGAGCGGTGGTTCAACCTTTCTGTTCGATCAGGAGATCGACGACAACACCACGACCCAGGTCGTGGACAACATCGCCGACAATTCGCTCGGCGTCGCCGCGCCGACTCAGAACACCACGGGAACATGGCTTAAAATCGGCAACATCACGCTGGGCAACACCAGTGGGTCTTCCGCGTGGGTCTCCCCTGCCGGGGCTGCCGCTCTCGCTTCATCTCTGACGGCTCAGACGCTCTCGCCGACGGGCCTTCCGGGAGCGACCGCCGCCTCCAGCTACGTCGGGGCGACCGCGAGCGGCGCTCCGACGACGGGCACCTTCGCCGTCGGCGATTTCGTCATTGACCAGTCTGGCGCGGTGTGGGTCTGCACGGCGGCGGGGAGTCCGGGAACGTGGACGAAGACCGGACCCAATGTGGCGACCACTACGACCGCCGGGACCGTCGAGACAGCCGTCTCCCCGTCTTCAGGAACACCGGAGGCCATCATCGCCAACCCTTCTGGAGCCCAGACCCTTTCGGGCAGTCTTAATATCTCGGGGACGCTGACCTCTTCGGGGAATGCCTCTGTCGGAGGAGGACTCATCGTCACCTCTCTGCTGACGGCGAGCGGAGGAGTCTCCCTGCCTTCTGTGACCCCCAGCACATCCTCCGGGGTCGTGACCCAGCAGAACAATCAATTGTTCATAGGGAACGGATCCTCTGCATCCCCCGTAGGGTCGAACCCGCTGACGAGCCCTTACACCTACGCTCTGGCCTACTGAAAATCTGACGGGAGGGATCCGGCGTGGCAGGAATCCTGCCTTCCGCCGTCGCCTCGGCGCGGCAAATCTATCAGGGACAGCCTGGAACGACCGCCGCCTCGGTCTACACGGCCCCGGCCAACACTAACAACGTCCCGGCTCCCTACGCGACCGCCTACATCACAGAATACGTCCTAGCTAACACCACGGGAGCTGCGGCGGCAGTCTCCCTCTTCGTCGGTGGGAGCGCTGCCCAGAACGCCATCGTCCCCGGCATCTCAATAGCACCTAACGACGCCAAGATCGTGACCGGAATCAGGACGGCGATTCCGGCGGGGGCATCTATCTACGCCTCCGCGGGCACGGCGTCCGCCATCACCGTGACGATCACCGGGGTGGAGGTGCAGTAATGCCACGCCTGTACGACCTGGGGTGGATCACCCAGCCCACCCTAGTGTCTCAGGCGGTGAGCGCTACACGAGGGTTTCCCCACATCTGGGATCTTGCCCAGGTCACGAACGCCACCCTGGAGCAGCTCACGCATCAGGATGTCGCCCACACGGACGTGGCATACTCGGATGTCGCCCACACGGACGTGGCATACTCGGATGTCGCCCACACGGACGTGATGCATGCGGACCAGCCCTATCAGGATGTGGCGGCCTACACGGACTACGCCGACTACTACTACTCCGACGCCCAACCGTCCCCCCACGCCGACACCCACGCGGACCACACGGACGCCGGGTACGTGGACAACCATCTAAACTACAGCGACTCCTACACGGACAACCACACCGACCACACGGATTCGTCCTCCGGGGCCACACACACGGACGTGAACAACAGCACCGGACACACGGATGTCGCCCACACGGACGTGGCGTATGGGGATGTCCCGCATTCGGATGCGGCCTATCAGGACGTGGCGCACGCCGACTCCGCCTACCAGGACGTGGCGCACGCCGACACGCTCTAGAGAGGAGAGCCTATGGGACTATCGGTCAAGGCTACACTCGCCTGCAACTTAGGGTGCGTACATTGCTATGAGAACGCGTCCCGCACCGCAGGCAACGCCGTCCGGTACTACGACCTCGAAGCCATGCGGACCTCCATCGTCTCCGAGATGAGACGGCGTAGGCAGACCCCGGTCTTCCATGGCGGCGAGCCGCTTCTCATGCCCATCGAGGACATGCGATCCCTTTGCGAGACAATCCGCAAGACGGCCAAGGCGGAGGGTTTTGCCCCCCAATTTTCCATCCAGACGAACGGCCTGCTCATCACCGACCGCCACATCCGCCTCTTCAAGCACTACGGATTCTCGGTGGGCGTATCCATCGACGGCCCCGGCCCTCTCAACCGGATGCGGCAATACCAGCATTCCGACGCCGAAACTGACGCCGCCACCGACAAGATCATTCAAAACCTCCACAGGCTTAGGAGACATGGGCTCAGCGTGGGGCTCATCACGGTTCTCCACAGGCTCAACGCCCTCCCGGAGCAACGCGAGGCCCTGAAGACCTTCTATCGTGAGATGAAGGCCATCGGGATCAAGGACATTCGCACCAATCCCATGATCCTAGACGACCCCGATCTCAAACACCTGGAACTGACGCCTGACGAGCTGGCCGAGTTCTTCATCGACATGTCCAACTTCAGTTTCGACGAGGGCATGAACATCGAGCCCTACCGGGATGTCGTGGACGGCCTTCTCGGGATGAGGCTCGGGACCTGTATCTTCGGGGCCGGGGAGCTTGGGTGCGACCCGCTCAACACGAGGGGCGAGGAGGTCATCTATGGAGACGGCTCCGAGGTGGGATGTCAGAAGACCTCGAAGGACGGAACCCAGCCTCTTCGCATGGACGGCTACGGGCAGGAACGGTCTGCCGTCCTGCGTGCCATCCCGACCTCCGAGGGGGGGTGCGGCGGATGCCCGTATTGGGCCTTCTGCGGCGGCGGCTGTCCCTCCGAGGGCGAGGGTGGTGACTGGCGAGCCAAGACCCGCTACTGCTCATCATGGTTCGCTCTCTACCACCACGTCGAGAAGCGCCTCAAGGGTCTCATGCCCAACATCGTCACGATCTCCGACTATGTGATCGACGGGGACCCCGACATGACAACCGTGTTTCGCGGAGGCCGTGGCGTGGACATTGCCTTCGCCCGGATGAGGCGGCGCGAGAACATACCGCACGGCTCAAGCCTGGGGTCCAGCACCTGGATCGGGAGCGGGACCTGGAATCCACCCCCCATTCCCGGCTACCGAGACCGCCGAGGCGGATTCTGGACCGTCACCCACCTTCAGCGCCTGCGCTCCAACGGCTACACCGGGGGGTCTTCGGAGCCGGGTGTCTACCACATGATCGCCCAGGCTCTCAAGGACGGGGGCCTACCAGAGCGACCCGTCATCTTGGAGCTTGGGTGCGGCGACGGCTTGCTTCTCGAATGGCTCGCATGGAGCAGATTCCCTGGTCTTCGCCCTGCGGGGGTGGATCTCAGAGGCGGTCTCATCGCCGAGGCCGAGAGATGGCAACCCGAGGGAGCCTGGGTGTGGAGCGACGTGCGCTTCTCCGAGGCGTGGCCTTCGCACCAGGACGGATGGGACGCCGTGATTATCTGGCCCCAATACTTCGGCGGCGTTGATGCGGCGCTGAAAGCCGTCGTCTCGGCGCATGACCGATTCCGCTCACCGGACAGCCTCATCGTTCTGGCGGCGCAGAATGACCACACGGTCAGGCTAGAAGAGGGTGATGGACCGCAGGCCAAAGCTCTCGTCCTGCGAGACCTGAAGGCGGCCGCCCATGTCTGACATTGCTTATTCCTACCGCCTCTCCCCGTTCAGTCGGTTCACCTACATGGGACTCAAGACCCGTGACAGCGCCTTCTCCGATCAGGACTCCCGTTCCTGGCAGAGTCTCATATCGCAGGCGATGGAAGCGCCGAAGGCTTCCGAAATGCCGGAATGCTGCCGACTGGCACATGGACAGCGCCTGGATACGGACGAGGTCGTGGCGGCGGCGTTCGCCACCGAGGGATCAGAGGAGGCGGACGGCGTCGTGACGGTGGAGGGGTTCTCCCTCCTGAACCCGATCATGCGCGCCTGGGGACTTGGACCGCTCAGCTTCACGCCCTGCTCGTTCCGATGTGAGGCCGCCAAAAGCGTGGCCGAGGTCTCCGCCGGAGGGATTCTTGAGGTCTTCGAGCGCTTGGGCGAGATGGCGTCCCTCTGGGACTCCTGGAGAGGCGTGGTGATTCTCAAGACGCCGGTCCTCAGTGGGGACTGTTCGACGATTCCTCTGAGGGATCGTCGTCAGGTCCGTTTCGTCCCGATCGAGGAGCATCACCATCCCTACGGAGTCGTCCCTTGGGGTGTACACGGCACGGAGTTTCCGTATCTCACACGCAGGGAGTTTCGGAGGAAGCTACTGACTCTTCGAGAGGTGAAGGCGATTTGAGAGGTCCGCTCGGTGCGAGCTACACGCCGTTTCGGGACGATGATGAGTTCTGGGGGAGAATCGACCCTGGGATTCGCACCTTCGTCCGTGCTCTCAATCAGATGGGCTTCTGCACCATCGGCTCCTGCGAGGGGCATTCAGATCCGTCAGATCCGAGTTTTCGAGACGGGATATACCGACGCCCCACGATTCGCATCGGGTTTCGCTCCTGGAAGGAGCAGGGAAGGTTCTTCCGAAAGGTCTTGGCCGACGCCTGCGACGCAGCCATTCGCTTCGACGTGATCCAATACCCGGACACCCATGCATGGGGACCTTTCGCCTCGACCGTCTATCTTCAGTTTGATGACCTTCAGGGCGCTCAAGAATTCGAACGATTTCTTCTAGGTGCTCTCTCGGCGAAAAAAGCCAATAAATCTTCGCGGTCTCTCGGCAGTAAATAGTCAGATCACGGGAGAGAAGCGCATGCCGCGTTCAGTCATCGACGAGCAGTTCGACCCCTCGGAGACTACCGAGGTTCGGATCGCCCGAGTCGAGGAGAGAGTCGCATCCCTGGAGGACTGGCGGGGAGTCCTCAGTCAGGACATCCAGGAGACCAAACAGATGATTGGAGACCTCTCGGAGCGCAACGACGCCAGTCTGGGGTCCATCGACCAGAAACTGGACGACGCCATCGACCGCACTCGCCGCTCCGTTCCGGCCTGGGTTCAGTGGGTGCTCACCGTCGTCGCCATGCTCATCTCCGCCGTGGTCGCCTATGCCCTGCGAGGATGAATCTGAACGGCTCCAAAAAAACCGAGGAGCAGGATCTGAACATGTCGATCCTTCCGAACATCGGTGTCATTGAGGCTTCAGACCCCGCCACCTATCTCATCACACCTTTTCAGAACGGGGATCAGGCGTATCTCGCCTTCCTAGGGCAGGCTACCAAGAAGGTCAGGGTGATGATCTACGGATTCACCCTCGATGACGTGGTGCAACAGTTCATCTCCCAGAAGGCCGCCGGGGTGGACGTGAAGCTGATCTTCGACCATTCACAGGCCGAAGAACATGCAGAGAGACCGGAGATACAGAAGCTAGTCGCAGGCGGATTCAAGGACGGTGTGGACTTCCTCATCGGAACGTCTCCCAAGCACCACGCAATTAACCATCTGAAGGCAACGTGGATTGATGATGAGGCGGTCCTCCACGGCTCCTGGAACTACAGCGTCTCGGCAGACGCTGAATATAACTCCATCGAGATCGTGCGCTCACCCGAGCTGGCGAGGGCATTCGACCAGGTGTTCTCCTTCGCCTGGAGATGGATTCTCCAGAATGAGGCAGTCTACAACACCGTGCCTGCGAGCCCACTGACTTAACTTCATGCTTCAGGAATAATTCACAAGCGGATGAATGTCAACATTTCCGTCAACTGTTGCTAACCCCACGATGCTCACTCGTCTGAATCTGTAATATATATTTCCCTATCTGGAGGAGGTCTCAGCATGACTCTCGCCCAGGGTATCGACGTGTCCTACGCCCAGGGTGCCATCGACTGGCCCAAGGTGGCCAATGCGGTCGATTTCGTCTTCATCCGAGTCACAGAAGGCACCTCCCCGGACTCATTGGCCGTCGCCAATCTGCAAGGTGCCCAGGCTGCCGGGGTGCTTCACGGAGGCTATCATTTCGCCTACCCAGGACTGACCAACCCCAATGGAGCGGTGGAAGCCTCGGTCGTCAAGGACGCTCAGGCGCAGGCCACGGCGTTTCTGTCCATCATGGATCTGCATGGGGCAAAGGCCAATCTGCCCCCGGTTCTGGACCTAGAGGTCAACACCTACAAGTGGACCGCCAAGGCGCTTGGCGAATGGGCGATAGGGTGGCTGTCCACCGTTCGCGCCAAAGCCCCCCGGCCAGAACTCACACCGATCCTTTATTCGGACCCGGCGTTCATCCGTCCAATCGTCGAGGCGGTTCCCACCTTGGTCGAATATCGACTGTGGATTGCTAACCCGACGACATCCCCGTCTCCGACCATGCCTCCAGCGTGGCCTACCTGGACTGTCTGGCAGCATTCATGGACCGGGCATGTGGACGGAATATCGAAGCCCGTTGACCTAGACATCTGGAACGGCTTGACGGACAGCGAGCTGAAGGAGTTGTTCGACTTGGCGAAACCGCCAGCAGGCCCGAAGTGCATCGTCTGGTACGGTGTCCATAACGCGCAGAATGCCCAGCTCCTCGCCCAGCAGTACGGCTGGAGAGCGACCGACATCACCCAGCCCGCGGGCAGGGCGGCCCTCGCCACGGCCTCTCAGGTCGTGATCATAGGCGGCGACGCTAAGTTCGAGACTGAAGTCAAGGCGCTGGCCCCCCATGCCAATATCCACAAGCCTCTAGCGGGCGGAGACTACTGGCGTACCACCGAAGCGGTCTGTCAGGCCGCCATCTCAGGGAGGTTCTGACATGGCCGTCTCGAAGCGCCGTCCGCTGCGCATCGCGTGGCTCCGCTTCGAGTTGCTCGAACGCCTGACGCTCATCATCGTCCCAGCCTACGCGATGGTCGGGCTTGGGATGGTGGTCTGGGGCGTCCTTGGGCATCAGCAGATCCCAGCCTCCGCCATTGACATCATGGGCACTCTGGGGGGCTATCTCATCACCAGTCTCATCATGGCCGTCACAGGGGCGAGCGCTGTGGACTCCATCTGGGGATACGGCGGCATGGGTGACATAGGCGGCATGGGCACGGACCCGATGGGTGACGGAGCGATGCCCAATACTCCTGTCGCGCCCCCGCCTCCCGAATGATGCGCGCCGCCCTGAAGCGCCTCCAGGGGATCGAAGGACTCCTGGAGGGCTTCACAGTCGTGCTGATCCCGCTCTATGTGGCGGCATGGATCGCCCTGACGATCATGGGTCTCTTCAGAATCATGCCGATCCCCGCCCTCGTGGTCGCTATCTACTGGCACAGCGCTGAGGCGATCTGCCCTCCGCTTCTGGTGGCATTGGGAGGATACCGAGCCGTGCGGGAGACCGTGTTGTCCAGACGCACTGCCCTGGAAGACCTGGAAGATCAGAACAAGAAGGATGAATCGCTTGAAGCATTTCAACGCCATGGTGGCAGGAGTGCTGGTCGAGACCACATCAGAGGAGTATGAACCCTACGCCAAGGTTCAGCTCCTGATTCGAGCCGACGACCCGGATGTGCTGGGGTTTCTGGCGACGCATGTCGGAGACCCAGACAGTCTTGCGGGGTTTCTCTCCGATCCGAAGAAGAGTCAGACTCGAAGGCATCTGACCTTCACCGTGGAAGAGCTGAATCCTTGATCCGAGCGGCTGGGTCAGCAGACATGAAAAATGGCTCCTAGGGGAGAGGCAGCTAGGCTGTCACCGAAAACGTCGTCAGACGTGTTCACGCCTGCTACTTTCTTTCGGTGTTTGACCGTGGGCTTGCGCCCTTCCTGCTTCAACCAGGCGGCTCGCGAAACGCTTGCGCTTCGTGGAGGCCATCTGTCCACAGGCGTCACTTCCCCAGGGACCCTGGGTAGTTTTGAGACCTTCACGCAGGATGCTGCGTGCGGCGTGCAGGTCGCGGTCCTCGGTGTGGCCGCAGGCTGGGCAGACGAAGGTGCGATCCGCCAAGGCGAGAGTGTTGTTTTTGCTCCCGCACTCGCGACACATCTTCGAGGACGGGAAGAACCGGTCGGATCGGAATCAAGTGAACTGTTTGAAACCCTTTTTCATGGGTATAAGGGGGATTCACATCATCAGCATCTCAGTCAACACCCCCTCGGGGGCCATGACCGAAAGAATCCGTCAGAGCGCTGAAAGCGCCCTCAGAGGACAGTCCAGAGGCATCAGGACGATCCTCCCCTTTCTGGGTCCTGCCTTCGTGGCCGCCATCGCCTATGTGGACCCTGGCAACTACGCTACCAACATTCAGTCGGGCTCCCTTTTCGGATACAGACTTCTCTGGGTCATCCTCTTCGCCAACCTCATGGCCATGATGATGCAGATCCTGTCATCGAAGCTTGGCATCGCCACGGGCAAGAACCTCGCCGAGATATGCGGAGACCGATTCGGTCCCTTCTGGCGCTACGTCGGGTGGGCCTACTCGGAGATCTCCGCGATGGCCACCGATGTCGCCGAATTCCTGGGTGCAAGTCTGGGGCTGTATCTCCTCTTCGGCATCCCCCTTCTCTACGCCGCCGTCGTCACAGGCGTCGTGACCTATCTGATCCTGCTTCTGGATCGCAAGGGATTCCGTCCGCTGGAGGTGGTGATCGCAGGGATGATTCTCGTGATCGCCGGGTGCTATGTCATCGAGACGTTTCTTGTTCACCCGCCCTACGGCACCGTGGCTGTCTCCGCCGTGACGCCGTGGCTCGGCAATCTGACGGCCGCGACTCTCGCCGTGGGAATCATCGGTGCCACAATCATGCCCCACGCGCTCTTTCTTCACTCAGGACTCCAGCAGGACAGGATCGTCCCGAAGACCCCGGAGGAGGCCATGAGAATTCATCGCGGAGCCAAGATCGACGCGATCCTGGCGATGAGCATGGCAGGGCTCGTCAACATGGCGATGCTCGTCATGGCCGCCGCCGCCTTCCACTTCACCGGGCATCCCCAGATCGCTCAGATCCCCACCGCCTATCGGACTCTGACTCCGATTCTTGGAGGGGCGGCGGCGGCGGTGTTCCTGACCTCGCTGGTGTCCTCCGGGATCTCGTCGTCCGCTGTGGGAACGATGGCCGGGCAGATGATCATGCAGGGCTTCGTCGGGTTCTACATCCCGGTCTGGGCTCGAAGAGTGGCGACGATGCTTCCGTCCGTGGTCATCATCCTCCTGGGCATCAACCCCACCGCCGCCCTCGTCGTCTCCCAGGTGATCCTGTCGTTCGTGCTGCCGCTTCCGCTCATCGCTCTCACGAAATATACAAGCGACCGAAAGATCATGGGGGTTCTCGCAAACACCCCCCTGGTGACGGCCACCGCATGGGTGCTCACCTCCATCGTCATCATGCTGAACCTGTTCCTTCTAGCTCAGACCTTCGGCATCGTCTGATCCCCAGGGGGCGTGTGCCGTGCCCAAAACCTATGTCATCGCTGGATCTCGAAGATGGGTGTTTGTCGGGGCGGAGGACTCGAATCTTCTCCAGCCTCTCGACAGGGAGCATTCCCCCCAGGACGCCTCCATCGAGGATGGTCTGGCGTGGAGCATCCTAGCCGACCATCTGCGCGGAAACGTAGAGGGGGAGGACATCGCCACATCCGCCTGCTCCGACTTCGCCTGCCAGTTCTTCGCTGGAACTATGGAGGGGTTCGATATTCAAATCATCACCGATGAGCAGATCGACCTATGGCTCGCTATGTGGAGAATGTTTCGGACGGATAGCACCTCTTGACTTCTAATCTGCCTAACCTATACTCGGTACTGGAGGAGTCTAGATAACCTCCAACTGCCTGTCTGGATTCCACTCATTCTAAACGGGTGGTGATGGGTTGACCGAGGAGATCCTGTCCAGGCTCTATAAACTCAGGCAGGAAACCGGATTCGGCAGACGACGGCTGGCAGATGCGCTGTCCCAGGAGTTCGGCGTGCGAATCTCGCAAAAGCAGGTGCGCCGGGCTCTGGAGCGGATGCCGGAGTACGAAGTGTCGTCTCAGGTGGAGTCCGACATCGCAGAAGAGCGCCTGCGCCTCCAGGCGAGTCATTACAAGAGTCTCTACGAATCGCTAAAAAGGCGGACGGCGCAGACAGAACTGCTTTCCGAGACGATCCGAGAGGCAGCTGCATCTCTTCCCCCCCTTCCTCCTCTGACGCACACTCCAGCCCCACCTGGGCAGTCGTCGGAGGAGTTCGTACTTCTTCTATCAGACCAGCAACTAGGACAGCACACCGACCCAGAGGAGACCGGAGGGCTCGGGGACTACTCCATCGAGATCTTCCACCGCTACCTACAAACCCTCACAGATAAGGTCCTGGACATCTGGAATCTTCAGCGCCGTCCGCGTAAGCTCCACGTCTGGTTTCTGGGGGACACCGTGGACGGGGACGCCATCTTCCCAGGACATCAGCTTCATATCGAGGCTTCCGTCGTCGAGCAGGTTCTGGTCGGAGCGGAAGCATTCTCCCAGTTCATCCAGGCGCTCAAGCAACACATCCCGGAGATCTCCGTCATGGGGATCGTCGGGAATCACGGACGCATCGGGAAGAAAGGCGAGCGAAAGCCCTGGGAGTCGTTCGACTATCTCACCTACCAGTTCATGCAGGAGAGGCTCAGGGAGGTCCAGGGGATCACCTGGGACATCCCCAAGGCGTGGTTCTCCATCCAGAACGTCCTGGGATGGAACTTCCTCTGCGTCCACGGCGATGACATCCGAGCCTGGAACGGAATCCCGTTCTACGGAGCCGACAGGGCGGACGCGAGATGGACGAAGCTCCTGGCCTCCAAAGGGGCCTACTACCAGTATTTCGTCCTGGCGCACCACCACCAGCCTGCCATATGGGACTCGGTAGGCGGCGAGAAGATCATGAACGGCCCGTGGCCGAACGGCAGTCAGTTCTCGTTTAAGGCCCTCAACGTCGGCACTCGTCCCTCCCAATACCTTTTTGGGGTCCATAGGGACATCGGGCGAAGCTGGAGCTACAAGCTCTATCTCGACTCAGCCCCTCCAAAGACGCTCGCTCCCACCAACTGAAAGGAGAGTCAGATATGCCGTCGATGGCCTGCGAGCCCGAAAAGGAGTGCAAGTGTCAGGAGCCCTGCACCTGCGACAGATGCAGTTGCGCAGAGTCAGAGGATGACCGATGAAGGTGGCGTTCGCAGGCAAGGCCGGGTCCGGCAAGACCACCGCCGCCAACATTCTCGTGCAGGAATTGGGCTACCGCAGGGTCTCCCTGGCGGCACCCCTGAAATCCGTCGTGTCTCAGTTGTGGCCGGACCTGAGTCCTGAAAAGCGCCGACCTTACCTCCAGAGTGTGGGAGATGGTCTGCGCGCCGTCGATCCCTATGTCTTCATCCGCTATCTACTGCGAGATGTGGGGGACTCCACCAAGATCGCCGTGGACGACGTTCGCTACCCCAACGAGGTTCGATCCCTGCGAAAGGCGGGGTTTTTACTGATTTACCTGGACGTTCCAGACGCGGAGCGCCTCATTCGCATGGAGAAGCGAGGAGACGTGATCGACGCACGATCTCTCCAGCACCGATCTGAGACCAGTCTGTCGCCAACCTCGGGCGACTTATCAGTCTTTCCCAACACCGCCAGCATCAAGGATTTGAAGAGACGGCTTCTTCGCATTTTCGCCCCGATGGATTATCAGCACAAGGAGTAGAGACTCATGGCGTCCCATGTCTACACCCTCCAGCATGATCCCGTCGACCCGTTCGAGGCGCGATTCCAAGACGCCTTCGAGGTCAGGCCCTACACGTCATACCAGGACTCCGACGGGGAGGATCTGATCCCCCTCATGGGAGCCATCCGAAACCAGAACATTCTGCCAGGGAGCCCCACAGGTCTCGGGGACTGTGCCTCCGAATCCGGGTGCGGAATCCGAGAGATTCTGTGGAACAAAACCAACCCAGGTCAGCGGTGCCCGGAGCTGTCCTCTCTCAATCTCTACAACAACGTTCTGATCTATGAGGGAACGCCTGGAAAGGACGTGGGATCTCGTCTGAGGGATGTGCAGGAGGTCCTTCTCACCAAGGGCGTGTGCCCTCTTGATCTGGAGGAGTGGAAGGCGGCCAACTTCGGCGCTCCCGAGACGGTGACGGAGGAGCAGGCCGCCCTGACCTATCGGATTCAGGCGGGATACTGGTCCCCCACCCTAGACGAGATCACGTCGGCTCTCTCACTTCACAGTCTGCCCGTCCATCTCGGAATCCTGGTCTACGACTCGTTCGAGTCCGAGCAGACGATGCTCACAGGGCAGGTCCCGCTTCCACAGTCCGGGGAGAGCCTGTTGGGAGGCCACGCTATCATCGGCGTCAGAAACATCCCCTCCCGTCAGGTCATCCGCACCATCAACTCGTGGGGTTCCGACGTGGGGATCGGGGGTCTTTTCGACATTCCCTACGCCTATTTCCAGAGCCCCCACACGTTCATGTCGGCCAGGGTCTACACATGACCATCGAGGAGGCCAAGGACGCCTGCAAAACCCATGTGGACAGTCTGTTTCAGACCAGAAGCTGGTGGGGGTCCTATGTGGATGAGGAGGGAGACACCGTCTACACGATACACATCCCCATCACCCACGGAACCGACGAGGCAGTCCTCAGCGATCTCCAGACGGATCTGTTCGACATGGGCCTCCCCTCGGATTTCCTGATGAGCCTGGAGGTGTTGCTGATTGAAACTGGAGCGTAAGGTGTTCGTTAGGATCGACCTGACTGGAGACGAGGAGAAACTTCTGGCGCAGCTGGTGGGCGTCGGGGCCGCAGTCGTCCGCAGCTTCTCCCTTCCCGAGGACGCCGACCCCGCCGCCAGAAGACCTGACATCAATCATCTTCTGAAGACCCTAGGCATCGACTGGGAGTTCGCCGACGATCAGCTGGCGCAGTTCATTCCGTCTCCCGAAGACGAAAAAGAAGATACGACCGTCGAGAAGGACACCCCCCCAAAAGATCCGACCCGGCGATAGCCCGGGTGTTCCATAGGCTGATCTCCTTCATCACCAAATTCCTGATCGCCCTGTTCTCCTAAGAAAGGAGTGTCGAGTTGAACTGGTCTTCTCTGATGAACACTGTTGTCGTGACTCTTGTCCCTATCGGTCTGCTGATCGCAATCGCCCTCATCGGTCTGGGGGCCAACTGGCTGAAAGCCAAGGCTGCCGAGATCAAGAGCACTCAGTTACGAAACGCCGTTGACACCGCCATCAGTGACATCCAAAACATCGCCGTCCAGGTCGTCACCGCATTCGAGCAGACGGTCGTGCGCCCGGCCAAGGCCGCCGGAACATGGAGCACCACGACGGCAACCGACACCAAGAACGCCGCCAAGACAACCATCACCCAGACCCTGAGCGACGCCACAAAAGCTCTGCTCCCCCAGATCACGAACGACTTTGAATCATATCTGGAAAATCTGGTGCAGTCGGTAGTCTTCAAGCTCCACCAGACCTACCCAGCCCCTGTCACGCCCGCTCCAGTCAGCTCCAAGCAGAAGTCCGCCAGCAAGACAGACTGATCCTTCCTTACTCCCCTATACAGCGAGAGACCGAGCTTCGCGCTCGGTCTCTCGCTGTTTCCCTGGGAGGAGAAACATCTACGATCCTGTTTTATCACTCGATTCTCGATTCGTCAAGTTGTCAGCTCGGGAGATGGTCGATGGGAGACCATCCGCGATGGCGTTGCCCCAGCTTGGCCTTGGCAGCGTGGACATACCGAGCGGTCATGGCAGGGGTTGAATGTCCGAGAATCGTCTGGACCGAGAAGGAGTCCGCCCCGTTGATAAGCGACTGCATGGCCCCCGTGTGGCGCAACAGGTGTGGGTACAGATGATCCAGCCCTGATGCCCGCTTCAGGGATTTGATGAACATCTGAATGCCTGACGTGGTGATGGGAGCGTTGCCCTTTCCCACCAGAAGAAACGGATGCGAGGGGTTCGCCGTCTCCCGCCAACGCAGGTAACGTCGAAGCTCCTTCAGGGTGGTGTCCCCGATCGGAACCACACGCTCACGATTTCCCTTTCCGAGGACCAGTATCTCCCGCTCTGAGAGCCGAACATCCGACACCTTGATCCCAGGCAACTCCCCCACGCGCATCATCGAATCGAACATCAGCATGAAGGCGACCCGGTTCCGACACCCTCTGAGCGACGTGGGAGTGGGAAGACATTCCACGACCGTCTTGAGATCCTCATCCGTGAGAGGATCCGGGACCCGTTGCCTCTCTCGGTACGGACGCAGAATCTTGGTGGGGCTACGCTTGATGTACCCCTGGTCGTAGGCCCAGGAGAACAGCACCCGTATGGAGCGGCTGTACGCCCCCACAGAGCCCGAAGCAAGACCCTCCTCCCGAAGCGACACCACATATCCTCTGGCTTTATCGAGAGCGTCCTCAGCCCCCACGTCCTCCCCAGCCCATTTCAGGAAGCGCTCCAGACAGATGGCGTACCATCGGGTGGTCTGCTTCGAGAGTCCCCTTGCCCTGCCGTCGAGTAGGAAGTCCTCGATGACCGCCGAGAGACGAACCTGCGAAACCTCCACACGTACCCCCCCGTTGTCTCATTTAGTCCGTCTGATAAACAGTCAAGAGGTCTAAGGTCAACCGCTTGATTACCTTGGTTGTAGCACACAAATCGGTTCATTTCCAGCAAGATCAAAAACCCCCGAAACCCTTGCGTGACGGGGGTTTTCAGTTTTGGTGGGCACGGCAGGGATCGAACCTGCGACCTCTTGAATGTGAGTCACCAATAGAGACAAAGTCAGTGTTAATGCGGGTTGACGGGATTTTACCCCCAGTTCAACTCTTTAGATAGTAAAAATGCACCCCCCCAAGACCTTTTACCACGGTCATCATTGTGCGATAAACTACGTCTCTGACTCCTCCACGCCGCCGCACCTGTTGAGGATGTAGGACATCACCTCGGGATCGTTACGAAACCACGGCCCCCGAAGATGGCTGAATGCAAAACGCCGCCTGAACATCGTCTCCTCATGCACACCCCCCGGCACCACCCCGATGAGATGCAGAGCGTCGGGGCTATCCTGCTCCAGGGAAGAAACTAGATCGGTGATAGGTTGCGATGTCACTCCCACCCGGATCGGCCCCGACATGCCCAACTGGAGGAAATATGCCACCCCTCCGTCATATCGGCTGTAGAGCCCTAGAACCTCTTCCATCTCGGTGTCGGACAGGTCCAACCCATCCATCACCAGTCTTCGGAACGTGGTATAGCGCGGCGTGTGTTCCCCATTGACAATCCGGTAGAGCGTCGCCACGCCGATACCTGATTTTTCCGCCACCTCGCATACCGAAATCCCGTTATGGCTCAGGTAAGACCTTACCCAGTCAGCGAGGCTCCGGCTCGGGACGCTCCCCACACGCAATCCTCGGTAGACTCTTCTCCTGCTCATAGGAATCCCTCCTTCCTCAGCGCGTGGCAGGCGAAGAGACGAAGACAGCCCGCTCCTCCTGCGCCATGACCTGCGGCAGAGCCTGATCCAGACGATCCCGCAGGCATGCTTCCGCCTCATTGAGAGCCAGGATCACCCGGTCGATGACCTCGGCGTCGCACACTTCGTCAAACACCGACCGCAGGGCATCGCGCCGACGAGCTGCCGCCTGTATGTCATTGACCAGTCCTGCATGCTCTCCGAATGGCACTATCTTCCTCAATGCGCTCCCCCTAGAAAACCGTAGCCGTTTTCACCAGGCTTCGACCAACTCCGTCACCTTCCTCCTTAATCTGCATAATTTTTTCAAGATGAACACTCGGGGTTAGGCACCATCTCCAGAAGCTCACGAATGGGCATTCCGAAGACCTGTTCGATTCTCTTGATCGACTGGCAAGATTCCCGATACCCCTTTCCGTGCTCCAGCCCCCATAGATACGCGGCGTCGATTCCTATGGCCGCCTTGGTGGCGAAATAGCCTCCGAATCTCTGTCTGCGGAGCACTGTGAGACGGGGAACCATCGGTTTCTGTGACCCAGGCATGCAAACTACCTCCAACGAAATCTCTAAGATCAGAGGATCATTCATCTTTGAAGACAGCCACTCTGGTGATCTCACTCCCTCTCTGGATCACGACATCCTGCCACCTGAGAAGGGTCTTGGCGTTGAATCCACCATCATTCAACACAATCTGCCTCATATCCTCTATAGCCTCCGCAACCCCGTCAGGGGGTACGGCACGTCGGTGCCCCCACACTCCACCCACATCGACCAAATACGCGACGCACCTCACATCCTCGCCAGATCGCTCCTGCACAGTGGACACACCCACCTCGCCATGAATCTGTCACGAGTCCTTGTTCCGCAGAATACGCAGTGCCCCACCTGGAGCGGGACCACCAGACGCCCATGCTCCGTGTCCCAGTACATCTCCACAACCGCTCCAGCTTGGTATCCATAGTTCTGAATCAGGTAGGTCGGCAGGGGTAGCGTTCGGGATGTGAGGGTGCGCTCCCCCAGATAGTGATACCTGGGAGGTGCCAGAGACTCATTCCTGACTCCAGACGGCCGCAGAATGTTACCCACGTCTGCCATCCAGGTCTCACCTCACATCCGCGCCGTCCACATCGCGGGCACAGAAGCCGTGCCAGTAGACGCTATTGACCGTGACTCGGCTCACGCGCCCCCATCGAGCGGGGTCGCCCAACCGCTCCACCACCCAATCCCCAGGCTCGGGGATCCAGCTCATGGCGTCACCTCCCGTCGGGGATAAACTCCACGGAGTAAACGGTTTTGGGAGGCCATAGGTATGTAGCCGAGTAGACGACCACCATCCCCGGCCATCCGGTGTCCTGTACGGCCTCTACGAGGGCCGTGGCCTGCTCCTGCGTGACCCCGTCGACGTACCCTGTCTCGGCGAGTTCTCGCATGGCGTCGCCGAGATGCCTGGGTGTCATGACAGGGCCTCCCGCATCGCCTCGACGATGATGGCGTCCAAGCGGCGGCTCTCGGCCAGCATGGCGCGGTCGGCGGCGGGGTCGAGGGCTGGCTCATCCCCACACCTCCCTCACGATGCGGGCGATGCGCCGCCCGATCCACTCCGTCACCGACACGACGACCGCGTTTCCGAGCGCTCGGTAGCGCGGCGAGTCTACGGCGTCGGACAACGCCGTCCATCCGTCCGGGAACCCCATCAGTCGCTCGCATTCGAGGGGCGTGAGGCGTCTCACCAGTCCCTCCGTGGCGATCTTCCCGCTATGTGGATTCCCACCCTTGCTCGCGTCCGTGAGCGCATACGCCAACTCGTCCTGCGTCTCCAGGGTTCGACCCTCAGCACGCGAGCGCTCCGCGAAGGCCACGGCATGCTGTTCCGTGACGCTCAGCGTGTACATCGGCCCATCGCACTCTCGGATACCGATACCCTGCCCTTGATCGGCCCTGTCTCTCGTGCCACCGCGTACGTCCTGTATGACGGCCAGCGTGTGCGCCCTCTTCTCCCCGACGTCGAACGAGTTGAGTGTCGGCGATACGTCTCCCTCCTCCCACTTCTCCGCCTCTTCGGGTGATCGGGGGCGAGCCGTCTTGACGAACGGCACGGCCACTGCCACCTGTCCTCCGCCGTTCATGTGCGACGCGTCGTGCCCCATCGCCCGTAGGGTGGGCGACACCTCTTCCGCCGCGTCCTGCCCGTGGTCTTTGGATGTGAAGGCGATGACCGACTGGTAGTGGAGGGGGTAGCCCCCGCTGCTCTTGGCGGCCAGCGCCTGCGTCACATCGCCGTCGTCGGTCATGTGCCGGACGTTGATGGCACGGACGACCATATTGTGCGGCGCACTGTCACCGCCGTGTTTGGCGTAGCTTGCCGCGAGCGCATCGCCCACGTTCGATCCGTGGCATTGATAGGCCACGGCGGGTTCCCCAGAATTCGACGCCTTGATGGAGTCTGTAACGTCCACCTTGGGCACCGCGTACTGGGTGGATGACTGCGCCCAGCGAAAGGCGATGATGTGCCCCGCCTGCGCCTTGTTGTCATCGGCACCTCCGCTCCCTAGGGTTTGGGTTAGCGCCGCCACGACATTCGCGTCGGTCGTATGCCCCGTTTTGTCGGCGCTCGCTATCAGCGGCGCGGCGATCTCCCCCACCACCATCATGTCGGCCTCGGTTCGCTCGTTCCCCGTGCGCTCAGTTCCAGCGCCGCTTGAAGATAGGGCGGCAACGACCTTCCGCGCTTCTCGGCTCGGCGGAGGACCCCCTGAGCCGCTTTCGGGCTCAAAAAGTACCGAGGCGGCACGGGCTGCGTCTCCAAGATGTCCGACAATGAACACACGACGGCGTCTTTGGGCCACTCCGAAGTATTGAGCGTCAAGCACCCGGTAGGCCCACCCATACCCGAGGTCTGCCAGCGTCCCGAGGACGATGCCCATGTCCCGTCCGCCATTCGACGACAGAAGGCCAGGGACGTTCTCGATGAGAACCCAGGCGGGAGTGATCTCGCCAATGAGGCGCATGAACTCGAAGAACAGTCCGCTCCTTTCGCCAGCCAATCCAGCACGTTTTCCAGCCACGCTGAGGTCCTGGCAGGGGAAGCCCCCACAGAGAAGGTCAACTGCTGGCAGCTCACCACCCTTCACCTCCCGAATGTCACCGTACTTGGGCACGGCGGCCCACCGCTCCGAAAGCACACGCACGCAAAATGGATCGATCTCCACCTGGAAGGCACACTCCATCCCGGCTCGCTCAAGCCCGAGGTCGAAACCTCCGATGCCCGAGAAGAGGCTCCCGAAGCGCATCATCCCCGCACCTCCACCCACGCCTGCCCCTGGCTCTGCCACTCCATCCGGATGCGGCGGGGGTGGCCCCCGATCCAGGCGCGAAGTCCCGCTCCACGGATGCACCGAAGTGCGCCGGAGGTGCTGATGCGCGCGCCGTCCTCGGCGGCCCGTAGGATGATCCGTCCGTCCGGCAGGCGTCCAAGCCGGACGTGGCTCGGCTGGCCCAAGCTCCGGTAGAGGGCGGAAGAGAGATAGACGGACGTGCGTGTGATGCTCAGGAATGTCCCCGTATGATACTCCTCGCCCGGCGTGTACCACTCGATCTCCGGCGTCGCGTCCGTCGTGGGCCTGCGGTCCTGCGCCGCCTGCGCCACGTCCTCCCCCAGGGCCTCCGCCAACGCTCCCGGCCTGCGCTCCGCACGGTCGCTCACGTCCCCGCCTCCTTCCGCCCCTTCGAGCACTCCGGGCACCAGTCATGCGATCCCCGGCTCGTCCAGCCCACCCGCGCCAGACTCGCTCTAACCGTCCAATCTGGATGGAAGCCGAGCGAATCGTCATAGAACCTCATAGATTCCAAACGCCCGCACTCGTCGCAGGTGATCTCGATCACCGAGAAACACTTCTGGCTCATCCGCGCACCTCCACCCACGCCTGCCCCTCGAAAAGTCCGTTGGACCTGTCAATCATGCCTCCACCTTCCTGGCGTCTCCCCATGAGGGTCCGATCTTAAGAGCGGTTTCGAAGGGAACCTTAAACCCCATATCCGAAGCTGTCCTGCTCACGATCTCCGCAACCTCCCTACCCACACCGAGAGCAATTTCAGGAGCGCACTGAAACGAGATTGAGTCGTGAACTGTCAGCAGTAGATCCACGGGCGCTCCCGTCTCCCTGATCCAGTCATGAAACCGAATCAGGGAGGCGAGCACGATGTCGGAGGCGGCAGACTGCACGACGGCGTTGATCCCTTCCCTGACGGCATCCGGGTCCCGAGTGTCGATGAAGAGGAAGTGCCTCACTCTCCCGGTCGGGGTCACGACACGCCGGTCCTGGAGGATGGACCTTTCTGTCCTTCGTTGCCAGTCCCTCAGCCCCGGCACCCTGGAGTAGTAGAGATCCAGTAACTCCTGCCCCTTCGACACCGACACCCCGAAAGCCGCGGCGATCTTGTGTGCTTGCGCCCCATAGGCGACAGCGAAGGAGAAGGTCTTCCCCATCTGCCGCTCTTCGCTCGTCACCTCTTCAGGCTTCTTCCCGAGAAGCAGGGCGGCGTTCAGGCGATGGATGTCCGTGCCCCTCTTCAGCTCCTCAACCAGATAGGGGTCCTGGGAGAAGTCGGCCATCACCCGCAGCTCCGCCTGCTCCACATCGATCTCCGCCCATACCTTTCCGGGGTCCGCAGCGAAGACCGTCCGGCAGTTCACGCTGTCACCGGGCCTGGGGATCTGTTGAAGGTTCGGAAGCCCCCGTCTGGAGTCGCCGGAGGAGAGCCTGCCCGTCACGGTCCCATACGGCTTGAACTGGGTGTGGATGCGCCCGTTTCGATCCAGCAGGCCGGGAATCTTGGCGATGAAGGTGCTCAGAATCTTGTCCAGAGACTTGTGTCGCAGGATGAGCGCCACCCTGGGATCCTCCGAGATGGCGGACAGGTGAGCCCGATCGACGGACACCTTCCCGCTCCTCGGGTCCGGTTTCAGAAGGCCCCACTCCTCATAGACCGCCTTCGCCACCTGAGCGGGCGAGTTGGGATTGGCACTCACCCCCATCTCGTAGAGTTGTCTGTCCGTCTCCTCCAGCTCCGTCCTGAGCCGATTGGAGGCTTCCGCCAGGGCGTCCATGTCGATCCTGACGCCGGTCTCCTGCATCACCATGAGCGGGTCGGCGGCTCGGTGGATGAATCTCGACAGGTTCAGACTCCCCTCGTTCTTTCGGACCCTGCCTCTGTACCGAAGCCCCAGCAACAGCGTGTAAAAGGCGTCGCACCCGTTGTAAAGATAGCTCTTCTCCCAGTCGATCCTCTCGGGGTCGCTCCAGTCCCAGTTCACGATCGACTTGTAGGGTCCGGCTCCGAACTCTTGGTCGGCGAGATGCTCCAGTCCGTGCGTCTGGGTGGACTCGTCGATGACGTAGGAGAGAAGCAGAGTGTCAAGATCCAGCCTGCCCGTCGTGACACCCAACCTGCGGAGATACCCGATGTCGAACATTCCGTTGTGCCAGATCTGGATGGTGGGACCCGACAGCAGGCTTCCCAGACGGTTCAGTCCCTCCGGCCAGTGGTACAGATCAAGAACCCACGCCTCTTCCCGTTCCGGGTTCATAGCGAAGGCAATGGTATAAATCTGAGCGTCCTCGACATAGGGATTGAGCCCTCTGGATTCGATGTCCAGAGCACAGCACGCGGATTCTTGATAAGACCGCTCCAATTTGTCAAAACTCTCCTGATCCTTGACGACTGTGATTTCGATTCGCTTCGAGAGCCCGAAACCGCCGATCCTGGTCTGAACAGCACCCTCCTCGGCGTACTCCTTGGCTCTTCGCAGGGATCTGACCAGATCGGAGTAAAGTGACCTGCTCCGTAGAACCGCCGCCGGGTGCCACGCAGGTACGACCATCGTTCCCTTCCCGAGTCCCATCTCAGGGTTCGGAAACTGGGTGGTGCCCTGGATGGCCGATATGGACCGCTTCCCCTCCACCAGAGACGCCACGGCGGAATTCCCTAGCGCCACCACCACTTTAGGCTGAACATCCTGAAGGTCCTCCCACAGTCTCGCCCGACAGCTCGTGATCGCTCTGGCTCCCGGCTTGGTATTGCCTGGAGGACGGCAGCACACGCTGTTGTCCACGAAGACGGACTCTCTCGAAAGCCCCGCGTCCGCCAAAGCCTGGTTCAGCAGTCTCCCCGCCCGTCCCACGAACGGTCGCCCGACCTTGATCTCCTCCGCTCCGGGGGCCTCCCCGACCAGAGCGATGGCGACGTAACGATCCCCTTTCTCAGGGTACGCCATCGCGTGCCCTAGAAGCGGGCATGTGTCACAGTCCGCTCCGTGATACCTGGGGTCGTCCCCTCGCTCCAACAGCTCCATCACCTCTGGCATCAGCCTACCAGACCTATAGATCATACGTCAATATTCAACACCTTCCGTTCTCCCTTACCCTGGCATGACATCTTCCCCGAAAAAAAATCGGTGTATTTTTTTCTGACCAATCCTGACTTACGATTACCACGGTCCGGCGGACTAAAGTGGCCTATTTTTTTTTCGGGATTCGCAAACTCTTGTTCTGAGAGACTAGGCCCTAAAAGTAATCTCATAATACCTTTTAACGTAGTTATCGTAGTATTATCACTTTTTTAGACCACCAAACCCAAGCCCAGAGCGGTTTTGAAGGGACTACAATCTATAGGTGGTTTGCGTAGTAAATCGTAGTACATCGTAGTAGCATATATTGACAAAGTCTCCTTTTTTAGCAAGTTAAAAAATCGAAGATAGTCTCTCCCGCATGCACTATATAAGACGCTCTTGTCAATGTCAAACTACTCAAAGGTCAGGATAGGTCAGGCTAGGTCAGGATAGGTCAAAAACATTAAACGGGGTGATTTACCCAAAAATAGTACAGCCCCTGCTCGTTGATGAGCAGGGACTGTGGGGAGAGGAGGCAGGGCAAAGGCAGGATCAGTCTGGAGAGTACCGGAGTTCGTCTAGGTCAGAATCCTTGATGTACTGCTTCAGGGAGACGCCGAGACGCTGGGCTGCCTGGAGGATGCTCTTGCGATCCAGGGACTGTCCTCTGACCACCACATACCCTCTTTGCCTGGGCGACGGAGGGGTGTAACTATCTGAGACGACGCCCAGCTTCTTGAGAATAGGGACGTGGTGCAGAGGACGAGTGTGGTCTAGTTGAGCCCCTCTGGCATCCACCAGCGCTGACAGGATGTCCTGATTGGCATAGATGGGGAGACCGCTGTCATACCCGATGGGATCGCAGGTCTGCACCACCTGCCACAGCGCCTCTAGGTACTGGAGATCGAAGTCGCTGAGCCTTACGTCCTCCTCGTAACGATCCTTCAGAGTAGTGGCCGTCTTCAGGGCGCTCTGGTAGATGCTATCTCCCAGAAAGCGAGCTGTGGTCAGCAAAGGAAGCCATACATCCAGAGATCGGTTGTCCAGAGTGGAATGACTCATCAGATCACTCACGACAGACGGAATGAGATTCGAAACGCGCTCCGCCGTGACGAGTCCGTAGGTGAAAAGGGCGTTTCGAATGACGAGGGCCTCGTGACTGTATCGAGTCTCAAGCCAGCGCTCTCGGCTGATGGAAAAGGGCTTCTTCTTGGCGGAGATCTGAATGGCCCGCGATCGCATGGTGGACTCCATATAAGGATAGACATTGGCGATCGCCTTCGGGCCGTAGGTCGGGAATCTCCTGGGGACAATGTTTCCCTCCTGGTCCTTGACGGTGCGCTCCGCCGTCCCTCCAATCCAAGATCCCGTCTGGAGAATTGACCTCAGAAGGGGTCCGCTCTCCCCCCCACCCGCGGAGGCTGAATCGGCCTCATCCATGATGAGAGTGCCTCCTCTCACGCCCGTCGTCCGAAACAGAACCGCAGGAGTGGGGTTTCCGAGATACTGAGCGTAGAAAGCGAGGTTGTTCAGAATGGACAGGGTCTGCGTCTTGCCCGACCCGAAAGTGCCGGACACCCAGAGATAGGGGGTGTACTCCCACAGCGGATACTGATAGGTGGCCATCGTCCAGAGAGCCAGCACGTCGTAGGACCCCGCCTCGGGAAACCATATAAACCTGCGAAAGAACGCCCGTACCGCCTGGAAGATATCGGTGGGGGACACCGAAAGGGTCTGCCCTGTCAGATAGGCCCATATGTTGGCCGGAGAGGTCAGAGACACGTCCCATCCAGGGAGCAACTCCTCCTGGGTGGCTATCCCCGCTCGCTCCTCCTCCGGTATGGGAATGAGAGTCTTGCTCTTCGACGACACCCAGAAAGCCTCGAAGTCCCTGGGGATGCCGTGGATAATCTGGACCCCCTTGCCCGCCACCGGCAGGTAAACCAGATAGCGTAGCTCCTTGATCTCTCGATTCCAGCGTATCGTCGGGGGAAGCTGATCCTCCATAGTGGGGCTTCTGAGAGCCGGGACGACATGCTTCTCCTCGGTGATGCCTTCGACGATGTGAGCATAGGATAATTTCACGACGCGGATACCACATCCGAACACATCCGCCAGTCGCTTGAGATGGCGCTCCCGCACAAAGTCCGAGATCTTGCCGTGGATGTATGCCTTGGCGATGGATGTCAGAGCGTCCGTCAGCCGACGATCCATGTCTCTCGGGTCTGGGGGATTCTCCTCCAGGTCGTGGAGGGTGGATTCGACATCCTCCGCGCTCGGGGAGACCTCGCCTGTGTCTGAAGCGACCGAGACTCTCTGGATCGCCCCCTCCACATCCTCGGGCCGAGTGGGGATCTGGGAGAAGAACCGACTCAGGGCCTCCTCGCCGTTGTCGGTGTCCTCCCAGACACCCTCTACCTGCTTCTCGGGGTCATCATCAGAATCAGAGCTGAGACCAGAGCCATTATCATCAGGGTTCCCAGGATCACTCTCAGGGTCATCGGGTGAGCCCCCTCCTATGTTCGACGGAGTCGGGGGCGTGGGAGGTGGAGGGACGATCCCTATGAGATCGTCCACCGATCCTCCGTCTCGGATGTAGTCCGACAGATCGTAACCTTTCGGGGTCGGGGAGCCATCAGGCTTCTCAGGTGTCACAGCCGATACGGAGACATGAGGGCGAAGGATCTCGACCATCCTGCGAGCCCCTTCCAGCCCTGTCGCGTCGTTGTCGTAGCAGACGACGACCTTCTTGCCGCGGAACAGGGGCCCCCACGCCGGGTCGAAGTTCCCCTCCCCCCCCGTGGAGGTGATGGCTGCGTAGCCTTCCTGAGTGGTCAGCATAGCATCCCACTCGCCTGCCACGATGAGGATCGAATCCGAATCCCACGCTTTCGGGTCTGGGGCCCAGAGTCGTCGGGCACCGTGCCCGGCGCAGTTCAAAAATTTCGGCTTGCGGCGCTCGGGATCGTACTGACGGACGTTCATCAGGCTCCCGTCAGCGGCTCGGATCGGAATGGCGATTCTCTCTCCCGTCCAGCCCAGACCGAATCTCCTGACCGACTCCTCCGTGAGACCCTTTCGCTCTCGTAGGAAGGTCATGAGACCGTCGTCCCTCAGAAGACCGTCCTGCCACACCTTGAGCTGCTCCTCCGAGGGCAGGGGCCTGGAGGGAGGCCCCATGTACGGCGACGGGGAGTCCGGACTCTGAGGAATATAACACCCGTCCATTATGAGGAGATCCTGATTCTCCAGGTTCTCCCGCTCGACCTCGGCCTTGGCCTCCTCCCAGTCCTCCCCATACAGTCGGCTTTCCAGATGGACGGCTGTCCCGGCCCACCCGCAGGCGAAGCACTGCGCCACGCCCTTCTCGGTGTTGAGAGATGCAGAGGGGTGCTCGTCCGTGTGCAGCGGACAGTAGTACGCCACCTCATGAGAGGTGGGATTGACCGGACCCGAGAAGTCCACATGGCGGTCCCACCATCCGATGTCGCGGTGCCAGCGAATGCCGGATGGCGGAACGACTCGGCGAATACGCGGATCACCGGGCTTCACAGTATGCTGTTCCTCCGATCAAAAGGAGAAGGGGACCTCCTGTAAAGGTCCCCTTTATCCCCTATAGCGTGTCCGTGAAGAGATCCTCGTAGCGTACTGAGAGACTTTCAAGGAGAGCTGGCACATTCTTGGCCTGGGGAACCGACGTTCCTCTCTCCCACGCCTTGACGGTGGAGAGATGCACCCCGATATGCTCGGCCAGATCTGACTGCCCCCAGCCCTGCTGTCTCCGAAGACGCTTGAAGTAGGCGGTATGCTCTGCGGGAGGCCGCTTCCACATCAGTCATCCAGTCCCTTGCCTGATACTCCTCCGGCTCCGACTCCTCCCAGACGGAATCCCCCTGTGGGAGCCGACCGCGCCCCAGTCTCGGCGTACTGTCCGTCCTTTACGGGTCCCAGGACCTTGACGTTGGTGTACTCCTTGGAGCCGTCTTTGGACAGATTCTTGGAGACGGCGATTCGTACCCGCCGACCCATGATGTTCTCGAAGTTAGGACCCACAAGCTCCGTGGTCACGGGGTCGGTGGGTCCAAGACCCAGGATCGCTCGGATAGTCTGTTTCAAGAACGACTTCTGCTGAGGGCTCTCCCAGTTGGTGTATCGGTCGGCACGGTGCCCCTTCAGCTTGGGATGGGCAGGATCGTCGATGGTGAAGGACAGCTTCAGGTATCGGGTCCCGGAGTCCCACGGAAGCTCCGTCTCCCATCCCGAGTTGGCCTCATCGACATATGCCTCATAGGTTCCTACAGGGACCTCCCAGGGCGGAGTGAGATCCTCGATGCTGCCCCAGTCCACTTCGACTCCTTGAAAACTCGACATCTGCGTCAGGCTCCTTTCTTTTCTACGGAAACACTCTTGACGGTCTTCTCCGCCTGACGCTGCGCCTCGTCCAGAGCGTAGGTCAGGCGTTCCCAGGTGGGGTCCTCGATGTCAGACGGCAGGTGCTCCGCCCACGACTTGGGCAGACGGCTCTTCGCCACACCACGCTCGTGCGGTTTGATCCGCATGAAGTATCTGGGCTGCTCCTGCGCTTGGAGGGCGGAGGGGGTCTTGACGTAGGTGTAGGCCACCAAATCGAACTGATAGGGAGCCGCCTTGCCGACGTTCCCCGCAAGCTGGATGCTCTTGATTAGCCTGCCGTCGTCTGACACCTCTTTCTCCCCGGCGATGAAGATGGTGTTCATCGGAAGCCCCTTAAACTGCCGGATGACCTCCATCGTGATGTTGCCCATGCGGCCGTAGTCTCGAAGACCAGCGATGTCCGGGTCCTCCTTGGTGGAGCGATTCTCGTAGTTCAGGGCATACTCCAAGATGGGGCCGTAGTACAGCTCCGACAGGGAATCGAGAACTACCGACTCGAAGGGGTGTTTGCTGGACGAGAGATAGGTGTAGGCTTCCGAGATGTCGGCCAAGGTGTGAATGGGCCACACGCTGAGATCAGGCATGTCCCGCACTGAGTCTAGACCCGCCTCCACAGACAGGAACAGTGGCTTTGGAGCGGTGGCGGCGAACGTCGTCTTTCCGGTCCCCTGCTCTCCAAAGATCAGCAGGTTCGGCGTCCGAGGCATCTCTCGGAGGCTCCGAATCTTCGGATGCAGTACGGTCTCTGGCACTTGGTCGTCCTCCTCTCACTCCTGAATTCTACTCTAACCGTCCTTTTCACGCAAGGAAACCCCTCAACCTCCTTTCCGGAGTCATTCCATGCCCGCGAGAATCGTCCACCGCAGGATCGCCCCTCGGTCGTTCCTGAGAGACCTAAACACTCTAAAATCCTCATCCAGCGCACCCTTGACCTTGGAGCTGTAGATCAGGGACGTGGCCGGGTAGCTGTATCGCAACTTCCTGCGGTAAGGCTCGGTGAAACGAAGGACGTTCGGCCACTGGAATCGAACCCTCAGAGATTCGCCGCCATGGGTCATGACCTTGAGATTCTCAGCGTTCTCCAGAAGGAATAGGATAGTCGGCACCATCTGCGCCGCTCGGCGCACACGGATGAAGATCTTCCAGCTGTAGTAGTCTGTCATCGCCGTCGGCAACGCATGGCAAGGTTGCGGCCTGAACTGGTCCAGGGGGTCCTCGGTCATGCTCTTGCCACCCCAGGTCTTGCAGCGCCCCGCTCCTTGAAGGATACAGACAGGAGCCCCTCGGCGGCTTCCCCTCCCACATGCCGAATGGTCATGCAGGGCTCATAGAATCGGCACATCGTCGTACAATGATAGCCGACGTTGGTCGGGGTCTCCTCCAGGGTCAGAGTTTCCAGCCTCTTTCTCCACCACACCGCCCAGAGAGCGTCCCGGTGGAACGACGCCGCCTCCACCCCGTTGATCGGTAGGATGGTGTGACGAAAGACGGGGAGCGTTCGGACGGTGTCGGGGTCCTGCTTGCGGATGTGGTCGAAGAGGAAGCCTGCGACGGGCTCAGCGAAGAGCTGCGTGGCGGCGAGCTTGTAGATCCCCGCCTGCTTGTTCATCGCCAGCATCCTGGCGTCGGGGAATCTCTGGCCGCAGGTCTTGTGATCTGCAATCAGGATGGAGCCGTTCGGAGCCTCCAGCACCAGATCCATGCGACCCGTGATGGTCTCCTCCACGGTCTCTCCCATGATCTCGCCGCTGATCGGAAGGTCATAGGCGACCTCGGTGTGGCGGACCTTGTAGGAGGCATACGGAGACTGCTCCCAGAAAGCAGGATACGCCTTCATCAGTTTCTCCCCGATCTCCACCAGAGGCTCCCACTCCTCATCCTCCGTGGGCCGCTCGATTCTGGACACCTCCTCCACGAACGATTCCGCCGGATCTCTTCCCTCAGCGAAGTAGGATCTCAGGGCGGCGTGGACAGCGGTCCCGAAGACGGTCTCTCGCCCCTCCGTGAGAGGCACCAGATTCATCCTGTACGTGATGTACCACTGTCGCGGGCACAGGTCCAGAGCCTGGATCTCCGTAGCTTCGATGGGCATCTCGTTCAGTCTCCTCCTTCTATGGTCACGGACGGAATGATGGCGGACACATCGAGCAGGGACTTTCCATAGCCGCCGTTCGCCCAGGGGCTGTCGGACAGAGCCTGAAGCGCCCGATATGTCGTGGGGGCGCTTCTGACAGGCTGGTACGCTTGGCGAGAGAGAACCTTGGCGTCCGCGCGAGCGAAGTCCATCACAGAGGCGTAGTCGGCGTAGGTCGCCTGAGAGATTTCGATTCCTGAGAAGTTGTCCCACCGTTCCGTCAGACCTACCCAAACCTACGCGGAGGCAGGTTCGGAGCTGACTTCCTGCTTCGACGGGGCCGGTTTCACGATGGTCCCATGACCA
>Ga0078972_1004545_pt1 | contig 37606 bp, 30 predicted proteins | sample YelNatPaOPGAMG01_FD_67568 | JGI IMG/M metagenome (GOLD analysis project Ga0078972, IMG submission 67568) | Hot spring thermophilic microbial communities from Obsidian Pool, Yellowstone National Park, USA - OP-RAMG-01 (SPADES assembly) (version 2) | ecosystem: Environmental > Aquatic > Thermal...
TATCTTAATCCAGCATTGGTTTTGTGGGATGATATTGAAGTAGCTATGCATCCAAGTCTCATGGATGCACTATTGAAGTGGTTAGCTGATTCTGATAGGCAAGTAGTTATAGCCACACACAACCTCGACGTCTTACGCAGCCTAACATTGATAGAACCAAGGGATGCCAAGGTAATATTGTTAAGGAAGGATGATAATGATGTAATCCATCATAAGAGCCTTGAAATAGATGAACTTGAGGAAATCCTCGAAAAGGGAATTGATCCAAGAGCTGTGATTGAGGGTGTAGTGGAATGAAGTTGGCTAGAATGGGAGGGGCTGTTGTTAAAGAGCTTTTAAAAGAACCTTTAGCATACGTTTTAACGGGAAATGGTGGCAGAGATATAGGAACTCTAGAAGAGATATGTGAGAAATACAGAAAATATGATCATGGATCAATCATAGTGTACCCTCAATACATGTTTAAAACTGGCTTGAAGGTGACTGAATTATTGGCTAAACTATTTGATATGGAAAGAAGAACATTAAGGTTTCTCATACTGCTCGATAAAGAACATTTAAGGTCCATTGAAGATTTCGAAGAGGCCTTAAAAGATTGTGCTTTCACCATTCTCGATAAGGTTACATGCTCATGTGAATGTTGCTGGAAAATTAACATTAAAAAGGGTGAAAAGCAAGGGATAATTATCCTGTCCATTCAAGGCAAAAATAAGAGCATTGAAGAAAACTATGCAGAGCTAATAAAGCTCCTTAGCGGAGAAAATGTGGAAGCTAACAAGGAAAGCATTAAGAAATGGTTCAAAGATCATGGTGTAAGTGGATATAGAGAGCTTATAAGAAATGCTAAAGTTGAAATACTCGAAAAAGCCTTCACACCATTAACATGCGCCATAAAAACACTACTACAATTACAAAATACAACCAATGATTAATGATTTTCACGATCCTCCCTTACACTTCCCACTGAAAACCCCTTCCCACTAGGTTTCACATCCCTGAGAAGCCTATTCCATCTCTTAATAAACTTCTTAATCTTAATTCTCCAAACAAACCCCTCCAAAACTCTTCCCATTTCAGCTTCACCACAAATTACATGATGTAACATTATCATATAAACGTCGCTAAATGCATGAAGCCAATTATATTGCGAAAGTATAGTATATGCTGAGGTCCTCCCCATAGTTACGAATCGACTTCAAGCGTTTTCAATTAAGTGGATAGGCTTGGCGGATAAGTTTAATATGCTCAACATTTATAATGCTTTTTTAGTCATCATATTTTGGTAATGATGCTTCTATGGCTACTTCAGTGACTGTTGAGCAGTTGATTTCAAGAATCCTAGAGGAAGCCGTATCTAGGATAATTAAGAAGGTTTCAGAAGGGAAGAGGTTGAGTGATAGTGAAATCACCATGCTGGCGATGAGCTTAATGATGAAAAGATTTGATGATCTGAGGGGAGATGTTAACAAGGGATTCGACAACTTGAAGGGGTATGTTGATAATAGATTTGATAATTTAAAAGGTTATGTGGATAAGAGGTTTGACTATTTAAAGGGGTATATGGATAAAGGGTTCGAGGACCTTAAAGTATACGTTGATAAAAGGTTTGATGATTTTAAGTTATATGTTGATGGCAGATTTAACGCCATTGATGAGAGATTCAGGTCCGTCGAGAAGAGGATTGATGTATTAGAAAATAGATTGAACATCGTCTACAATGAAGTCTCCTCAATAAAGACGGATATAATAAAAATGATGAGGGAACTCTTAGAGAAAGCCTACGGAGAAAGGAAGAGTTAAACCACAAATAGATTTACCAAACCAAACGGAATACTCAAAGTTTTAATATTCAATGGAAGCATGGCATAAGAACACTTATCTATACTTGCAGGTTTAGGTTGAATGAGGGCTATGGAGGGTGGAACTGCTAGGTTGGTGTTTGTGGGTGTTGTGGAGAAGGCTGGGGATGAAGCAATTATGAAGATTCACCCAGAATTCTGCGAAGCACTTAAGGGGATAGAAGAATACTCACACCTAATAATACTATACTGGATGCATCTACGAGACAATGAAAGGGATAGGAGAACACTACTCGTCCACCCAAAGAAAGGCACAATACCAATTTTAACAGGGGTATTCGCATGTAGAAGCCCATCAAGACCAAACCCAATAGGCCTATGCATCGTTGAACTTCTGAAGAGGGATGAGTGCACATTAACCGTTAAAGGGCTTGACGCCATAGAAGACACACCAATAATAGACATAAAACCATACATACCAAAACTAGACTCAATTCCAAATGCTCAAACACCAAAATGGACTTAAATTAAATTGGAAGCTAATAAGTGAATTATACTTCGCACTTTTCAAATCATCCAATGCCGTTAAGGAAAATTCCTTTGCCAGCTCTTTATCAACTCTTTTATCCTCCATTCCCTCTCACCATCAACATATATTGGATCCATCTCTTCAATCCAAACTTTCGCTTGCTTTAAACCTCCCTCAAAATTCTCCCTTCCAAACAAAACTTTATAGCCGGAAAGCACTCCAAACAAGAGAGGATTAACTGGAGAGAAAATCTCCTCCTCTTCAAAAAGCAAAGAAGAAATCTTTATCCCATACTTATCCCAAATCTCACCCTCCTCCTTCTCCAAAAGATCAAACCTTTCTTTTATGTCAGGTAAATTCCTCGCAATTATCAACAAATCATAATCGCTATCTCTTATCGCATAACCCTTAACCCTCGAACCAAAAAGAACAATGGAAATCAGATTTTCGCCAAACTTCTCCTTACAAGCTTCAACAAACTCCCCTAAAGCTTCCCTCTCCCTCCTCGTTAACCTCATATCCCCTCACCAAAATATCCCTTCAAAACAGCCTCCAAAACAATTGAAAATAAGGATAACCCCCATTCCCCAAACTGCTTACAGAAATATCTTAAATTCAGCTCAATTTATTATTTGCTCCCCTATCCCTTTTTGAAGTTAAGCTACAAAAGCTTAAATATATAATTTACCGTTTCAAAATATTTGTCAGTGAAATCCCTATGTCAGAAGAATCAGAAGTGTTAGAGTTGGCGGAGGAAGAGGAAGATAACATTATTAAAGAATATGCTACTAGAAATAAGGTTTTCTTGCTGTCCTGCATTGCTCCCTTTAAACCATTAAGAGTGTCCCCAGCTTCCGTGGTTTACGCTGAATTAAGTCCACCTGAAGAATTTGCTATTGAAAGCTTTATTAATAAAGTAAAAGAAACTGGTATTCCGAAAGATAATCGCACTTTAGAATTGCTTCTTCATAGTTATGGTGGTGGAGTTGACTCAGCGTATATGATAGCTAAAGTCCTCAGAAATAATTTTTCTAAGATTAGAGTCTATATTCCTCATATAGCTGCCAGTGGTGCTACGCTTATTGCGATTTCAGCTGATGAAATTGTTATGGGCGAAATAAGTCGTCTTTCTCCTATCGATGTTATTCAAACAACACAGAATGGGGAAAGAATTTCACTGTTAGCATACCTTAGAGGTTTCCTAAAACTAAATGATATGTTTAAAACAACCAGGAAAGAAGACATACCCTATCCATATCTTTCACTAATAGAAGATGCAAGTCTCTCTACTTTTGAAGAGTTTTCTGGAGTTTTAAGTCAAGTAGAAGGGTATGCAATAGAGTTAATGAATAAAGCAGGTTATACGGATGAGGAAGCAGAAAGAATAAGTGAGAGGTTAGTTTACGGCCCACTAACCCACAATGAAGTAATAGATTTTGAGAAAGCAAAAGAGATAGGATTAAAAGTTAAATTCTACGAAGAATTTAAAGAATCATGGAGTATTATGAGAAGGTGGTTGAGTAAATACATTTTAAAAGAATCGGGCATTCATCATATTAAATGCGTCATTCCAGAGGTGAAGAAGAATGAAATCAAATAAGAAGATTATATTCACAAATATCAAAAATTGGGCTGAGTTAGAACCATCCCTCGACGACCTAGAAAAGTGGAGACGAATCAAAATATCCCCCGAAGAATTGAAGAAATGGGTCTTCCTAAAACCCGCTGGAAACATTAGAATCGCCATAGAAAAACTACACTACAAAGTTTAAACATCATAGAGCAATAAGCCCCCTTCAACACTTCCCTAACTTAAACATTTTCCATTATTCCAAGACTTTAAACTATTTGCCAACACTAAATAATCAATTCACTCTTGTAAGCTATGGTTTGAGGACTACTACAACTGATGGTGTGGTGCTTATCGTTATCGTGATGGAATCTATTTTGAAAATGCCAATGTACTTTGAAACTATCCTCCAGAAGGCTGTGAGAAGGTTAAATAATGCATTAAGCAAGCACATTTTCTAACTTAAATGAGGGTTGTTAAGTGGAAAAAAGTGAAGGGGGAATTGTAATGGAGAGGATACTGTTATGGGGCTTTCATATACTGTAAATGGATCTAGCTATTTACATAAAAATAATGTTTAAATTTAGTTTTATAATGATATTTGACTGTGTATCGAAAATTGAAAGCGGAAAATGTAGGTTTACTCATATTTTTACTTATCAACGGACTTATTTTCGGAGGGAATCAGCTTACCCTATCACGCTCAGAAACAAAAATTGAACTCAAACCTTTAATGATAAGCGGCCCAACATTAGCTGAAGTTAATGAAACCATCTCATTCAAAGTCACCTCAGAAGGTTTACCAGTAAAGGGGGCAACAGTATATTTTGCTGGATACAAGAAGGAGACCGATGATAATGGCATGGCAAGCTTCAAAATAGACTTCGCTGGAACATTCAAAGCTGTAGCAGAAAAGGAGGGTTACAAAACCAACTCAACATTACTCCTAGTCTTTCCAAAGGGGAATGATGAATTCAATATAAGGTCTACTAAATCGATGACTGATCCACAAATGTTGGGTGATTTTGACTATGCGGGTAGGATGGCTGGCTTTAACTTTGCAAGGATAAAAGCATACTATACATATGATGAGGAAGGTAATGTCTATCCTGTTATCATCACGCTTGGCGCTGCTGAAGAGCTATCAGCCGAAGCCGCAGAGATTATAAAGGAGAAATATCCTGGCGAAGCCCCGCGACGCAATTTATGGATACGGGTTCCAGATGATATTCATCTAAAATACTTAGCGTGGATGATATCTAGAGCTAGAGATTGGGGATTAAAGATCTATTTACATGCACAACTATTTTACGTAGAGCCAAAAACGGGTGAGATGCTGGATGTACATTACGGCCCCCCTCTTTCTGAAGAAGTAAAGAAAACATTTCTTGAGCAAAGAAGGAAACAAGCCTTAATATTGGCTAGCTTCGCTGAGGAAAAAGGAGTTGAATTGCTTGATCCATTAACTTTTTCCACTCTGCTTCCAAAGGAAGAATTCCTATTATATAAGGAGTTACTACCAGAACTTAGAAAAGTCTATAGCGGCAAGCTAGTTATATCCGATCCAAGAGAGGCTGGTTTTTCCCTCGATGATTTCAACCTTAGCGGCTTTGACTACATTGTAGTACTTCCAGGATGGGCATCTAGGTCTCCAGATATGGATCCATCCGAGTGGAAGGATGCGATTCACAAATACCTAGAATACGCAGAGTCCGTGGCAAGCAAATACGGCGTTAAAGTTCTTCCCATGTACTTAGGGCATATTGATTGGATTATGAACTCCTATACAAGCAAAGAAAGTTTTGAGAAGTTCATGAGCAATTTCAATTCTACCGAGGATACAAGGATTTGGTTCATCAATCTACTTTTTAGAGAGATTTCAGTAAGAAAAAACATCGCAGGCGCTGACGTTCATCCTCTGTGGTTCTTTGGAATGTTATATCCTATATATGATGGAGAGGTTTATCAAAGGTTCTCTTACTGGCCGACTAGAAAAACGCTCAATTTAGCTTCCCAATATTTTTCTAAACCTTGGAATAAGGAAGGGAAAAATGCATTAAACATGCTACGACATATAGAGTTAGCAGTTAATTCAATAACTGCCAGGTCGTCCAATCTAGCACTCGTAAACTGGGCATCTGAATTATTGAAAAAAGCATTAAAAACCTATGAAGAGGGCGATTATCGATTTACCATAGAAATTTCACATGAAGTCCTAAACTTTTTCTCCCATGTTGAGAACCCGTTAAGCATAATCATAGATGGGAATGAAGAAGATTGGAAGTATCTAGACCCTGTATATTTCAATCCTAGCCGAACATTTCCTCAGTTCAACCTCGTCTGGTGCTATAGAAATGATAGTAAGGTAGGACGCGAGTTAAGAGAAATGGGAAATCTCAGAAGCGTGTATGCAGTTAACGATAGAGAAAACCTTTACTTGATGCTTGACTTCTACGACAATCCTCCTAAACGTCTGCCTAATATTGCTATTGACGTAAGTGGATACTGGTCCCACAAGTTCGGGGAAGAATTTCACATCCCATTGCGAGATGGGATAGTAGAAATATGGAAAACGGCATATGTAAGTAATGAGTTTAATCCTCAAGGCCCCGGATCGGAGAAGGTTGGTGTATGCGAAGTTAAGGTAGGTAAAGTTGTGGAAGTAAAGATACCTCTAAAAATATTGGGAAATCCGAGGAAAGTGAACTTAGTTGTTTGGTATCCTTGGATAGCTCCATGGGGTGACATGGAAGTAGATCTAGTAAACTGGAGCATTCTTCCTTCGACAAGCTCAATTTCCATGTCAATCTCCTCGAATAAGCTCTTGGTAGGAGAAAATGTTATTGTATCAGGCTTTATTTATCCAGCTCATCCCAATTCAAAGGTAACTTTAACCTACATTATGCCCAACGGGACTACTTTAACCAGAAATGTCACTACTAAAGCTTTAGGTGAATTTGAAGATATAGTTACACCTAGTATAGTGGGTAACTGGACTGTTAAAGCAAGTTGGAGTGGAGACTATGACCATGAAGCTGCTGTAAGCCGAGAACTTTCATTCTCCGTTTTAAAGGCAAAAAGCTCACTGTCACTCCTAATTTCTAGAGAGAATTTGAAGAAAGGTGAGCAAATTACAATATCAGGCTTCATCAATCCACCATTAACTGGCATTGCTGTAACGCTAACATTTAAGAAACCTAATGGCTTAACCCTCACTGAAACCATACTTACAGACATCAATGGATCCTTCAGTTATACCTTCACTCCAAAAGATGTGGGAAAATGGAGCGTAAATGCAAGCTGGCTAGGAGATGAAAACCATGAAGGTGCTTCCAGCCTATCACTATCATTCACAGTTGAAGAACAACCTTGGTGGCAAGAATACTGGTACCTTATAGCCAGCATCATAATAATCTGCACCGCCTCCATCCTTTCCCTAAAGATTAAAACTAAACGGAAACTTTAGCATTTAACATCTCTTTCGAAAAGATTGCAATCACTGAGACTTCTTAATGTTATTGATAAACTGGAAAAAGGTAAAGTTAATTTGTTAAGTATTGCTTAACTAGTTTTCTAAATTCCTGTATTGCATTTTCGTTGTTTGAAGTTAGATTATCAATCACATTTATGGTTGTTAGTTCCTTTTTAATGTTAATTGGCACTGGCTTCATTGATGCAAGTATCATGTTAGTAGGCTTATACTTCTCTAAATATGGGCATTTTTACTCACTTTAACCCATTATTCAAACATTTCTTCACAATTCTCTATAAGAGTTGTTAAGAATTGTAAAAAAATGGTTTGCAGTTTGTCCCGTTTTCACTCTGAAAGTAATCTTCTAGCTACCGCTATTGTCAGGATCTTCACTCCTATAATTAACGCTTCTTTATTGAACGTAATGTTTGGGTTGTGTAATCCTGGCGTAAGGTCGGCGCCTACCCCCAGATACGCGGTCTTTAGCTGCGGATACATTTGCTTGTACACATGGAAATCCTCACTTCCTGAGGTGTAGAGGTATTCTATTAAACCTTCTGGTCCCAGTACTTCTTTAATAGCTTCTGCCAGGTTCTCAACGGACCCTTTATCGTAGTCAGCTCCTGGAACAGAGCCTAGGAGTTTAAATTCTACTGTCGCGCCTATCGCTGCCGTAGCGCCTTCGCAAGCAGTTTTCAGCTTACTTATGAGCTCTTCCATTAACTTGTTTGTCTTAGCACGCAGGTTCACAACTAGAGTTACTTTATCTGGAATGATGTTGTGGGCTGTCCCACCTGAAATCATCGTTGGTGCAATTGACCACGGTTGAGTTGGATCCAACCATATCGCGTTGGCAGCCAGTACAGCAAGCGCTGCGCCAACGATGGCGTTCACGCCCAGGTGTGGGCGTGCTCCGTGAGCGGGTTTTCCGCGTATAGTGATTTCGAGTGTGGCCGCTCCTCCATGCCAAAGTGCCGGTGTCGCCTGCCCGAGTCTTGCCTCTTGAATTGGACGTAGATGGACTCCGTAGAGTTCATCGAGACCTTCAACGGCTCCGGCTTTCGCCATTTTCTCAGCACCGAACAGCGTTTCTTCTGCAGGTTGGAAGATAGCACGTATCTTCCCGCGCTTAACAAGTCCCAGCTTTTTGAGAATTAACATTGCCCAAAGCACCATTGTAGAGTTAGCATCATGTCCACATCCATGTGAGTAAAACGTTTCTCCTTTCTCGTTTTTGAAGGGGAGTGCATCCATGTCGGCTCTCAACCCTATGCTGGGGCCTGGCTCTGATCCGGCCAATTCAGCTATAAAACCTGTCTCTGTAAGCTCTTTAACGGGAATTCCTGCTTCTTCCAGCCGGGTCTTAAGATATGTTGAAGTCTTATGTTCTTGAAAGCCCGGCTCCGGAATTGCGTGCAAGTCCTCAAAAGTCTTCAGAATTGCCTCTCGATGTGCTTCCACGGCTTGTACAACGCTTTCAACAAGTTGCTTGGTGACGCGAGCCATTTACATCACTCCCATGAACAGCAGGATCATTCTCATAATGGCCATGGCTACCAATGCGTTAACTATTGTTATCACGAACATATGACCCCAATACTTAGGTGGGGTCCCTATTACTGTGAGCGCTCTTCCCTGGTACTGTATTAACGCACCCATGAGAAGTATAGCTGGCGTGAGTATGGCCATGTGAGCGTTTGTCAGCACACCAGCCTTATAGAGGCTTAACGCTACCCCCATGCCACCGCCCATGCTCATGAAGGACGCTATTAAGACCATTATAGCCGCCCCTGGTAAACCCCAGAGGCCCATTATGGGACCGAGTGCGACACCTATGAGGTTAAGCACTCCTGTTATATCCAGTATGTAGATGATTAGGAAGGCCATCATAACGTTGGGCAATATGTATTTTACTCCTATATCCCATCCCCTTCTCATGCCGTCAATGAACGCTTCGTATATCTTGGTGCCCTTAATTTCCCCAGTATACAGCGTGGCTTTCCCCGCTTGCACAGACGCTTGTGTTTGCACCCGTGTCTGCTCCCTCCTCTCCTCTGACTTGCCTCCTCTGAACTTTAGATAAAGTCTGAATATGTTGGCTCCAAAGAATTTCATTGCAAATATCACTGCTAACACCGTTACTGGAGATACCCCTGCCGCAATTAATGCTGGAAACGCTAGTGCGCCAGTCGAGAAAAAATTTGTGATCGTGCCGTCGGCGCTGAATTGAAAAGTGGCAAATATATCTCTCTCTTTATCGTTAATTAAACCAGCATCATATAGTTGCTTAGTCATGGCAGCGCCGGCATCGGTGCTTTGAAGGCTACCTAACATGGCTAAGCTGCAGTACCCTGGGATTCCCAACAGCGGCTTGAGGAGTGGGGTTAGAAGCCTCTGTCCGGCAAGCAAGGCACCGAAATAGTCGAACACGGCTATCAACCCCAAAGCAGTCATCACTACTGGTATCAGTTGGATGGCAAATACGAATCCGTCTCGTACGCTAGCACCGCCGGTTCCGCGAAAATCGTAGGATTTTCCATCACCCCCAGGTATTTTCCCAAAGCTACCGAGTAGATTCGAAAAATCGAAAACTTTCACCCAGTCAGTTCTTGTTGAGAACACGCCTGAGAAGAGGACCAGCGCCAAGATGAGGGCTACGTAACCATACCATTTCACCTCAATTTTCCCCACTTCCATAACTTCACCCCCATTCGTTTAAGCTACTGATATGGGTAAATATATAAGTCTTGCGCGCGCTAGGATGTTGCTAAATTGATGTTTTCTTGTTAATTTTATGTAAGCTTTGTTATTGTCCTTATTTGTTCTGGCTTTCCGATTTTATGGCTGTTAAAGGCTACGAGTAGCATGCCTATTATGCATAGCAAAGAAACTCTGTGAAAATAATGCGGATGCCGTAGAAATCAATGCTGAATGCTCTCTATTCTTCACGGAAAGATTTCAACGAATCATTGAAGAATACTCGAAGTTAAGGGGAAAGGAAGTGAAAATGGGGGCTGTAGTGGCAGCAGATGAAAAAGCTATGAACAAAATTATTGCTACCTTATAAGAAGGAGTTAAACTTATTGACCGTCAAACAAAACAAATATTATGGGACAATAAAGGGCTTTTAAAAGCATTTTAAACTTCCTTTCACTAATATGAATGACAATTGATTTATTTAAATCTGATGAAAAGATAAAGATTAGATTATGAGTTTGGATGCTGGTGAAGTTTATAGGCGTTTAACATTGTTTACTGTGCGTAGGTATGGTGCATTTTTGGGTAGTGAGCTTGGGAGGGTTAAGATGCAGGCTACCCCACTGTTGAGGATGGCTGAAGCTTTGGAGAAGATTTTAGAGGATTTACAGCCAATACAGAGCTACATGGAAACATTCAAGGGGAAGAGTGATGAGGAAGCCTTAACAAGCCTATTCAAACTCATAAGCTACCTAAACTCTTTATCAGCATATCTAGAGCAGATTGGAAGACTTGTGGAAAACGTAAACATGCTAAGAGAACAACTGAAAAGAGATGGACTAATATTCGAACTCCCAGAAATAACGAAGCCAGCCATGCTTGAAACAGCAAAACACGTAACACTACCAGCAATAAAAGGATTCCTAAAAGGACTAATAGAAGCATAAAGTTTAATTTATTGACGATAAGCTTCTATACCTCTACCTCATAGGACAAAGATATCTATTTTAAATGCGCTTTTATTAAGCCATATCTATAAAATTAATTCGCAGTTTTCATATACCTGTCTTTGCTATTCTCGTCGTCTATCTTATTTTAGTATTTAAGGGGTCTAAGAGGGCTCGGACTCTTCCCATAGTTTATTGAAGAATGCTTTACATGCCTTTACAGTAGCTCTATCCGTAATATAGACTCCGATTTGCCTTTGGTTATCGAGTCCATTAACGTCGAGGTCAGCTGTCATAACTATGGCTACATCTTCATCGAATACTATGAATCTTGCATGGGCCATATTGTTAAATTTAACTTCCACATAGTTGTCCCTCAAATACTTTATTGCATCTATATACTCTTTTTTGTCAGGTTTCCTTGTTAAGAGCTTTACATGAGCACCTTTCTTTCTTAACTTCATTAGATATTCAGCACCACTATGATCAAGGTATAAGCTTACCGCATATACTTCACTCCACATACCACTTTCCACAAGAGAGCTAAGCTTGCTTTTTATAGTCTTAATCTCCGGATCTGTGAACAATAATTCATAAGGTCTTTCTATTTTTACACCTTCGTATAACTCAGTAAGTCTTATAAGGACATCTTCATGTGTAAAAAGTCCCCATTTATGTCTAAGCTCATCTAGTTTACTAACAGAACTTCTACTTACTAACAATGGTTCAAAATCTTTAAGTCCAAGCGCGTTCTTCCATTCAACAAGACTTACAGTGAACTTATCATCGTAATTATGCGGTCCACTTACAGTTAATGCGGAAGAATAAGATAATGTTGTGGGTAACCCTACGTAATAACATGTTATTAGCAATTCTACTTCTACATCTCCACTTTTTCTCAATCTTTCGCCTTCTATAATCCTAATCACGTCACTTGGAAGAGGTATTGGAAGCGTGAGACCACTTCGTCCAGGTGGCGGCTTCAGAACTATTGTTGCACTCGTGGAGCCTATGATGACTCCCCAAATCTTAGCGTTAAGATTAATTATGATATGTGAAATCTTATCGTTATAATTATGCCATCCATATACATCAATCTGTAGGGATGGTGGAGGACCGCTAATTCTTAAATCAGTTTCTAATCTTACAAAACCTGAAATGATATCATGTATTACTGTCAAGTTCTCACCGTGATAGCAAGTTTCTCTTTTGGGAATTCTCCGGGGTTTATTTTGTGTAGCCAGTCTCTTATCCTCTGCCTATATTCGAGTGCTGCGTTTGCTATTTTTTCGATGTCCTTTTTATCGAATGTTTTGTTTGGGAATAGGAGTTTTAGTAAGCCGCTCATGATCTTCTTCACGCTCTTTTCATCTCTTATCTTGAAGTTTTCTGAGAGGTCTATGTGTTTGGAGACCATGCTGACAAGGCTTTCCTTCCTCATGGAGTGTAAGGCTTCTGCGAAGTAGTCTGAAGCTATTCCATAGCCTTTTGATAGGTGATATTTTGCTTGAGATATTTTTGGAAGTTCCCATCCTGGTATGAGTCCATGCACCCTATCTATGAAGGCTGAGTCTCTCATGGGCTCTGGAAGTACATAAGTTAAGTCTTCTACGGGTATATAGCCTTCGGAAACCATTTCAACTGATATGTTACCCATAAACACCAGTGATGCATCGGAGACAGCCTTCTTATCACCCCTCTCGAACACGCCACTCTCCATATAATCCTTAAGTTTACCCATCATTTCATCGGGATTTGGAAACCTCACCTTACTAACTTCATCAAAGACAACTAAGTCTTTAACAACAAGCTCTCCGGGAACCCTAGTCCTCAAATTGTAGAAGAGAGCTGCTGGCGATATGTTACCACCTGATATTATCCTAACGTAGTTGCTCAAATTCCTATATAGGTACGTTTTACCAGTCTGCCTAGGCCCAAACTCAACCATATTAACATTACCTTCAATAACGGGTACCAACCTTGAAAGTAGAAGTATCTTTTGCCTTGGACTATAAACGCTGGGGTCAAGCCCTATAGTATTTATCAAGACATCAAGCCACTCATCAAAAGTGAAATGTTGCCTAGCCTCCTCCAATATCTTCGGATCAGTGTCTGGTGATTGGAAAGGTTGAAACTCTGTAACCGTAGCCCCTATAGGTCTACCAAAAACCTCCTTAACCTCATTTGTCCTCATAAGAGTTATAAGACCCCACATACCCGTCACCAAAGTAGCCTTATTCCTCTCAACAATATCTATGGGGACTTCAGCCCAAATGTCAAGTGCCTGTATAACACCCACATGGGTACCCGTCTCAATATCCACGATAACCCTCAGCTCATCAATAAGCTCCACCAACCCATCCACAACCAACCTATGCTTAACAACCTCCTTCTCCTCAGGCTCATAATAGTGATTTCTAATGAAATCCCTAAGCTCAGCTTCCCAATTACCACTACGATTCATAAACTCAGAAATCAAGAATTCAGCAACATACCTTGGAAGCTTAGCCAACTCAAGCTCATATGCAAGCCTCTTATCAACAGCATAATCACCAAAATACTTCCTAACCTTATTAAACAATTCACTCATAATATCACCCATCACCCAATACCAATTTCCTCTGCCTCCTCGGACCAGGAGGCTCCGACACCTCAACATTAACATCAATAACCCTCTCAACACCACCCCAACAATACCTTATAACGCCACCATATTTCCCAGGCTTTAGCGGCGGAACATCTACTCTACACTTACCCTCAACGATTTTAAAGGAACCTTTACCCCAAGGAAACTCATAAACCACTTCCAGCTCTTCACCAGATGGATTTACAACATCAACCTCAATGTAAGACTGTACATTAGGAGGTAGTAAAGTGTTAAGCACGGAAACCTTAGGCTCCTCAGGCAACTCAACCTCCTCCTCAACCGGAAGCTCCCCACCAGAAAGAATAACCATAAGCTTCTCAAACTCACTAAGATCATCCTTAGAAAGCCCGAAAAGCTGAGCCACGGCCAAATCCAACTCCCCCTCAACCTTCTTAAGCTCCTCCTCAGCATCAATACCCCTACAATAATCAGGCTTAACATCAGCATAAACACATCTAGCAAGCTCATGAGCCTTCCTAGAAAGCTCAGCAATCCTCCTATGCACATCATCATTTGGATTAAACCTTGGAATCTTAATGACATCAGCTATATGAGTTTCCTGCCTTAACTCATAAGTATAGGATGCTATGATAGCTCTCGCTATAATGGAATTCAAGAAACCAGCCACATAATATGCTTCCTCAGGACTATTAGCTACCACCAGTATAGTGCTATCATCTGGAATAACAGGCCTACCATTTATAGGCTCCATAACAGCACACGCAAAACTCACAGCCTTCCCAGTAATAGCACCAGCAATTCTCTTCCACACAACTTTATATGGCGCAAATGTATATGTGCCTATATCATACACTGAATAGAAGGGATTTCCTTTACCCCACAACTTATGTATTGACCTATTTTCTAAGTCGTTCTTATAATTATATAGGTATTGATAGGTTAGTGGTAACTTAATTTTTATCTCATTTTCTGATATAGGTCTTGCAGTTTTAGGATCGTGAGGTATTATTATATATCTATTCTTAAACTCAGCGTACCATTTCTTAACGTCCCTCCCTCTTATTAGTGGGTACACAAGATCAGCTTCAACAATAGCCTCTACTTGCCTAACTTTTTTCTTTTGCCCTGGCTCAGGCGGATTCGTTATTATTAGCTTCCCGTTTGGCGTTCTACTCTTTACCTGGATATAATAGACCTGGTTAAGGGCAACATTTACCCCTTCATTTGCTTCGTAGTATTGCGTTCCTGTTAAAATTTTTCTAACAGCATCTATTGCTTTAGGTGTTATTTGCATCCAAGGCGACTCAGGTTTCTTAGGTTCTAGGGGGATCATAATAGCTTCGTATCTCCTAGTTTCTTTGAGAACATCTTCTAAAGGTTTGTCTGTGGGTATGGCTTTGCCGCTTGGGTTAATCCATATAACATGTCTTACTCCCTTCATATTTTCCTCGAAGGCTTTGTGTAGGGCATCTTTCATATTATCTGGTATTTTGTTTGGATCTATTTCGCAGATTTTTTCAATTACTATGGCTGAAGTTCTGTTTACTGCTCCTTCAAATGGATAGAGGGTTACTAGGTCATGTATAACGTGGATTTTAGTTTTTCTGGCTAGGAAGTTTCTGAATCCTGCGCCAGCTTGTGTTTTAAACACGGTGAATGGTGCAAGGAAGCCTAGTTTACCGCCTTCCTTCAGGTATAAGTCGAAGCATCTGACCATAAAAAGCATTGCCAGATCTCTTTTAACTTTACCTAGACCCGTCTTTCCTCTGATTTCTGCTAGACCGTATTTATCCCAGAGTTCCTTACTGGCTTCTCTATAGGATTCTGGTAAGTTTTCCCAGTTAACCCATGGTGGATTGCCCACTACGTAGTCAAATTTGCCTTTGAGTATGGGGGCGAAGGCATTCCTTATTATTGCTACCCATACTCTATTCTTACCCTCCTCTTCTAGCTTTAGGAGTTTCTTGTAAAGTTCGGCTAGGGTGTTGAGTTCTCCTGAGTTAAGCTTGTAGGATAATTCCAGTCTCTTCTTGAAGGTTTCAGCTTCATATTTGTTTTCAAGACCTCTAGTTACTTCAGCCAATACGTTCGTCAATAATCCCTTTTTAACAACATTAATGGGTATTTCGAATTCCCCGGCGCTAGTCCTCAGAATATATACGTTTCCAACCATTTTACCTTGCTTTTCGACCATTATCGAGTCTGCCAAGTATATTGGTATCTCTACTGTTCCGGTGCTGTAGGCTAAGAGGTCTGCTACTGCCAGTAGGTAGTTTGTTCTAGCGGTTAATACTGCTAGTGGGTTTAGGTCAAAACCTACAACGTTGTCTAATACATACCTTAAGAGCATATCGGTTAGGTAGTGCTCTTCAGCGTATCTTCTAAGCCTACTTATGTAGAGTACTAGGAAGGTGCCTGAGCCGCATGCGGGGTCTAGGACTCTAATATTTAGGGGCTTTAGAGGGTCTTCTTCGCCGATTTTGTTGAGGTTTTCGAAGCTTAATCCAACTTCGTCGAGTAGGTAGTTGGCTAGCCAGTCGGGTGTGTAGAATTCTCCTAGTCTATGTCTTAGGTCGCTTGGTACTAGGTTTTGGTATAGTCTCTTAAGTAGGTCTCTTGCGAATTCTGGTTCTAATTGTGGTGTGGCAATCTCATAATCAGATAGTTGCCTAGCAAGTTCCGCTATTAGGTCTGCTAAGTTTTTGTCGAATACATCTAAATACCAAGAGAAGTAGTCTCCTTCGAGGAAGTTTTCAATGCTTAATAACCTCTTGAATATGCCCCCACTCTCAAGTTCTTGTAGAGTCCTCTTTAATTCATCTAAACCACCTTTGGAGTATGCATCATCCAGTTCAGCTATATACGACCTGTAGAATTTCCCTCCACCATAAAGGTATGTTATTTCTGCTGCTATTAGCTTTAGCAATAGAGCATAGAATGTGTGTATAGAGAATATTAATGCATCATAATTTACGCTTCCTTGAATTCCATATTCGGAGGCTAACTTTGGAAGTTCCTCCAACTCTTCAGGTCTATATCCAGTTGCCTGTCTGAAGAGCCTCATCCAATCGCTGAATAATAGTTTAGCTCTACTATCATCCTTAAGGCTGATTATCATATCATAAAATGCCCTAACCAATTTAATTGTAACCTCAGATTTAGGTCCAAAGTCGCTTAGCAGATGCTCCACATCTAGAGGCTTCCTCCTGAGACCTCTTAGAGCTTCTACGAACTTAACTATTGCTTCCCTTCTAATATCGTAGGGGCCTCTCAAAATCCATGTATCGGTTCTTTGATCATATTTAACGAAGGCAATTTTATCGCTAATTATGACTCCCAAGTATCTTGCATACTCAGCCTTGTTACCAGCCTCTTGCGTTATGTACTTTATGACTTGCTCCCTAGCTCTTTGAATATCACTTTGAGTAGAGAGTTTACCTGGTGCTTTATATTCGATAACCACATGCCCGTAAAGTGCATCAACTCTAGCACCAGATATCAAGGTATACTCATACTTACCAACTTGCATTATACCCAAAGGTTTTAGGATAAGTTCTTCAATACATCTAGAAACCCATACCCTAACATCCTCTTCGCTACGAGCCCTCATAATAGAGTTCTTAAAGCAAGCTACAATGCCATCTATATCCACGGGGGGAGTTGTAACACGGGAGCTCACACAACACCACCAGAGGTTTTAGGCTTAATCCTTATAACGAATTCTGACATCTTATTGCTCCTAGGACTTAAACCATGATAATGATCGAATATCCCCCTACAATTCGGGCACTCCAATTTCTCAACATCGTAAAACCTAAATCTCCATGTCTTTAAACTCTTAAACTCCCCCTCAAAACCACAATAAGGACACTTAACCATACTCCTCCAACCCCTCTTCAACCTCTATTTTTTAATGGTTTAACAACAATTATAAGATCTCCACCCTCAGCCCTAATCTCCCAACTAAGCTTATCACCCACTGAAAGATTAAATTGCTTAACAATTCCAATGGGGATAGTTGTTCTTAAAGACCTACTTCTCGATGTAGCTTTAGTAAGAACTGTAACCTCTCCCATTGCCAATTACCTATCATAAGTATAGGTAAAATTGTATATAAAGGTTTAGATGCTCCAATGCTCATTGAGAAATATGATACCTTCTTAAAGTAAACACTTTATATGCAATTAGCACTATAGAAGTTATGTATTTAAACTAAGAAACTCATGCTTACCCGGGAGATGCGAAAGAAGGGGGCTAATGGTTGTGGAACCTTCGAAGAAGACTGAAGACATAAATGTTGAAATCGTCAATGTAGTCGCCACTTGCAAGTTACCCTTTAAAGTGGATCTTGAAGCGTTAGCTGCCAAGCTTCCAAATAATGTTAAGCTTAATTCAAGGTATCCGAAGTATAGATGTGCTTATTTGAAAATTGAAGGTATGAGGAGTATAGTTACTATCTTTAGTTCTGGAGCCATGATATGCGCTGGCTCTAGAAGCGTAGAGGATGCTGAGAGAGACCTAACAATAGCATATAACATAATTCTAAATCATGCAGAACACTTAAATAAAGCTAACATGGATTCCGCATCAACTCATAGAAAACGTATAGACTCAGATGTACACTAGAAGGAAGTGAATGAATTAGTAAAAATTTAAGAAATTACTTTTAATGTATTGTGTAAAAAGAAAGCCACTTCCTGATTATACTACTTAAAATATTTAAGTAAAAGACAGTCTAAGACCTTTTATGTTCAAATTGTCAAAGATAATATCATGAGTAAATGTCCGAATTGTGGATTTGTGAATTCAAGTCCAAGAAAGATGTGGAAGTATGGGAATTTCACAGTCCAAGCATATACATGTAGCAATTGTGGAACACGGTACCAAGAATACTATGATAAGAGTGGGAAGCTTAGCTTCATACTAAAACTACAAAAAGGAAAAGGCTACGTAAAGGCATAAGTCTGCTAATGTTGATAAGGTGAGAGTAGACTTGGTGATTGCTTGTCTAAGTTTACTTTCTAGTGAAATTTTAACTTATGCGGCTTTTAATTGATTTATTTTTCGTATTATTACAATAAAGTTACATTTTGTCATAAGTTATTCCATAATTTAGGTTTAAGGTTGAGTTGTGCAAGTTCAAGTGATGAAAATACAGCATTAAGGGATGAAGAAGTATATTGCCAAAATTCGAAAAAGCTATTTGTAGAAGTTTACTATTGTCAAATGGGTGTAGTTATGTTTGATGAGCTTGTTGAGCTTGGGAAGAAGGGTTTATCTGATGAGGAAGTTAGGGCTAGGAATTTTAGGGCTAAGCTTCTTGGTTTGATGTATGAGGATTTGTTGTGTGTTTGGTTTAGCAGGTTTGGAGGGTATAAGGTTGTTGGAAAAGATGTGCGTAGTGGTTTATATGATGGGAAGCCTGCAGCTGTGGATTTCATATTGGAGAAGGATGGAAGGTTGTATGTTGTTGAGGCTAAGTGTTGGCCAGCTTATGATGGAGGTCGATTTAAGAAGCTAACCTTAAAGAATATTGATAGAGTTAGGAGGGAGTTTAGGACGCATTTCCTCAATGAAGATTTCGTTAGTAAGTATAAGTTTAAGGGGAGAAGGGTTGATGGGAAGATTCTTGTTTGGTGGGATGTTGAGGAGTCTGAGGCTGAAAGGATAAGGGATGAATTGAAGTTGGATGGATTGATATCGCTTAAACGGGTTTTAAATGAGTTGAAGGGGAATGCTGAAGCTGAAAGGATTATTAGGGAGTATAAGGAGTGGGCTAACCAACTCTTCAACGCACTACTAAAATAACTTTTTTAATGCATATTTATTACTATGAGCGAGCGATTGAACGGTTAAATACTTCAGGTTATAGGAAATCGACACTTGAAGCCACTAGAAATTCTGTTCATATTGCATGTATATGTGAGTTAAAGTGATTTCCCATCTAATGGTTCCTTTAGTTCTGCCAGTTTTTGAATGTTAATGTCCTTCTACCCTGGAATAACGATTTCTACGTTGCGAACTTATAAATTTTTCAAGGTTTAGCAGTGATTATATGAGGAATCTTATGTCGGTAAATTCTAGTGGGCCTTTTGTTATTTCTTTCTTTAGGTAGGGTGACATATTTGCAGCTTTGTTTGAATACTTTAATGTTATTGGGGATCTTACTGAGATTTCTGTTGTATTCCAATCAAGTTTTGTCATTGTTAAGATTTGCTCAGCGATTTCTCTTAGGTTGTATTGAGTTGTATTCCTTTCAATGGTGATCTCAAGGGGTCTTGGTGTTCCGATTCCGCTCCATGGTCTCAGTCTATTACTACTTAATATTGAATGCCCTACTGTGCTTAGTATGGCTCTATTTCTATTAGTTGCATCGAATATTATCGTTCCGCGAATAGATGTAAAATCTTCTTCTTTCATGTAAACTCTATATGGATTTATTCTTTCAATGTGAACTAAGCAATAAGATATTCCTCTATTTTTGCACACATTTTCTATAGCTTCCTTTTCTTCATTATGAAATGGTGCACTTTTATGAAAGATCATCTCGCGTGGATTGTAATCGTTTATTAGATCAGTTAGAATTTTCTCGGCATCTTCTTTTGGAATATATAATCCTCGAATGCTCCTTATTTCGGTAGGGGGACTATAAATTTGTATTTTGCACTCTAAATGTCTCCCAAATTTGTCAAAAACTTCCATTACACCATAATAAATATCCTTTGATTCGTGGTCTAAGTGAAAAGATATACCTACAAAGAGACTACGTGTTTGCATTAAGGGGTTCGCCAAAATCCATGGTATGCCACCTCCCTTTGCATATAATGCTATAGCAATATTCATTAGCGTGAATTCCAAAGGCTCCTTTTTTAAGGTTTCCTTTAAAATCACTTGAATAGGCATCCTCCTTTGTAGGGCAAGTGCCTTAATTTCATAATAAAACTTGCCCAGTAGCTCTGGAATTATCACTAAAGTAACTGTTTTATTACTACTTTTAGAGAAGGCTTGAAGTAGGCAACTATGAAGAGCCTCCTTTGAGGGATTATCAAGGTATATAATATCGGATTTATCGTCGAAAGAAAGATCAGCGCCAGTTACGGCTTGAAATCCTGGCCAACGCGTGTAATTCCCAGAAAAGCCATCTTTTAATTTTCCGAAAAAGTTGAGGAAATTCTCCTTTGTGGACTCGTCTACTATCGCTTTTACATGTAGCTCTCTAATGGATGCTCCGTATCCATACGCTTTTAGTCGCGTTACATCTCTTGGATTCTTTGAGAGACCGAATTTGAATCGTAAGTTAGGTTCCTCAATTATACTGAAAGAGAAGGGGGTTTCATTCCTCATTTCTTCCGCACTAGTAGAAACAGTATACATTTCTTTAGGGAAAGAAAGTCGATAGTCATCACAGAATTCTAGTTCTATGGCTTTATTTCCGAAAATGGTTTCGATGAGCTTAAGCGTCTTCTCGTATCTATATTTTGGGCGTAATAGTGCTTTTTGGACGTATAGCTCCCTTAACTTTGCGTCGATGCTCTTTTTGTTAAGAAAACGCTTTTCGGATGTTGACCATATGGGAGCATAAATGTCAAGCCATAATCTCAAGCTCTTTTCGGAACTAACTTCAAACATATATCTTAAACCGAAAAGCACGAATACGTTTTCTCCTAATTCCATATAGGAATCTCCGTAACTTTCGTAGGTTTCAGGGAGAGCTCTCTTTCTTCTGCCTATGGGAGCACGCCACCCCTTCTTGTGAAGGATCCCCTCAAAAGATGAATACAATAAGTTTCTAATGAGCTTCCCATCTCCTTGCGGCGATAAAGTTATTTCTTGAAGAGGCTGTCCGATGAAGATAGATCCTTTTTGCAATTCTTCTTTTACTTTTTCAGGCTCACCCTTGAAGTACAGAAATCCATTACTAAAAGTGCAATCAGCAATCCTATGCTGTGAAAGTTCTCTTATCTTATTAAAAATGACTTTCGTATTAGCTGCTATTAGTACCCTCCAAACTTTGAAATCCCGCATAGGCGTTTCAAAAACGTTTAACAAAATACTCATACTCTTTACCCCCCTTCTTTCAAAAATGATAATACAAGATCAATAATCTTTTTAAGGTCTTGGAGAGATACTTGACCATTCTTCCAAATACATCCGATGAAGACAATAATGAAACCTAAGCAAGAGATACAGTAATAAAGGTAGTAAGGAAAAGAGTAAAATTCGATTATTTGAATGAAATTAAAATTAGTTATAATTAAACTATAAATTGTTATTGGAAGTGATATCATAAAAAGTATGAAAAATGCTAAAATGAATATCATTTCAGGTTTTCTAATTCTACGATATCCTTTTATTTCTGCACGTATTTGCTTGTAAACATCAGCCTCTTTCTTTGATAACATGAACGGATGCAGATATCCTGCCTCATATAGTGCTATTATAATTTTAGAGACTAAGTCTGGGCGTAATAGAAGCTGGTCGGTGATTCCCAAGTCGAGGATGACTTCACCATTTATTACTTCCTTTGCAAAATTAGCACTTTGTTGTTTGTATACTTCAAAATCTTTAGTCATGTTTCTTAAAACGTCTATAGGTGAAGGATATCCGCTTGGAATTAAACTATTTTCCTCTATAAATTGCCTCAATTCTTTTGCGACTTCCTCCCTTCTCTCTTTACACCACTCAACTAACGAGCTATCTTTTAAGTTGGTTGCTTTAGAGGTTATGTATAGGAAGAGAGCAAGCTTTTCAGGGTCGTCCATGATATATTCCGATAAATACTCGTTTTTGCGAATTCTCTCCAGAATTTCTACGTAAAATGGGTCATTAACAATTGCTAAGAAAAAGGCGATATACAGCACGTCAATAAGACGATATGCTGGATCTTTAAAACCAGACTCTACAACTTTGAACATTAACTCTTTGATCTTTCCTTTCACTTCTTCATGTTTAAGGTATTTTAATAACAGGAAAGTTGCTCCAATTAATTCACCGACCTCGCTTGCTTCCGAATTTTCAGTTAAAGCTTCGCATATTTCATTGAGACGCTTTCCTGTTAGCTTGAGGTCTTTTGCTCCAATAAGGTAAATGGATAAGGCAATACCAACAGCCCTTCTATAATCAAACAAGAAATCACTTAAATCCTCAGAACTCTTTTTATCAAGTGATAAAAATGCTTGACGAACGACATCATATAATTGCCTGTAATTTCTGCCAATTTCCTTTAATGCAAAAATCCCCCATGCAACATCATAAATGGCACGAGTTTTATCCTGTTCCCTATCGATTTCATGAAAATATGAATTAAGTAAAACTATTAAACGTGACTCCAAATCATATGAATCCTTTAATGATTCTGATCTCAACATCTCCACAACTAACATCTTATTAATAATGTTCACATTTAAGTCTTACTGACAGAAGATTGTTGTCAATTCAACTGACAGTTTATAATTTTTGGCTTTATATTCTAGCTTTTATCGACATCAAACTCACTTATTGTTACATTATTTAAACAATTATGAGCAATATAAATAAAAGTTTTTAAAGTTATATATGCAGAAATTATGTTAAGTGAGTTTTATGAGGAGTGAGGAGGAGTATGAATTAAAAAGTGAAATTGAAAATGTTAAAAAACAATATGCTATAATCAAGGACTATCTCTCTGGAGCTGAATATGATGTAAACACTGTGAAAGGTTGTCTTCATGAAATTAAAGATGGTCTTAGCCGTATAAATGTTTTATTTGAGAAACAAATTTATATGTCATTGTATATACGAAAAATTCCTTACTTTAAGTAGTTAATTTATAAATACCCAGCCTAGATTTATCTTTCACACTTAACAATGCTTGGGTTATGATCTTATAGATCTTTTAACTTTTCTCGTATTCAAGTATGTAGTCTTTGAGTGAGATTATTTGGGGGAATTCTTCTGGAATTTCTGTTTCTGTTAAATCGTTTTCCCAGCAGATTATGAAGTCGCATTCTTCTGGTGGGTGTCCATGTCTTTTGAAGTCGCTTGCAAACTTCTCTATTTCAATCCTCTCCAATTCTTTCGTCCGCTCAACAATGAAATTCACAAGATCTGCAACCTCCTCCTCAGACAACTCAGGATAAGACATACCAAACACAAACAAACAGCAACCACACAACATATAAACATTTACAAAACAACCCTAAACCTCGCATTACTCTCATCACACCACATGCTTATTACACATCATAACATGCTGTATTAACCGAATATCCCAGCAAAGAAGTGGGGTATAGAGTTTATGACAATTAACAAAATACTTTTAATACTAATTGAACTGAGATAATATTAAGTGTTATGCCAAAGATGAATCAAGAACAAGAATATGAAAGCTTTGAAGTGTTAGAATACGTAGATAATAAGGTGATTCAATCAATTAAAAGTGAAGAACTTAAGGAAAGAGTTCTATCAATTATAGATAAAATATTTCAAAGGAGGGAGGAACTTTGGGGTTACATAAAGTATATTCATATGGTGGACCATGGGGAGAGGCATACCCGAAACGTTATGGATCTATTAACAAGATTCCTAGTTTACTCTCAACGTCAGCTTCTAAATGAGCTTACTGATATGGAGAAGTCCTGCTTAATATTTGCCGTATGGTTTCATGATGTGGGTGGGAGGGGTTTACCTGAACAAGATGAAAAATTCCTAAACTTCCTATACACCAGAGGAGAACACCCATGGATAGGGGAGGAGATTTTTATAGAAATGGCTTCCTCCTTTGGCTTTTCCGATGAAGAAATACATATTATTGGAGAGATAATTCCCGCCCACTCCAGCAAGGAAAATATAGATAGACTCCCTAAAGAAACCATTGTAAATAATCAGCTGGTAAGGCCAAGATTTTTGGCAAGCATCCTAAGCTTTATGGATGCATGCGATACTCAACAAAGGAGAGTGGGAAGATATGAAGGTGTAAAAAGCGCACTCAAAGAGATTAAAGTGGAGGAGAGGAAGGTGAGGGAAGATCTAGAGATGAAAAGGAAATTGTATGAAATGCGACATCAACTTAAACTTAAGGAAGAAGAAGTATCTAAACTGGAAAGGGAAATAAAGGTTTGCGAAGCATATCTTAACTTCTATAGAGAAGCACCTAACCATTTCTATAAACATCTCTCCGTAAAAGAAGTATACTTTACTCCAGAAAGCGTCATCCTAGAACCAAACTACACTATGAGAAAGGTATACCCAGAGGGAAAATCATTTATGGACTATTTCAACATGGCCTTAGAAGACATTAGAAGGGAATTCGAAAGAGTGAAAAGATACTTCAATGAATATAGAATAACAATTAAAGAAATCCGAGCCTACGATGAAAACAGAGACAACATAAAAGAATTAAAGAAACAGTTACTCAAGAAAGCTAAACCAAAAATGAGGGAGAGAATTAGTATTCCAGGATTCTATGGACGTGAACATGAGCTCCGTGAACTTTATGAGATAATAACTGATGAAAAGCAGACTTGTAATATTATTAATGTTTTTGGAATTGGTGGTATTGGTAAGACAGCCTTCGTTGAAGCCTTACTACTACACTTAAGCAGGAAATACCCTATAGTATGGGAAGTTAGAAGTACTGAGGGGAGAGAAACCATCTTCTCCACTCCAGAAAATTACAAAATCGGCGTCTTAGAGGTTCCAGACGTAAGAGGCTTAATGCAACTCCTAGGAGCTGAAGTAAAAGAAGACATTGAAGATTCCCTTATAAATTGGTTAGACAACAACAAAGTCATACTTTTTATTGACGACTTCCAAAAGCTAGAGAATAACCTTAAAAACTTTATCAAAAAAGCCTATAATAAGCTAAAAATTGGGAAGATAATTATTACATCAAGAGAATGCGCCAATGTAAGATGCCATCTTTATAAAGGATTATCAGAATTAGAAGAAGAATCTTGCAAAGAAATGATTAAAAATGAGCTAAAGAGAATCTCCTATAAACCAGACGAGGGGATTGTTAACCTCATTTATGAAAAGACGAAGGGGCATCCTCTAGCCGTTAAAATGTTCGTACCCCTAATTAGTAAAATACCCATCGAAAAACTAGAAGAATTTGGAAGCATTAGAGACGTCCGAGATGAAGAAGAAGTAAAAGAATTCATTTCAAGAGTCTTCCTAGATAACATAAAAGACAAGCAAGACCTCACAGTCTTCGAATACTTGTCTCTTTTAAAAGATGGATTTAACTACAATATTTTAAGAGCTATTCTCATGACACTTAACGACGAAAGATACAAATGGAAAAATGAAGAACTACATTATAAATTTCTAAGTCAATATATGCCCCACATAATCAGCTACGACTATAAAAGGAAAATCTTCAACTTCAGCCATGACATGGTAAAAGAAGCAGCCTACTCACAAGTAGAAAACATCGAAAAATCCCGAGAAGAAATATTAGAAGTTCTACTAGCAATAGTAGAAATCAAGAAAATTCCAAAAGAAATAGAAGAGAAAGGCATCTTAGTTATTAAAGAAGAAGATGTTTCTGTGCTTGAAGAAATTTTGTATCAAGCAGAAGATATCATGAAGCTTAAAGGAGAAAATAAAGGGCTAGTGGAAGCTGCATCTGCAAGCTCTAGTATACTAGCGAAGTATGGATATCGTAGGGGGATTCCTTTAATGACGTATGAATATGGAAGGAAGGCACTATACTATGCTGAGAAACTGGAAAACTGGATTGAAGCACTAGAGATAGCTGAACGTATACTATATTGTGCTGACAAACTTTTAATTCCAGAGGATGATGCTAGATCTTTGTATATGAAGGTGGTGAATAAATTATTTCCAAAGGCACTTAAATTAAATGAAGACCATGCAAGGTATCACTATGCATTTGCAATGAGCTACTGGGCTTCCTATGCTCTAAGATCATTGCAAAATGTTGGAGAAGCTGAGTTGTCCCTAGAGAAGGCGTTTAAAGAGATTGGGAGTAGGGATTCAAGAAAGATTAAAGATGAACTGTTATGGTATGATGCATACTATACTCTACTAGCAAAAAAGTCAGATGTACTCATTAGGAAAAGAGACTATGAAGAAGCATTAAAAGTTCTAAAAGAAAATTATGAAATGTTAGAGCATTATAAGGATGAAATAATAAGGAAGTGGAGTGAGGAAGCATATTATAGAATAAAATCTAAAATTATGAATAGAATTACATATCTAACGCTTATTACTGCAGAATCTGAGGACGACTTGGAAAGAGCCCGAAAATATGCGGAGAATTCCATAATATATGCTTCAAAGACAAAGAGGTATGATATTATTGGTATAGTTAATTTAGCTGAAATTCGGATGTTACTTGCTAAAAAACAATACGATTTTGAGAGAGTTTACAGAGATCTTGAGGATTGCTTAAAGATCTTTGAGGAAGTAGGAGATAAGCATGGTGAAGCCTTAACTAAACGGTTCATGGCTATTTGTTGCTTGGCTTTGAAAGGTGATGGTAAGGCCTTAAAATTCACTGAAGAGTTAATGGAAATTGTTGAAAAAGGGTCTAATGAGTACCTTAAAGCATTATCTGAGTTAACCTTAGCATACATTAAAATGACTTCTAGATTAAGTGATTTTAAGAAAGGAGAACTATCCAACGAAGTGTATGAATTGATTCAAAATGCTTATGAAAAACTTGAAAATATAAGAACAACTGGTCTATTCATTGCACTTGCTGTAAAGATAGTTGCAAAATACTTACAGAACAAAATAAAATATAATGAGCTCTTAAATGAGTTAGACAAAATCGTTAAAGAACTAGAAAATGAGGAAAGTAGAAAAGAGTTATGGATCATGAAGCAATTCACGGACGCTGTTAAGGAAAAGGGAGATATCGATGAAGACATATTGAGGCTTAAAGGAATTAAGCTTCTACTAGCACTATAACTATTAAAACCCTTTCAAGTTATTTAAGAAAAAGCAGCATCTCCCCATTTTCAACATCCCTTAAGGGAGAAAAGAGATGAAGCACAGCATCCCGATAAAAGATTCACCCAAGAAGAAAGCGAAAGAATATTCCTGCAGATCAAAGAACTACTCGAAGAACTAAAAGTCCTTAAATGAAAACTTAACAATACCCTTAAATAATAAAACTTTAAGAGGCTGGTTGGCATCAAAAAGATTGTGCAATAAAAGATGATTCAAATGAAAAGGACCTTGAAGATAGGCCTCTTTATCATATCAGTTATCATTTTGACCCTTTCCAATTTTTATAATATCGCTAATGTGAACCCAGATTTAATGTCAAGTCTTCCTAATATGATAATCACCTTATATACTGCGTTAATAGCTATATCTTTTTCAATTTTTTGGTTTCACTTAACAAGGCAATATGGTTTGAGTTCGATTGATATCTTAACTAAAAAATCTAAGCAAATACTTATCATCTACACTATGGTCATCTTATTTTCCATTATAAGCATAATTTTTAATTTTACTTCCATGCAACGGTCACCTTAAAGAGAAATTAAATATCAGATATCTCTAATCCAGTATTCCTTTGAAAATTCTTTAATAATGGCAGCAGGTGTATCCCATTTTATGTAGTATTTTCTTTTCTTTTTCACTCCATTAATTATTTCCTCCTTTAATCCCTCAAGTCTTGGAAATAGGGCAAAATATGGCTTACCATCAAACTCGCCATCCTTCCAAAAGATGGGAAGAGTGTTATTAGGACAATTTGTTTCAAATGCTACTAATAGTTCTCCTCCTTCTTTACCCCCATAACCGAGGCAATACTCTTTTTTCATTTTATCATCCCAGAAAGGATTATCTTTTTCTACTAACTCTGAACATATTTTTTCTAGCGTCCTACGTAACTGGGATTCTTCATCTCGATATTTTTCGTTATTTAGCACATGCTCGAGGTTATGCTTTTCTAAAGTTTCTTGAACAACTATTTCTACATTTTGAAATTGATTTATTATTTGATCAAGAATGTTTTTGCTGCTAGCGCAAATTGCCCAAAATTGTATTTTAATATCATCACGTTTAGCTTCTTGTATAACTGAGTTTAAATTATTAAGAATAGCCTTAGTAGTTTTACCTGTACCTATTATGTCATCTATGTATATTATGTTACGAATACTCTTATTTTCACTAAGTTTATCAATTATGTTTGTCACGGATCCTTTTTCAAATTTCTTCTTTTCAACTATGATTACCGATTTTTTAAGACCTTTGTTTCGGAAGAAGCTATCTAATATAGATGATGGCCCTCCTAATTTTTCCATTAAAAATAAAACCTCCTCATTACTAACGTTTCCAAGATGGTTTTTCAAAAAGGAATCGTAAGTATCTAACATATCTTTACTTGAAAAATATTTCAGATTATTTAGCAAATCCCATACAAAATCTCTTAAAATTAATCTTTTAAACTGGTTAAGCCATAAAGCTATTAAAGTGGCCTCTTTTTTCTTTGAGGCTTTTCTATTCATGAAATTACAAAATCTTTCCGCTTTTTTCACAATTTCATATGTTTTCTCAGCTAAAAAGACATCATAATTAATTTCATCGTACTTCAGATTTCCTAATCTCAATTGAGTATTAAGATGATACACATCAGATCTCTTATTTATTTCACTTTTCATTAGTAATTTTGCTTTTTCCCATGCTGGGCTTCCTATAATAAGGTCTTCCTCTATCTTAGGAAGAAATTCTTCAATTAATCCCTTTTCAGGATTTCTCTCTTCTATCTCATGGATGACTTCAATTAATCTACAAAGTGAAGCTTGAACTTCATCTGAACGTGAACGTTTATGTATAAGTTCCTTTAATTCCTCAAGAACTTTTCCGCGACCAAAAGTTATTGCATTAAGGATTATGTCTATATCTTGATAATTTAAGCTTCCTTGAGGCAGGTATTTATCCAGAAACAATTGAAGCCATCTTTTATTCAATGAGTCTGCAATATCTTCCTCTACTTCAAGCTTACTGTAGTGGGTAACAAGTGGAGACTTCACCCACATAACAAACAAAGTGGATTTGGGATAAGCATAGGTAATAGTAATCTCTTTTGGCGTCTTTTTTTTCTTAATTTTTATAGTAATTTTCCATACCAATTCTTCGTCAATAATTCTTATGGGGGGAATAGGACAGCTAAAAGACTTTCCATTTATTTTCAACTTCCAATAATTTTCATTTATTTCTTCAATCAGCTTTCTTAACTCTTCTAATACTCCCAGATGATGATGATCTTCCCAAAAATTATACCTCCAAAATGTTCTTCTTATAATATTTCCTATAATCTCCTCACTAGCTTTTTCATCTTCTCCTTTAATTGCGTTAATTAGAAGATCTGCTATCCCTTTTCTCTCTCTTTTTATGGTATCTTCTTCTTTTTTTGGCCAATCAAACCAAAAAACTGAATATTCGAAAATAGAAAGATATTCAGGAATTTTCTCGTAGGAAGCAAAATATTTGTCAAAATCTTTTTCACCTAAAAACTCGATCAATTGGTTCATTTTTTCAATCAACATAGGGTGTATTGCAGATACATTTGGATATTTTTTATTTTGAAGCATTATGCCTCACCCTTTAATTTTCCTTAAAAATGTACCCATTGTTAGTATTGTTGAAGCAGTGGCACTTATTGCTATTTCCAGCCCTCCTCTATCTTCGTAGCAGTAAAAATGATCGTTTTTCCCTGCTAAGTTTATGAGTTCTTCGATTCCATTTTTCACTTCTTCAAGAGGTGTATTGTAAACCATCAGAAGTGATAAAAGAGGTGGTAAGAAAAAGTAAGTAGCCTCATAAAAGGGGAAGGCTTCTGAAATTTTAGATGTATCAATATAATCAAAATCTGTATAGATCTTTATTTTCCTCCTAAGTGTTTGCCCTCCTAATTTAACAATATTTTCTTTTAACCTCTTTTTTAAGTTATTTACTACATCTTCATAACGAATTTGTTCATTTAACCATAGCAATTGAAGAGCGATAAATGTGTTAAAGAATGAAGGCGACTCTTTTTCATTAAGATTAAATGGTACATGACCATTCTCTTTTATGAGGTTCCCTAATATCTTTACTATTTCTTCTAATTTTGTAGTGATAGTTTCTTTATCTTTAATTTTTTCCTTTTCAGTTACTGCTACAAAAAATGATAGGCCAGTGAATATTAGGGGAAATAATCTTTTTTCAATGCTAGATTCTTTTTTTGATATATAGGTTGGTAGTAAATTGTCTGAGTTAAAATTCCTTATTAACCAGCTAATTCCAAGACTTATTCTTTCTTTTAACTCTTCTTTCGTTATTTCTCCCCCTTCTTGCTTTCTAAGAACTATTTTGTACTCTTCCATATTGTTAAGAACATGTAGTAGTGCTAATACTGCTGTTGCAGTAGAATCAGAGAAGGCTATAGTCGAAATATCGTAGATATCTCCTCTGGGCGGAAAACCTCCCCTCTGTTCCTCTTTATTGTCTAAGATCTGAGAATTCAGTATAAAATTTGTCGCCATTCCTATTCTCTCTATTAGCGTCTTATTTTTTACTTTCATCTCTAGAATTTCCTTCTTAAAGTTTTGATCGAATTCTATCTCTTTTAGAAGTAAGAGAAAGGAAGTTATAACATCTGAAGTAGCTATAACTCCTGCACTTTTCCTGCTTATAGGATAGGGGGAGAACCCTCCATAATCATCGTCTTTTTCATCATCTTTTTGTTGAGTGAAAATGTAGTTTAATCCTTTTTTTATATTTTTCTTAATTTTCTCCTCATAATCATTTTCATTAGATTTTGTCAATACCATATCTTTCACTTCTTCAACTTACTTAATTATATTGTAATTATTTTGATTGATTCTATTTTTAAATTTTATGATGGAATATTTACTTTTAATTGAGAAATTTACCTTTTTACTATAAATAGAAATATAAAGATCAATGATGAAACCGCAAATAATGATAATTTATTTTCGGTTAGAAGATTAAGTAAAGTGTTGTTAAGTAGCTATACTTCAAGATAACTTTGCATAATATTTTGAAACTTTATAAGTTATTTGCGCTCTTGCTTTTTCGGAAATCCATTTTCTTTATTAAAAAAGATACAATTTTATCTTTGTCCCAATTACCCCATGGAGGCGGAGGTCGATAGGGCTTAAGGAGAAATTTGTCAATATTAATTTTGGAAAGAGGGGTTTTCCAGTCTTCACCCAGTTCATTGTAAAGAGGTTTCAGCGGATAAAAAAAGGACTTTACACCTCTTTCAAGTAAAAATTTTTTGTCGTTTATCTTTTCTTCGAGTACCTTAATCTCTCTTTCTACTGCTAACTCAACCTTGTTGTATAGCTCCTTTAGTTCTTCAAAATCTTTTATAAGGTTACCATCAATTAGGATTATGAAACTTTTTAAAGCTTCTGGAAATGAAGGTTGAACGTAAGTATGTCCAAAAAAAGAAACTTTTACTTTAATATTTTTATATATGCCTATTTCCTTATAGTGATCAAATGGGAAAGGAGATGCATTATCTTGTTTTAAATGAAAATATTCTTTTACAAAGATTGTTAGTCCATTCCAATGGTAGGGTCCATGCATCATCCGAGAGAAATCAACACGGTAATAATAGATGCTTTCAGCATATAATACGAGTAAACCATCTAACCTGGATAAAAGCGTCCTCATTTTTTCATTTACATCTTTAAAATATTTTTTATATTTTTCCATTTCTTCATTCAGTTCGTTTTTTGACCAAACTAAATTTCTTCCGTTTTCGCAATAAGGCTCTCCATTTCTTAATATTATGAGTAGTTTCAAGAAATCTTCTAAGAGTTCGCATTTTTCTTCATAAGTAACATTTTTTAAATTTTGAAGCCAAAGGGACTGATAATTAGAAATTTGAGCTGGATTTTTTATTATTTGGGAGATATCTTTTAATGTATAGCCTTTTTCCTTTAATTTTCTAAAAATTCTTAGTAATTCCTGGAATAATAAGGGGGCAACTAGTTTCTCTAAAAAATCTGGATGGAAAGGCCAGTATTCACTCCCGTCTCGATATTGTTTGTCGAGCTCATATATAGATTCCGCAGTTACTTTAAATAATTTACTAAATAAATCCATGCTAGATCACGTAGATAAATCCCTTTGTTCCATCGACTATTACTTCCATTCCATCTTTTAAAACTTTTGTGGCATTGCCTGTAGCCGTAACGCAAGGAATACCAAGCTCTCTTGAAACTATAGCTGCATGGCAAATCATTCCACCGATATCTGTAATTATAGCTTTTGCCTTTTTAATAGCACTTAAATACATAGGATTTGTCATAGTAGTGACCAAAATTTCACCTTCATTCAATTTCCATATTTCCATTGGTGTCAATATTATTTTTACTTTTCCTCGAACGACTCCGGGGCTTGCACCTATGCCTTTTAAAATAACTTCTCCTTCAACTTTTTCTTTTATACTTTGATGGGGAAATATCGTGATTGGTCTTGATTGAAGTAAATAAATAATACCTTTAGAGATACACCATTCTATGTCTTGTGGATAACCAAAAATGTTTTCAATGTTTAAACATATTTTTGCTATCTTTTTTAAAGTAATGTTAGAGATTATGGACTTCCTTTCAGCTACTTCTTTTTTTAATATGTTGAAAGTTTTTTTATGTATAACAAAACGATCGGGAATGACTTTACCTCCAACTATATTTTCACCAGTTCCTAAAGATAATTCTATTAATAAAGCATCTTTATTTTCAGGAGAAACAGTAAAAGTGATTCCAGAAACCTCTGCTGGTATCATTTCCTGAACTATTACGGCCATTCCTTCAAATTGGGGCAATCTTTTTGCAAGTCTATAAATTACCGCTCTTTCATTAAAGGATGATGCCCAGCATTTCTTAACATTTTCTAGTACTGAAATAGGTTCTGATTTAACGTTTAAAAAGGTGTCAAATAATCCTGCAAATGATGCTTTTAAGCTATCTTCACTTATTCCAGAGGATCTTACAGAAACGTAATTGACGTTTAATTTATTTAAAGCATCTTTCACCTCTGATGCTATTTCTTCAGGAATCCTTTCATTCAATATTAGATTCCTTATTTTAAAACTATTTTCCTTAAAGTTTTGCTCATTTATGTTAGAGGATAATTCTTTTATTTTTTCTATTAAATTATTTGCTTTTAGAAATTCAAAAAATGCTTGAGAATTAATAATAAATCCATTTGGCACATTAAATCCATTTTTAAAAAGCATGACTAAAGAATATCCCTTCCCACCAAATTCTGAAATTTTTGGTTCTATTATCTCCTCAAAGAATTTTACGAACATCCTTTTCATTTCACGTCGCCTTCACAGGATTTCCATCTCAAGCCAATTCATAAAGTTGCTTTATCTCTATTTACCAATATTAGCTATTTTACCTTTAAGTTTTTTCAAGCCATTACTTAATAGCCTCCGAAGCAATATCTCTAGAGGGCTTATCTTGATCAGATATCGTTTATAATAGGTCAAAAGACATTTTAAATTTTCATAAAAAGTTTCGAAGAAATTTACAAATAATAGTATTGATTTAATATAACTCATTAGCCGTCGATGCGTGATGTAGATATAAACCAGCTTTTTTTGAGTGGTGCTGTAGAGAAATTTATTCGAATATCTACGATTCCTAAATAGTCTTCTACATCCAATATTGCTGATTCCATGATCAGACGTTTTACCTCCGCAGACAAATCCAGTACTTTTTCTCCTCTTATATTTCCATGTACTATTAGCTCTAATTCACACTTGCCGCTTTTTGAATATTCCATTTTGAAAAATTCTATGCCAACGGGTCCGCCCACCAACTTTTTAATATTTTCTAATATACTGGGAACATTAATTTTAGCACCTGCAGCATAAAGAAATCCTTCATCTTCAGATTTTCTTATATCGCTTAAGAATGGTCTATCATTTCTAAACAATAATTTACCTTTATCATATGTCCTATATCTGAATAATATGGTGCCGCTCGTTCTAAATGATGTAATAATAATTTCTTCATTTACTTCCTCTACAAACAATGATGGTACAACTTCATATACGATTTTTGGACCATGTACTTCAGGTATATATGTCCCAACATGTCCAAATTCGTTAAGACCGTAAGTAACGAAATAGTCTACATCACATTGAAAAATTTTTTGCAATCTCTTTACAATAGATTGAATTTGATGTTCAGTAACAGGTTCGCCAGACAATTCCAAGTACACCTTTTTCTTGGCGATGTTCTTAGGAAGAATAGTTCCACTTTCGATGGCTGTTTCTAACTGGTAGCAAATCCATTCAGTCATTAGAGGATATTCAATAATGAACAAAACTTCCCCTCTCTGAGCGTATTCCAATAGCTGTTCTCTGTTCTCATATTCCAGAAATATTCCTCTTGGATACATTTTTTTATGATTAAAATCATGAGTTATGTAGTAGCTTTCTCCTATTCTTCTTTTACTATGCAAGAATACCGTAATATGATTTCTAATAGTTTTATCCATCTCCTCTGGATAACCCACGATGGTTCCTATATCTCGATAAACTGTTTTTATGTTTCCCGAGACTCCAGATGTTTTAAAGGTCCATAATCCGTCTCCAGGGATGAACAAACGTTCAAGATCAACTTTTTTTGGATCAGTAAGAGGCAATTTTTTGAACATATTGTAATTGCTAATACTCCACTTAGGCAAATTTAAGTTTCTACCGAAGTTTGTACTTCTGAATAGTTCATAAGTTTCTTTGAGTTTTTCAGCATTTTTCTTAAAATAATCCTCCATGTTCATTTTTCCATACCTCAAGCCACTGATTATAACTTTCTAATAATTGTGTTTCTATTTCTAGTTCAGAGCCCATTTCTTTCTCTAATTTTTTATACCAATTTACTTTATGGGAGCAAGATAGTGCATCTATTGCCTCAATGTAACTGAAATCTAGAGTCCCTTTATATTCAGTTAGTAATTCAATTGCCGTTTGTGAACAAGGTGATTCGTCTATTTCTAAGTATTTTGGTAACCTTGGGTTAGCAATTAGTACATTTTTACGTAATTTATAAGGCAATCTTTTTAAAACCTCTACTACTGCCCAGATTTCTATCGGTTTATAAAGACCATGTGTATATAACCATTCTATAAGAGAGTTACGTTGTATGCCAATGCGGAGTAAAACAACTCTGTCTGCACCATGTTGAAAAGCGAATTTAATGGATTCAATAGTATCTACAATGTTTGTCCAATCATTTATAAAAGGTTTTCCAATAGTCACGTACACGGTTGGACTTATGTTATATTTTTTTAATAATTCAAGCGCCTGGATAAATAAATTAATTGACATATACTTATTTATACATAGTTCTCTTATTAAATCGTTAGAGCTTTCTAAACCTACGCCGACTGAAAGCTTATAAGGGTCATCAATGCTGGTTACTAAATTTTCAAGGGCTTCTTTTGTTATATATTCGGCTCTTGATTCTATGTTTATGTAATAGACACCTTTCAACGAGCTTAACTCATTTATTATTCTAGCTTGTATATGATATGGGACTTCTTTAGGATCTAAAAAGGAACCAGCTGTTCCTATTGAAACCATTTCATGATGAGGGAGCCTTTTTATTATTTCAAGTCCTCTTCTGAATTGTGCATATACAGTATCACCGAGAATACTTCGTTTAAATGATGCTAGAGTAGAATATCCGCACATAGTACACCCACCACATTTTAAAATATGAGAACATGGATTAGTTACCAAGATTAAAAAGGGCATCATATAATTTTTTCTAAATCTATTCGATTCTATTGGTGGCAATAATGTCCTCTCGAAATATAAGTAGGTGCTTTCCGTATCGACATCTAAAGTGTAGAGAGGTTTACGCACTTCTCTCATGATATTAGTTAAAATGGTTTTGTATGTGGAATATTTTGTCATCATTTTCTTCATTCCCTCCAAAAATTCACTTGCCTAAGAAAATATACCATTATTTTTCCTTTAATTTGGTCGCTCAATGGCATAAAAATTTTTATTCTGTTATTTTCATCATACATTGCTTTCACAAAATTATATATTAAAATTAGGATATAAATGAGTTTCCAAAATTTCTTTGATAGTTGTATTCGAATCCCCAGAATGTGGATGTTGAGTTGAGGTTGCGGGAGCTTCTTTCTAGGGTTGAGAATTGTTTGAGGTTGAGTTTCATAGGAGGATACCTTATGAGTATGTGAAGATTGATGATTTATTTGTTGAGGCTTTGGAGCCTTGTATAGTTGATTGTTTGGCTGAATGGTCTTTCATGGATGCCTTCGCAACCCTATATTTTAGGAGGGATGAAGTGGATTTCGATAAATTGAAGATGCTTGGAAGGTGGAGGAGGGTGTCTAAAACAGATTTGAGGGTGTGGACATTGATAAAGTATGGTTGCAAATTATTCAATGAGTATTTGGGGAGGGAGGTTTTCAAGTTTAAATCTACCGATATAAGTCGAGATGATGTTAAGGAATTGGTGGATGAGGCTGTGGGGAGGGTTGTGGAGTTTATCCTTTGATTGGATGGGAATGTTTGGGTGTTGTGTTTCATAAGTTTTAAGTGGTGTGTGTTGTTATATTTTGTTTTGGGTGTGTTGTTTTGCCTTTTGGGTTTAATGGTAGGTGGCTTAGGGTTAATCTTTCTACTGGTGAGGTTAGGGTTGAAGGTGTTTCTGAGGATGTTTATAGGGCTTTTTTGGGTGGTAGGGGTTTTTGTGCTTATGTGCTTTTTAGGGAGTTGAAGCCTGGTGTGGATCCATTTGGGCCTGAGAATAAGCTTGTTTTTGCCACTAGTGTTGTGACTGGTGTTCCTGTGGCTGGTGTTAGTAGGGTTAGTGTGGGTGCTAAGTCTCCTCTCACTTATACTTATGGGGAGGCTGAGGCTGGCGGCTTCTTTGCTGTGGAGATGAAGTTTTCCGGTTTTGATGCCATAATTTTTGAGGGGGCTTCTGAGAGGCCTGTTTATTTGTGGGTTAGGGATG
>Ga0078972_1004546_pt1 | contig 37598 bp, 32 predicted proteins | sample YelNatPaOPGAMG01_FD_67568 | JGI IMG/M metagenome (GOLD analysis project Ga0078972, IMG submission 67568) | Hot spring thermophilic microbial communities from Obsidian Pool, Yellowstone National Park, USA - OP-RAMG-01 (SPADES assembly) (version 2) | ecosystem: Environmental > Aquatic > Thermal...
CGCTACGTTCATCAAGTGGCTCGCCCATGAACCAGGAACCGAAAAGGAGAGCTATCACAGGTACGATGAGCGTTGAACCTGAGAGGGAGCTTGCCCTTTCCTCCTTAAGAAGGTAAAGCCAGATCGTCATGCCAACAGCGGAAGCTCCAATTCCTGCATATGCAACTATGCAAACATACTGCCACGTCCACAAAGGCCGATCCGGCTCTGCCAGGAAGCTGACGTAAAAGAGGATGAGAGACGTTATCGCTGCCTGAACTAGGTTAACCAATGCAGCATTCATGTTCTGGAGGCGAAGCTTGTAGAAAATTGTGCCAACCGCCCAAAGGAAAGCTCCTAACAGCAACAGTGCGGCCGACCAAGGAATGATTTGTTCGCCGTTCCTCATGAAAAGGATGACGACACCCGAGAACCCAATCGCAACGCCAAAGATTTTCCTCTTCGAGGCCCTCTCCTGCAGGAACAAGAGTGCTAAAACGAAGACGATTAGGGGTTGCGTATATGTTAAGACAGCTCCTGTACCGCTGCTGTAGGAAGCTAGGCCCAAATTTGTGGCAGTAAAGCTTCCGGCTGTTATGATGCTGTAAGAGAGGATGTTTCCAATATCGCCGCGGTTCCTCGGCATCTTGGGTCTGATCAAGGCAACCGCGGGCGCAAGCGCTGCTGTGGAAAAAAGTAGGCGATTGGAGACGAATGCGAAGGGTGGTGCCATGAGAAGGCCAAGTTTCATCACCGACCAGTTCGAACCCCAAAGCAAGACCATAGCCATGAAGAGTATCCAACTGCGCAACTTCAGCGAAGGTCACCGAGGCTCCCATCCGGCGTATGAACCAGCTAATACTCTTTCGCTTGCCTTGCCAAAAGCAGATGCCTTAGTAATTGAATGAGCTACCAACTATTTTTGCATTAACAGAATGCTCTCCCTGACTTCCCCTATCTTCCTTTCATAGATCGCAGCCCTCTTGTTGACCACGATGATCTTCTCAACATCAAAACCTATGTCTTTTGCCAACTTGGCAAGCAGGAGATCGGATTCGACAACCATGTTTGGAAAGACTCCTCCTGCCACAACCAAGGCAACCTTGCCACCCCTTTTCAAGACCCTGTGCATCTCATCCAAAGACAGTTTCATATCAAAAAAGTATGCCTTTGCAACATCTGGCAGATCGATCTCCGGGATAACATCCCCAACGTTCCTAACGTCCTGACCGATGTAAGACCTAATCGGGTCGATCTTTGTATGCCCAAAAAACAGAGAATATTCTATCGAGTAGACGGAAGTGTACTCGATCTTGTTCAAGTAAGGCGGAGAAGTTACTATGCTGTCGAAGGACTCATCTTCAAGGAATTCCAGCTTCCTGGCGTCCCCAACTCTCACAAAGATCTGCGACCGCCCTGGCATAGTGCTATTCAGTTGGCGAATCATACTTTTTACAACTCTCTTGAAGAATTTCCTGAACGGTGGCACAGGCTTCTTGCGGAACTTTATGACGGCTCCATCCTTTATTGCATATGATGACTTCATCGAAGCGTTCATCAAAGCCAATGTGAAGAAACTTCTGATGTCCGGATCTTGAATTTCCTCTATCTTTGATCTGAAGAACAAAATGTCCTCCAGCGTATACTTGGAGAAAGCCCTCCTAACCAAAGGATCTATGCCCTTTATGCTCGGCTTTGAGAACTTTTCGGCGAAGATGATGCTTGCAGCACCTCTCAAGGCTTCTAGATCATAGTCCCTAACCTTGACTTGAGACACGAAAACGAACAATGGAGATATGTCAACGCCAAAGGCATTCAACCCCTTCTCCTTGGCTGCCAGGATCGTTGTGCCTACGCCGCAAAATGGGTCGAGTACCCAATCGCCTTCCTTCAAACCGAATTTGTCGAGCATGAGCAAAACGAAATCCCTCGAAAATCCCTCCTTGAAATAGAACCAGTTGTAGATCGGCAAGCGCTTGTTTGGCACGAAGGTCACAAGCTTTCCAAGGTCGTAACGCTCTTCCACGATCATTATTGGCTCAACCGATCTGGGCAAAGCAGGGGGAAGAGGGCTGTAAAAATACTTGCCCATATCGAAAGGGAGAATTTAAGCAAACTTGCCCTCTCTTGGGCATGCATTCCTTCGCCTACCAAAGGCTTAGTTTGGGGTAAGGTCAGAAAAACAGGTCTGAAGCTTATCACTACTAAAATAGATAAGCGAACCTACTCCTAAAAATGATAATGTTCCTATACCGCTTCCAAAACTTTTGTTCTCGGAATGATGAATCGAAACGTTAGAATACCACTACCCAAGCTGAGCGAACGGTCGAAATGGGTTTGGGCAATGCATACGCTGTTTTGAAAGAAATCGAGGAAAAGGCCGAGAAGAAATACTTGCCCATATTGGGCCGAAGAAAAGGCCAAGCACTTTTGAAAGTGATTAGGGAGTTGAGACCCAAGCTCGTCTTAGAGATCGGCACGCTTGTGGGTTATTCAGCTATTCTCATGGGGAACGAGCTTGGTGAAGATGCCCGCCTCATAACGATCGAGATAGACGAGGATGAAGCCGAGATGGCGAAGGAGAACTTGAGAAGGGCTGGATTGAGCTCAAGGGTCGAGGTTTTGGTTGGAGATGCGATCGAGATCATACCAAGCTTGGAAGGCAAGTTTGACCTTGTTTTCATCGATGCGGCTAAAGAAGAGTATCTTTACTACCTTAAACTCTTGGAGGATAAGCTCCATCCAGGAAGCGTGATAGTGGCTGACAATGCCGGCATTTCTGCATATGCGATGGGAGATTACCTCAATTACGTAAGGTCCTCTGGAAGGTACAGGAGCAAGTTTGTAGCTGTAGCAGGAGATGGGCTTGAGATAAGCACCAAGGCATGAACCTGCCTAAAGATGCACGCAACTCCTATTGGGCCTCATCTCAGTAACCAAGTTTGCCAATATTGCTTCTTTATGCATTGATTCATCTCCTTCTGGCCAATGGTTAACGATTTATAACCCAGTTCAATGGGAAGAAAGTGTTCGTTTCAAAAGGGTGCCCAAGATGTGGCGGTTGTTCAAACCTGAAGAAAAAGCATTCGAACCTTACGGAAAGGGCATTGCCGAGATAAAGAGAGTGATGAGGCAAAAGGCCGAGGAAGGTAGATTCGAAGGTTTCGGTTTCCTGAGAATCCCTCCGAAAGGTGAATTTCCGAAGCACAACCATCCTGAGCGTGAAGAGGTATACTATGTTATGTCAGGGTCTGGTATCCTCATTCTGGAAGGGGAAGAAGTGCCATTATCAGAGGGGTACATGGTTTACATATATGGGGACACTCCTCACGGTTTGGCCAACCGAAGTGATAAGCCCCTAATCGTCCTCTACATTACGGCCTTCGTGTAGTCCAGCTGGACATCCGCAAAATAGTTCCAGCTTTTTTCACTGTGTTTTAGTTGTTCTCAAACCCTCATGGATAGGGCATATATGGGGGCCTCGATGGTATTGTGGCTCATGACAAAAGGCATGCTCAAACTTGCGATTGTTGGATGCGGAGGAATGGCCGGGGAGCATCTCAGGGCATATGGCTTGATTAAGGAGAAGGAGCCAGAGAAGTTCGAGTTTCGCGCAATGTGCGATCCAGTACTCGATTCCGCCAAGCGCTTTTCCGATGTGGCGGAACATTATCAATCTTTCAAGCCCAGGGTTTATTCCAGTGTCAAGGATATGTTGGCAAATGAACAGCTCGACGCAGTTGACATCTGCACACCCCACTCCGAGCACCATGTGGTTGGTATCGCATGCCTCAATGCTGGCGTCAACGTGATGATCGAGAAACCCTTTGGAATAACTATCAAGGCAAGCAAGGCGATAATTGCTGCCGCGGAGAGAAACAGGAAGATAGCAGCTACGGCTGAGAACATCAGAAGGGGGCTTAGTCAGAGGACCACCCATTGGCTCATAAATGGGTCAAAATACCTTGGCAAGCCACGTCTTTTTTACGCTCAACAGGCGGAGTGGGAGGATCCGTCCGTCATTAGGGATTGGCATTGGAGGGTCGACAAATGGCTTGGAGGAGGCGGCATGGTTATGGACAGCGGAGCCCACTTCTGCGATACCATCAGGTACTTGTACGGAGACCCTGACACCATATATGCTAAGGTTCAGCAACTTGAAAAGTGGCCCCACAGGAAAGGAGATTCGATCGTCATGGACGACAGGGAGGATACGTGGATCGCCACCATCAGCTTCAAGAGCGGTGTTGTCGGCGTTTGGAGCTGGACGATGGCCGCTCCAGGACACAGCTTCGTGAACGTAGTCCATTACGGTAGTAGAGGGTGCATACTCGACCATGGCGATGCTTTCCACGGGCCCTTCGGCGGAGCTGAGGTGATCTATGTGGATGGTCCCAAGAAGATAGTTACGCCAATGTCAGAGATGCAAAGGCAATTCCTTGCCCAGCTTGATGAAAAAGAGAAGAACACTTTGTTCCCACATGGATTCACGGATGGAGTCGTCATTGAGTGCTACGACTTCTTAGACTCGATAGAAAAGGGCAGGAAACCAGAAGTTGATGGAGAAACAGGCATGAAGGCAAAGGCTATCTCTGAGGCAATATACGAATCGGCATACGCAGGCTGTGCAGTTAAGTACGACGATGTTCTCAGTGGAAAGATCGAGGAATATCAGCGCCCAATCAATGAGCATTGGAAGATTTGAAATTCATGGATAATTCCTGCGCGGTTGCAGCACTTGCATGTTGTTCATTTTGAAAGGTTGGCGCAATTCATCTAAACTCCACTGAAAGCCGAAAATCCCCCATCTACAGGTATTACCGCCCCAGTCACGAATGCCGAATCATCGCCTACAAGCCATAAGACAGGACCCACGATGTCCTCCGGCTTTCCAAGCCTTCCCATCGGGGTATGCTCTACTATCCTCCTTCCCCTTTCGGTGAATTCGCCTTTCTCATCTAAAAGCAGGAATCTGTTCTGGTCGGTCAAGACGAATCCTGGAGCTACCGCGTTGACCCTTATCTTGGGGGAGTAGCGCTGAGCCATGTGCACCGCGAGCCACTGGGTGAAGTTCGTTACAGCAGCTTTGGCGGCTGAATAGGCAGCGATGCCCGTCAGGGGTCTAAATGCGTTCATGGACGAAATATTGACAATGCTACCCGACTTTTTCTTAGCGATCGCCTCTCCGAAAACCTGGCAACATATGAAAGTTCCAATGAAATTTAGGTTCAGGACGGAATGAACAGCTTCTAGAGGTATTTCGAAGAAAGAGCGCTGTTCGTTAACTGTTGCTTCCTTCAGATTTCCGCCAGCACCATTTATTAGAATATCCACCGATCCAAGTTGCTTAAGTACTTGCTTAAATGCTCCTTCGACGCTTTCCCTTGATGTCACGTCGGCTCTCAAGTGGATCGATTTTCCCCCTCTCTTCTTTATCGAATTGGCAACCTTCCTGGCGGCACCTTCCCTCAAATCGATAACAGCTACCGCAGCTCCCATCTCAGCCAATGCCATGCTCACAGCTGAACATATGACTCCTCCCCCTCCTGTGACAACCGCGACCTTCTCCCTCAGCTTGTAACTAACGCTCGCTCTTCCTGCCATGGACTTTGACAATAGGGCAAAGCTCATATCGTTTACTCAACTATGGCCTACAGATAGAATCTGTGCCAAAATTTACTCACGTTGGAGATTGCCTATCCTCGCTTCAGCTCGATGGCAAAAGTCTCGCTGCACACTGAAACTTGAGATGTGGGTTGGGAATCATCTCCCAATCGAATCAAATAACCTGAAATCTTCCTTGATTGTGCTCAGTATAACGTGCGTGTTCGTCCTTTCAATATATCTCATCGCTAACAGGCTTTTCGTAAAATCGCTCAGTTCCTTCCTGTTTCTGAATTTTCCTATAACCATCGCGTCCGTCAATCCCGTCACATCGTAAACGGCGCAGACATTTGGCATCTTTGCTATCTCCCTCTCTACCTTCAATAGTTTTCCTTTGGAGACGGTCAATTCGGTTATGACGGTGAGCTCATACCCCAGTTTTTCATAGTCCAAAATCGCCGAATATCCCTTTATGATGCCCTCATTTTCCATTTTCTTAATCTTCGCTATGACGGTTCCAACGGAAACTCCTACTTTGCTAGCGATCTGCCTGTTAGAAAGTCTGGAATCTCTCAGTAGGTTACTGAGTATCTTAATATCGGTTACGTCCAATTCCATGAGAAGCCGTGTATTCCTTTGAAACCTTTCCAATATATGGGCTTCGTTTCGGACAGCTTCCGCGGTTGCTTGGGCTGGATCACCGGTAGCCTGAGATCTTCCTTTTCATTTCCCGTTTCACGAAGCAACGCCTCGATGCCCACTCTTCTCGCTTCGAGTTTTGTCTTGCGAAGCAATTTAACGAAAAGATCAGCAACTGTTTTCTTTAGAGCCTATGGCCAGCACATGGGAGCATCGAGGATCTGGATGATGAACCTATGGGGTACAGGACATATGCCCATATGGGTTGGTGCGCATTAGATGGCTTATGCGGAAATAGCATCGAATGGATCTATGCTGGCAGAAAGGCAAAAATGAACATCCAATTTAAGAACATGATAGCAGACACGATAGTAACAATAGCCTTCAAAATCAGTTCATTTGGTGGCCAATCAATCCGTCGGCTTCATCGTAATTACGGATTTGAGCATTATCTGATTCAGCAGCTGGGATGCCTTCTTCGAGGCTTGGATAGCAAAGTACCTAACCCAGAGATTGGACAGCAGCAAGGCCTACGAGCAGTACGGGCTTCCGGTAGTGGAGGATCGGTCACTGGAATCATGTTGTGAGGCTTCATAGTCTACTTTGTCAGAATGCTCAATTTCATCCCATTCTGGACTATCTTCCAACTCCTTTTTCTATTTCACGCGTGAAAAATTGATTCTAAATTTCTTTCCGTTTGAATAATCAATTGGTTAAATGCCATTTGACAGTTTGCTTGGAAGTGGTTATCCTCTAAATGATTTCTAAGTCCTTCAATATGTTTATTGCTTCTTCCCTTTTCAACTCCAGTTGTCTACTCAACTCTGGAAAAGTGTTAGTAGCGTAAAGAATAATGGCGATTTGCTTTAAGTATACAAATTAAGTTCTTATGCTTACTATGTTTGTCTAGTTCTCTTCTAGCGTCGACAGAAAGCTCTGATGTAGAGAGGAGGATTAATCTTTCAATCGAACTCTTTTTTACAACTTCAATGAAGCCCTCAAGTTGCTTAAATCCAATAAGTCTCTCTTTATCATATGCTTTTACTTGACAATATCCAAACCATTCAAGTAAAATAGGTTCCCTGAGATTTGTGAACAGCGAAAAATGAGCTATGGAAAATTTTACTGGGCCCCCTCCTTAATTAGCAGAGCTTGCGATCCAGCTCCATTCGCTACGACCAGAATATGCGCGAATAACGAACGGCTTTCCTCTAATCGATCACAACATTTACCAGATGGGTTGCACATGGTATGCAAGGGTCGTAATCTCTCAGGACTTTCACTGCCCTCTCCTTTATCTTATCAACATCCTTACCAAGCATGTGCGTTATGTTCTCCTCGATGTCCCTTTCTATCACAGGCGAATTGAAAGCCGTTGGCGTCACTATGTTCGCCTTCGTGATTATGCCATCTTTATTAAATACATAGTGGTGCAGCAAAGTTCCCCTTGGGGCCTCGATTGCTCCAAATCCCTCACCTTCCCTGAACACAAGCTCTGCCGGTGAAGCTCCAATTTCCTTTTTAAGCCCTGACACCAATTCCATCATCCTGCATGCAGCCAGTTTGGATTCGACGATCCTCGCATGTGTATATGTCACGCTCTCATGCCTCCTATTTGCCCAAAGAGCTCCAGATCCGTTCTCGGCTTCGTTGGCGTTTAGCCTTGCCAATGGGCCAACCCTGAATGGAAGTTCAATTGCCTTCAGGTAGGGGTACGTTCCATAACCTTCCTCTACCTCCCTCTCACCTATGTGCTTCTCATACTCTTCTTTTCTGAAAGATTCAATTTCGGTACCTTCTGAATCTTTAACGATTATGCTGCCTTCAAGTGTGTACATGTAGTTGGTCCTAAGACACACGCCCCTCTCCTTCAGCTCATCCACGAGGATGGGCTCGACCTTTTCTCCTATAGCATCTATGATATTTGAGAGCTTCCCTGCGAGCTTGCTTACATTTGAGATCTGCTCCATGTTGATCGATTTTGAAAATCCACCTGGCACAATTGTTACAGGATGTATCGACCTGCCACATATCTCTTGCACGATCTTTTGGGCGATCCCCCTCCCCTCGATCACCAACTGAGCAATTGCCATCTTACCATTATGCCCAATTGTAGAGAGATTCTCTTCGGTCTTCAGGCTAGATGGCGCTATAAGAAGGAAGAGGTGGAGCAGATGGCTTTGCACCCTCCCAGCCAGATTTGCGACATCTCTGAGCTTCCTCGCTTCTAATGGCACCTCTATGTCGAGTCCATCCTCGATCGCTTCGATAGATGCAAGCATGTGCGAAACTTGGCAGATCCCGCATATCCTGCTGGCATAGAGCGGGGCTTCTTCGAGCAGCCTGTTCCTCAGGAGAGGCTCAAATCCCCTAAACTCACTGTGCACGATCCTAGCCTTTACATTCTCCTTCCCTACAATAACTTGCAAGCCGATGTGGCCCGCAACCCTCGTAACCTCATCGACCCTTAGATCCATTCTTCTTTGCCCCTTTCAAACTAAAGCATGGATAGGTAAACCTCATGAAGAACCCAACAGGGTCTGCCAACGTTTCACTCGCCTTTTCATTTTCAAAACCAGAAGCCAGAGCGGATATCGCCCTTGCTATGCCCAAGTCCTGTTCCCCTATGCTTCCGCTGAACCCCATGCAGCCATAACAAGGGTAGTTTGAACTAGGACACAGAGCTCCGCATCCTGACGAGGTCGCAAAGCCTATGCATGGAATTCCTTGGTCGAGGAAGCACCTTTCGCTGTCAACTCCGGCCAATCCTCTCCTAAACTTTTCGATCTTTCTTTCACCGGACCTTTTTCTAGGGCACTCATCGCATACCGTCTTGCCTTGTACTGAATCGACAGGAAGAAGTAAGTTTTCGAGGAATTTTTTAACATTCTTTTCAGGCGGAGGGCATCCTGGAATCGCCAGGTCTACCTTTGCGACGCGCCAAACAGGATCTACGGAATCTCGTAGCCTAAGGCCTTGTCCCCCTTTGAAATCGCCCTTAATCCCCTCCTTGTCCGCCAGCCCATGGATCCCCCCAAAGCAGGCGCAGCTTCCAAATGCCAGCAGGCAATCGCTCCTTTCCCTCGCTCTCCTGAGCCTCCTCTCATCAGCTTCTGTCCTCAAGCTTCCAGTTACGATCGCTATGTCAGCACTTTCATAATCTTCGGCATCGAGCAGAATCGGAGCATATACTATCTCCACTTTTCCTTCCCTAATTTTTCCCAGAATAACTTCGAACGAATCCAGTAGGGCGACTTCGCATCCTTCGCATCCTGAAAGCCACTCTAACGCGATTTTTGTCTTAATCTTTCACTCCCTCCAGTTTCTGGGTGAACTCTCTTACTATCTCAGCAAACCTGTTGCCCTCGGAGGCTGACACCCACTCGAGCCTGAGCCTGCTCGAATCGAACCCAACCTTCTCCAGAACCTCCCTAAACAGCTTGATCCTTTTTTCGCAGAGGTTGTTTCCAGAGACGAAGTGGCAATCACCAGGATGGCAGCCAACTATCAGCACTCCATCGTAACCTGCCTTGAAGGCTTCTAGGACATGAGCAGGTGAAACCCTGCCGCTGCAAGGTACCCTTGAGATTAAGATATTGGGCGGATACTGCATCCTGGAAACCCCTGCCAGGTCAGCTCCAGCGTATCCACAGTACTGGCAGCAAAATGAAAGTATCTTTGGTCTCAAACCACCGCACCCCTGATCGATTCGACGATCTGCCTCTCTCTGTAGTGTCTCAGGTCTAAGGCCGAAGATGGACAGGTAGAAACGCATGCTCCGCACCCCTTGCATCTTGCCTCCTCAACCACGACCACCTCCTCACCATCCACCTCTTCTATCTTCAATGCCCCGAAAGGGCAGGTTTGAAGACACGCCATGCACCTGCTGCATTTTTCGGTCCGAACCTCTGCTACAACAGGTTCGACCGCGATCTTTTCCCTCGATAGTACAATTTCGGCCGCCTTGCTGGATGCTGCAAGCGCTTGGGCTACAGCTGATGGAATGTCCTTTGGCCCTTGGGCAGCGCCCGCAAGGTAAATCCCCTCAGAGTGTGTTTCCACTGGGTGTAGCTTTGGATGGAGTTCTAGCAGGAAGCCATCTCTCCCTCTGGGTATTTTCAAAGCCTCCCTAACCTTTTCAGACCCCTCGGAGGGCACGAGGCCAGTCTCAAGCACGATAAGGTCCGCCCTAATATCAACAATCTCGTCCAACACCTGGTCATAGACCGAAAGCTCAACTGTACCATCGTCCAGAATCTCGACCTGCGATGGCTTTCCTCTCACGAAGATCGTGCCCATCTCCCTAAGCCTTGTGTAGAACTCCTCATACCCCTTACCTGAAGCCCTGAGGTCGTTGTATAGAACGTATAGTTTCGCATCTGGGTTGTGTGATTTTATGTACCAAGCGTGCTTAAGGCCAGCCATGCACCCTATGACACAGCAGCTTTCGAGATGCTTCTCGTCCCTTGAACCGGCGCAGAGTACTATGGCTACAGTTTTTGGCTCCGATCTGTCGATTGGCTTAACAATTTTGCCACCTGTAGGCCCTGAAGGGCAGGCCAGTCTCTCAAGCTGCATTCCCGTTATGACATTTCTCGATCTATAAAGCCCATATTCCTCTAGGTTCCTATAAAGGCTGAAGCCTGTAGAGACTATGATTGCTCCGACCTTTGCATTGACCTCCATCTCTTTCTGCGAAAAGTCAATCGCCTTTGTTGGACACTTCTGCAAACAGATGTCGCATGAAGCAGGGTCCTTAAAGTGAAGACAGCTTGAGGGATCGATTACAGGTGCGCGAGGTACAGCTTGAGGGAATTCAATGCTTATCGCCTTTCTCATTGAGAGACCTTCTTCGAAGGCGCTCGGAATCTCGACAGGGCAAAATCTACTACAAGCGCCGCATCCGATGCATTTCTCCACATCAACATACCTAGGTTTTATGGTGATTTTTACGTCGAAATTTCCAGCCACTCCATCGATACTCTTAACCGTGGCATTTGTGAGAAGCCTAATCCTCTCATTCGAAGCGACTTCCGCCATCATGGGCGTGAGGATGCATGGCGAGCAATCAAGGGTTGGGAATGTCTTTTCGAGCTGTGCCATCCTTCCGCCTATGCTTCCTTCCTTTTCGACGAGGAAAACCTCGTACCCCATGTTTGCCGCATTCAGAGATGCCGTGATTCCTGCTATTCCCCCTCCAATGACTAGAACAGATTTTGTGACGGGCATCGCCATAGGTTGGAGCGGCTCAAGCAGTCTAGCTCTTGCAACCCCCATCGCCACGAGCCCCTTAGCTTTCTCCGTCGCTTTCTCAGGCGTTTCGCTGTGAACCCAGCTGCACTGCTCCCTTATATTGACAACCTCAAGCAGGTATGCGTTCAGGCCAGCTTTAACGAGCACTTCCCTGAAGGTTCGCTCGTGCATCGCTGGGGAGCAGGCGGCCACGACCACCCTGTCAACTCCACGCTTAATGTCCTTCGCAATGAGTTCCTGGCCAGCTTCGCTGCACATGTATGCATAATCCCTGGCCACAATTACGTCTCTCAGCCTCGAGGCATACTCCCTAAGCGAATCCACATCTATGACGCCTGCGATATTCGTACCGCAGTGACAAATGTACACGCCTATGGAAACCATTCAGATTCACCTCACCCAATTCTTTTTAGTAAATTGTCAATTGGGCTCATGTTGAAGTTCAACCCCAAATCTTTACTTCCAAGACCAATCGCCAATCCGATCGCCTGCTGCAGAAGGAGTATGGGCATGTTCGGCGCCCCTTCAAGCTGAACCAAGGTTTCCTGTCGAGAATCGAGCATCTCGAAGCAATAGGGACAAGGCGTTACGATACCTTGCACTCCAGCCTCCCCGGCTTTTTTGAGTTTTGAGGAAGCTATGGCGAACCCCACCTCCGGGTTAATGGCCATTAGGGTTGCACCGCAGCAATCTAGCCTCCCAGCATAATCTCTAACCACCTCTGCACCAAGCAGTTCCATTATGTCCTCGAACATCGACGGGTTGGTTGGACTGTCGAAGCTTGGCAAAGAACCGCGCAGGGAGTGGCATCCATAGTGCGCGCCAAGCCTCAAACCTTTGAGCGGCTTCACTACATCTTCACTGCTCAGGACACTTTTGAAATATTCGATCGGGTGCAATACCTTCGGTTTCCGATATTCCAACCCCTCAAGCTCCAGAACCCGCTCAACCCATTCAGCAGCATCCTTCCTCGAATTCACCAAGTGCTGGGCTTCCCTCAGCGAAAGGTAGCATCCGTTGCATACTGTAAGTATGTCATTTTCTCCAGAAAGAGAAAGGTTTCTAGATGCCAGGTAGAGCCAGAGCTTTGGATTGATCCCTTTGAAAGGGTTTCCGCAACAGGACCATCCATCAACCTCCTTAGCGACAACACCAAGAGCCTTTAGAACGTTCCTTGTGGAAACTTCGAGGGAGTACTGCTTCGTCGAGGCATAGCATCCCCAATATATTGAAAGCATCTGAAGTCAGAGATCTCCCTTTTCGATCATCGATACTATCTCCGAAATCTTTGCAACGTGCTTACCAACTCGAAATGGAGGCAGACCGAAAGACTCACGGCTCCATGTCTCGAAATCTCTATCTGTAACATTCATTTCCTGGAACGCCAAGCCTGTCTTGGAAACTTCTTCTACCATCGCTCTGTACGCTTCTGGAAAAGGGATCCCTTCGGAAACCGCTTGGTATTGGAGGTTCAAAACGATGTCGGCGGGAGCTACCTTCTGGGGACAGTATTCGACGCATTTAAGGCACCTTGCGCAGTTCCAAATCGAAGGGTCGAGGATCTTCCTGACCAATCCGTGCCTGACAAATCCAACGATCCTGTTTGGACGGTAATCTTTTAAAATTCTGGACACGGTGCAGCTGCTGGTGCACCTGCCGCACTGAAAGCATTTTTCTGGTTTTTCAAATCCCACCTTTAGCATCTTGAGTCTCTAACCCTTCTTCCTTTCGATCCACTTCCTTGCTTCTTCCCTGAACCAATCGAGTGCTCCAGCCCCAGAAACCAAATTTTCGATATCTGCCTCGAGCTTCGATGGCTTGATCAGCGCTAGCCATCCTTGACCATATGGGTCCTTCCTGACCGTCCTAGGACTTCTCCTAGCTTGATCATTAATTTCTACGATCTCGCCTGAAACAGGAGACTCAACACCTCCAACCCACTTTGCGGTTTCGATCGTGCACACAGCTTTGCCTTGCTCTACGGAGCTTCCGACAGGCTTGTACCTTAGAAGGATTATGTCGCCAGCCATCTCGGCACCAAGTGAAGAAAGCCCAACCCTGACTTTCCCATCTTCTATCCTCGCCCATGTGTGCCCATGGCGCCAGTAGTAGGCATCCTGCATGAACTGGAACCCCTCAACTATTTCCGCCATCTTCATTTACTCTCCTTGGCTGCTTTTTCCCGATCGGTATGGTGAGCCCGTCTTTTGAATGTTTTGAACAATTGCCTTTACGGCATACGGCCTCAGGTCATCAGCCACTACCCTGCCCCTCAGTTCCTCGACCATCGTTGGGACATCGATCTCCAGGGGGCACTCAACTTTGCACCTTCCACAGCCAGAGCATGCCCACGCTGCTCCTGCAGCCCTTTTTCATTTCCTGTGAAATATGTCCATATGGCTCCTGCCTTACGAGATAAACTTCGCCATAATCGCCACCAAGAATCTGGTAAACAGGACAGGTATTGAGGCAGCTTCCGCACTTTATACAGTACAGCGCCTCCCTGAAAACCGGATCATCCCTCATCCTGTTCCTGCCATTATCAAGGAGTATGACATGGAGTTCGTTTGAACCATGAACTCCCAGTACAGTCGTAAGCTCTATGTCCGCTGTTCGACTTGGTCCTGTAATTCGATATATAGCTTCTGGCCCGTGGCATATATTTGCAGGATCTGGAGGAGCGTAAAAGCGCGTCCGCTTTCATCCAGATGTTTCTTAGTGGCTCTCTTACAGCCTTCGTGAGTATGACAGGCTCAGGTTGAAGATTCTGGTGTAGAGCTTTGGAAGGTATTTCCGCAATCTTCTCCCTTGGCAGTTTGTTGCAACTCATCTTCCGATTAAACTGGAACAGTTCTTGCAAGAGTCAACTAAATGACTATGAAGAAGACTAAAAACAGGTTACTACAAGCCACTCTATACTTCTACTACTGTTGAGGGGTTGAGAATGTTATTTGGATCGAACAGCCTCTTTATTCCCTCCATGAGTTCAATGCTTTTTGGATTCGAAAACCTGTACAGCTCTTTCACACGAATCTTTCCAATGCCGTGCTCCCCTGTAATAACTCCTCCGAGATTTACCGTATACTGGTAGATTTCATTCTTTATCGATTCGTATTTTTCGGCATCCTTCTTCATAACATGAGAATGGACGTTTCCGTCTGCAGCATGTCCATAGACTGGAATGTAGGTATCATATTTTTTGGCTATCCTGTCTATCTCATCTGCCAGCTTTCCGATTGAGGAAATTGGTACCGTTGTATCAAAAATGTCCATATATTCCGGTTTGAGAGCAGAATATATGTTACTCCTTATCTTCAGTATAGAATCTTGCTCATCCCTCCTCTCCGCGACTGAGGGCTCGAATCCACCGTTCTCAATGCATATTTTAGAGAGCTTCTCGGCCTCGGAATATACAGTGCTTTCTTCTCCAGTCAATATTGCCAAAAGCATTACATTTCCCTCGATGTTCCATCTCTCTCCCAGATGTTTGGCGGATATTTGCATCACTTCCTTCTCAACGTATTCTAGGGCGAACGGAACTACCCCAGCGTTCAAAATTTTTGGAACAGTACTCAAGGCATCGTGTCTTGAGTTGAAGGGGAACACAAGCGTGAGGGTGTATGGAGATTTTGGATTGAGTTTTATTACAGCTTTCGTAACTATTCCGAGTGTTCCTTCGCTACCTATTATGAGGTGCATCAAGCTATATCCCATGTTGTCCTTCAAGAGCCTGCCGCCGAACATCACGACTTCTCCGGTTGGTAGAACTACCTCTAGACCCTTAACGAAATTTCTCATGATACCGTGTTTGACAGCTCTTGCTCCGCCTGCATTGCAAACAACGAGCCCTCCGAATTGTGCCCCCTCATCTCCAGGATGAGGTGGAAACGAGAGGCCAGCTTCATCAGAAGCTTTTAGCAGCTTTCCCAGCGTGGCTCCGGCCCCGACAATGGCCATCAAATTTTCTTTGTCAACCTCAATCCCGTCCAGCCTTTCAAGCGAAACGATTATCCCATCCTTTGTGGGAACCGCGCCCCCAACAAGGCCTGTCCCTCCCCCTCTTGGATAAACCGGAATCATCTTCTCATTGGCCAGTTTCAGAATTTCCGAAACCTGCTCTGTACTACTGGGTCTCACCAGAAAGCAATTAAGAGCGGCGTTGGGCCGAACTGGAACACAAGTCTCATCATACAGATAGCTTTCCATTTGATCCCTTCTACTTACGATGGCATCCTTCCCGACTATATTTTCCAGAGATTTTACTATCTCTTCCATCAATTTTTACCTTCCTTTTGGGCCTTTATTTCTTTTATCAGAAGAGGAATCGTCTGATAAAGGTCTCCAACTATACCGTAGTCAGCAACCTTGAATATTGGTGCAGAGGGGTCTGTGTTTATTGCAATAATCATTCCTGAATCTTTCATCCCGGCCAGATGCTGTGATGAGCCCGAGATTCCGCAAGCAATATACAGTCTAGGTTTCACAGTGTTTCCGCTAAATCCAACTTGATGCTCCTTGCTTATCCAGCCCTCATCCACAGGGGTCCTGCTCGAGCCCACGACTCCCCCTAGCAGGTCTGCAAGCTCCTTGAGGAGCTTGAAACCTTCTGCCGAACCCAAGCCCCTTCCTCCAGATACTATGATCTCAGCGTCCGCTATGTTCAACTTTTTGGAGCTCTCTCTTCCGATGAAATTCACACCCCTGTCCTTCGGAGCCTCAGCATGCTTCTCTATTATCTCACCTTTTCTCCCCAGATCTCTCATGCCAGCGTTCATAACCTTGTAGCGAATAGTCGACATTACGGGCTTCGTCCTAGTTTTAATGTGCGCGAGGATGTTTCCGGTGAAGGCCGGACGAATCTGTACAAGATCACATTTCTCATCCAGCTGTAAATCAATGCAGTCAGCGGTCAAACCAGTTTTGAGAGCCGCAGCAACCCTCGGAGCAAGAGTTTTTCCAAAATGAGTCGCGCCAATCAATATTATATCCGGCTCTTCTTCTTTGATCAATCTTACGAGGTTATGTTTGAAGTTCAGCACGTTGGGCTGCGAAAACAAGGGGCTGTTGAAGAAGAAGACCTTATCCGCACCGTAATGTATGAACTCCAAACAAACATTTCTCTCAACCCTATCGCCCAAGACTACTGTGCACACTTCACCATCAGTCTTTTCAGCTATTTCCCTACCCTTGCTTAGAAGTTCGAACGAAATGGGATGAATCTTTTCACCTCTCAATTCAGCGACAACTAAAATTCTGCTCTTACGAGAAGTCTCTTGCAAAACTAGATCAGCCTTTTGTCCTTGAGAGCTCCCAGAACACCTGCTAGACCTTCATTTATGTTTTTAAAGATCTTTCCCTCCCTGTACCTTCCCTGAGGTATGATGACTTTATGGACGTTTGTTGGCGATCCGACATATCCCACGTTTTTCATATCTATAAATCCCTCTAGATCCGAAGCATGCCAGACTTTAACTTCACTTTTCATAGCCCTCAGCTTGTCTTTGAGAGTCGGCAATCTGGGCTTATTCACATCCTTAGTGAAGCTGACCAACGTGGGAAAGGTTGATTCGATGGTGTAGGACGCATCGTCCATTTCTGAGATGACGACGATGCTTTTCTCAGTGACATCAACTATCTTGGAAACATAGTAAACGTGCGGAATGTTAAGATGTTCGGCGACCTCAGCACCGACTTGCCCAGTGTCTCCATCGACAGTCTTTTCGCCACACAAGATGATATCATAAGCTCCGATCTTTTTTATCGCGCCTGCGAGCGTATAAGACGTGGCCCAAGTATCAGCTCCTGCGAATATTCTATCCTCCAGCAATAAGGCTTCATCTGCACCCCTCGATATCGCATCCCTCAGAGAGCTTGAAGCCATCGGAGGCCCCATGCTCAAGGCAAGAACATAGCCTCCTAGCTTTTCCTTAATCTGGACAGCGGCTTCAAGAGCATTCAGGTCAAAGGGATTTATTTCAGCAGGAGCTGAGGTTCTGTCTATTCTGCCAGCCTCCACATCAAATCTTACCTTCTCGATGTCCGGCACTTGTTTTATGAGGACAATTATCTTAACCATCACATCATTGCCACTTTTACGTGGTTTATATAATAATTTTCTAGAGGATGGATGCAATAGTATTGGTAAGGAATAGCGGTGGCCAAAATATAATGCAGTGGATAATGTCTAAACTACCCAGGGCTTTAGTCCTGAGGGTTATGCCATGAACTGGTTTATAGTTGTCTACACATTTTTTCTATGCCTTTACTCTTCATAGTCTAAGGCAATCCAGTGCTTCACTGTCTCCCCGGTAGTGCTGGATGTACTCTCTGGTGGTGGAGCCTAATGACTGGTAAAAGTACCAGCTTCTTCATAGAGAAGGGCAGAATACGCTGTCTCTGAAATAAGTTCACCATGGCTAAACTTAACCTATGGCAGTTTCACGAATTATGAATGAATGGAGGCTGAGCGCTTTGACCAAAGCCTAAACATAGCCCTTACAAAGTTCCTTGGAGAGCCTCAAGAGGAACCTCCCGTTCTCAAGCATGCCCTCGTCGTTGTTCAGATATACATACTTCCTCGATGCTCTCGAACCATCGATTCTTTCCATGATGCTGTGCAGCTCTTTGCAGGTGTATACATGACTATACCAAGCCATTCTTCCATGGAGCCTAACATACACAACACCATTTACCGCCACAATATCCCTTGGCAGGTCTGGAGCATCAACGGAGCAGAAACCTAAACCAATATCCTTAACCACTTCGATGTGTTTCCACCAAGAGGGATCTCTAAATTCGACTATAGCTCTGTTTCCAATATTAAGCTCTCCAAAGAACCTCGACAAAGCGACATAATTACGATCCAAGTATGTGAATGATGAAGGCATCTGGAAGAGCCAGAAGCTTATCTTGTCTCCCACTTCTGACAAAGAATTCTTGAACCTTCTCCAAAGATCGATGGATTTACCGCCAAGCTTCGCGTAATGCGTTATCGACCTGTGTACCTTTATCGAAAAGTCAAAATAATCTGGTGCAAGAGACCAAGTTTTTGCCCAGCTTTCCAAAGGGAATCGGTAAAAACTGGCGTTGACCTCGACTGTAGGGAAGCCCTGTTTCAGGTACCATTCGAAGGGTGTTGGCTTGCCTTCGTTCCAATAGTAACTGTAGCCCGAGGTTCCTACCTTAATGAGCACTTTTCTAATATTCATCTTCTTGTTGCCCAATTAGCTCCGCTTCTCGATAAGCAGGATGAAAATAGTGCTGGTACCAACTAGCTCGATCCATCTTGCCCGAGCACTGTAAATGGTATCCTTCTACCTCTTCCGTCGTAAATAGTTATGCTGCTAACATCCACGTAAGGATAGGAACATATAATCATAAGCCCACCGTAGAAGTTGTTAAAATCGGAGGTTGATGGCTCCCGCATCCCAGATGGGTGGGAGTGTGCCGTACCCACAACAGACATGTCCAGAGGAAGAAGGTATGGCGGAAATGCCGAGAATCCCATAGCATGAGTAGCTCGAGGTGGGATGACGAGCTCCCTAACATCTATAGTTCCTTTCTTAAAATCTATCTTGCCTCTGAGAAGGAGGATCGCTTCCCTTGGGTGCATGTGCCTAGAGTATGCCAATATTCCTTCGACAACGTCCTTTTGAACTCTAACCTCGACCATGTACAAAACACACCATCAATGTTCCAATTTGACAAACATAAGCGTTGTTGGAGCAATCTGCTCGCAGTATTTAAATTACCTTTGGCATTTCAGTAACCAACGTGCGAGGTGCTCCATTTGCAGAGCGAAAGATTATACAACTTCATAATCATCGTATCAGATACGTTCAGACACGATCTTTTAGATGGTGGCTTTTTTGTAAAGCCAAATGTCAACTGCCATACTCCTTCCCTCAACAGATTCTCTAAAGATTCAGTTGTTTTCAAAAGGGCTTACCATGCCTCCTTTCCAACAGTACCAAACAGGGCCGACCTTTTGACAGGTAGGTTTACCTACACTTACTACGACTGGTCACCCCTTCCAAAGGACGAGATTTCACTTCCAATGATTCTAGGCAGGAAAGGATATGTTACCATGCTCATCTCAGACACGCCGCACATTTTAAAGGATGGTTACAATTTCGACAGGGGATTCAGCGCTTGGGTTTGGATCAGGGGTCAGGAGAACGACCGCTACAGAACATATCCGGAGAAAGTGGACCTTCCATGTAGACCCGAGAAGCTCAGGGATGTGCAGACAACCGTCCAACACATTAGGAACAACTACCGAAGAGATCGAGAGGAAGATTGGATCCCTGCAAAAACAGCCATGGAAGCTGTCAGATGGCTCGAGGAAAATCATGGGAGGCGATTTTTACTCTACGTCGATTTCTTTGATCCACACGAACCCTGGGATCCACCTGAATCATACGTTGAAAGATACGACCCAGGATATACCGGTGAAAAAGTGATCTATCCTGCATATGGTCCAAGTGACTACCTCGAACCCGAGGAGCTGACCCATGTGAGAGCGATGTACGCTGCTGAAGCCTCTTTTGTTGACAGGTGGATAGGAAGAATATTTGAAACCGTTGAGAGGCTCGGCCTCTATGAAGATACCTTTACGATCTTCACCTCGGACCACGGCTTCTACTTGGGTGAACATAGCCTTGTTGGCAAATCTATAATTTATGGAGAATACCATGGCCTCGCCCCTTTGTACGAAGAGGTATGCCACATACCGCTCATGATCAAGCCTGCGGACTCTTTCGAACAAGCGAAAAATGGAGTTAGGCACAAATGTCTTGTCCAAACGCCCGACATAGCAGCTACGATGGCCAATTTGGCTGGAATCTACGAACCGAGGATCCAAGGTAAATCACTAGTGCAGATAATTAGGGGGGAGGATAGCGAGGATTTCAGGAAAGTAGCAGTTTCAACCCCTTCTCTGATAGGTGGCGTTGGTTCCGGTTTGAGAGCAACCATAACTTCAGGAGAATGGTCTATGATATTGGCACCCTTCGCCAATCTATCAAATCTTGAAGGGAGAAAACACACAGTCATTGTTGATGGCAAACAGAGGGAGATGAAACCATTTGGAAGGATATCAACAGAGCTTTACAACTTGGCTCTAGATCCAAAACAGAAATGCAATGTCCTCGAGGAAAATATCGAATTAGCTAGGGAGCTTCACACGGAATTCTTAAAGAACCTCAAATCCTTAGGAACTCAAGACAAAATAGTAGAGCCATGGTTAAAATGCAAAGGTATCTGACTCAGCCTTACCAGGCCAATAAGAGCCCTTGGCATAGGTGGATCTTTTGCGCAAATTTACCGAGCCCTAATGTTGCCCCTCAAAACTAAAGCACTCCATAAATAAGGCCCTTGTAATCTAGAGGATTGGTCCAAGCAGAGAACTTCCAACGGCAATATAAATGGCGCCTTTAAATTCGTCCAACAGAATTGGTAGCCCTCGAGAAACTTCGCTACACACTGCCCTGAAGGATTGGTACATGGTTCCCGGTGATACATTCGAGGTTGAATTAGATGGTTATTTCATCGACATCGTTCGAGGCGATCTGCTCATCGAGATCCAAACCCGGAACTTCGCTGCGATCAAAAGAAAGCTCGTTGACCTCGTCGAACACCACAATGTCAGGTTGGTTTACCCAATTCCTAAAGAAAAGTGGATAGTGTATGCAGCGCAAGATGGACAAGAGCTAATCGAAAGGCGAAAATCTCCAAAGCGAGGGCATATCGAGCAGCTATTTAGCGAGTTGGTCAGTTTTCCAAAATTGGTGCTCGATCCAAATTTCTCTTTGGAGGTTTTATTGGTCAAAGAAGAGGAGCTTAGATGCAGAACCGGTCTGAAGGGTTGGCCTTCCAAGGGGTGGAGCCTTATCGATCGGAGATTGCTCGAAGTTATGGAGCGGGTCTTGTTTCGGTCCAAATCGGATTACCTTACGCTTCTACCGCATAATCTACGAAGCCCATTTACTAGCTTGGATTTATCAGATGCGATCAACCAGCCCCGTTACTTGTCGCAAAAGATGGTCTACTGCCTAAGGAGTATTGGAGTTATAAATGCTATTGGAAAGATTGGTAATTCAATACTTTATGCTGCTTCGAAAAGCAATTCCTCAGAGGACATCGATCGCTCACTCGATTGACCATAAATAGGGCTTGTGAGCTTCGATCTGGTGCCTTATCTGAAAGGCATAGAAGGCAACTCATATTTGGCCTGTATTCCCTTGACATACCTTGTCATAGCTCTTCTAAAGTACCTGCCGTATAGGGATGAAAGTCTCATGGCCTCATCGGGCTTGATGTCTATGAGGTTGTTCCTCTCCTTCGGATCTTCAGCAATGTTGTAAAGTTCGTCTGGCTGGCCCTCCGGCCTCTGAATGTAGCTCCAATGGAGATCTCTCACACACCTGTCTATCCCTTCATGATACCCAGTAATAATGGATTCCCTGTGCATATCCTCTCCTCCTCGCAGTATGCTCGCGAAACTTTTCCCGTGCATCGAGGAAGTCTCTTTTTCCATTCCAAGCAGCTCGAGAAGCGTGGGGGCAAGATCCTGGAATTGAACCAGAGCCTTAACCCTCCTTGCTCCTTCGCCACCTGGCAGCCGAACTAAAAATGGCACTTTGAGCAGCTCATTGTACATTCTGTCAGCCCCCTTGAGGAATTTTCCATGGTCTGCAAGTGGATGTCCATGGTCTGATAGGACTACGACAACTGTATCCTCAAGGTATCCAAGCTCTTCCAGAGTGTCAACGAATTTACCAAAGTTGCTATCAACGAAAGATACCTCGCCAGCATAAAGCCCCCTTATGTATCTTATCTCTTCCTCGCTGGCCCATTTGGATGCTTCTCCGCCCATGGGCAGTATAAGCCTCTTGCCTCTATACATTCGATCGGTATATGTATCGAATTCGTTTGGCGGATCCCAGGGTTCGTGTGGGTCGAAGCAATCAACCCAAAGGAAGATCTTCTCATGATCCCTATTACGTTTAAGCCATCTCGATGCTTCAGCAAAAACCCTTGAGGCGAACCAATCTTCCTGTTTTTTGAACTCATCTGTATTTGCAAGAAACTGATGCACCAATTCTCTCCATTCTTGGCTGTAATTGCCATTTACGTAATCCTCAACGTTTCTTCGAGATTTCGAGCTTACATAAGCATCATACTCCTGACCCCTGATCCACAAGAAGCTGTGAAATCCGCGATGGAAGTTCATCCCAGGCCTCATGAAGTGATACGTGTCCGAGACAAGGCCACATACGTATCCCTCAGGCGCGAGAATATCAGTTAGGGTGATCTCTGCGGGATATGGCCTGAGTGGTTCCCAAGGCCGGTATGGCAACGTCCTTTGCCCTGTCATCAGGCTGCATCTTACGGGAATAGTTGGAAGTGCCTCCGGGTAGGCATTTTCAAAAACAACCGACTGCTTAGCAAATGAATCTATGTTTGGCGTGGAACAGGCCCTAACATCTTTGAAAACTCTTTCTCCACCATTATAGAAACTCACATGGTCCTGCCTCAGACTGTCGAGCATGACAACGATCAAGTTCATACAATCATCAAAGGACCGCCTATTAAAATGAGGATTTAAATCATCCGTTCGCTATCGAACCGCCTTGCGCCTAAATGCATTCATATCAACTGTTCATAGCAGTGCGGGTCTCAATTAAAATCATAAAGGTCTAACTCAATTTGGATTTTTCGAAACCCAAATTTTTCATGGGTCAAGCCAAAGGAAAGAGAAATAGGTTAGGTTGATACTTCGTTTTTGCTAAAAATTGTCAGATCGCTAAAAGCAACATAACTAATGGCTGCAAAGCACTTCAAGTGCGCAATTCATTGCGTTTCTAATAGAACTCCTTACCTCCGCGTAGTGTGTTGCTAAAAGCCAACTGGATTCTGAGAGGATGTCCGAAACCACTTGGATCGATGCCAGCTTGGCGCCTCTGTATCTTGCGACAGCAAGAAGTGCCGAGGTCTCCATGTTGACGCCAAGTATGCCTTCTTCCCTGAACTTTCGGAGCTTCACCTTCGTTTCCCGATAGACGCCATCTGTGGTCCATATTGAACCTCTATAATATTTCATGTTTTTTCGATCAAAGCAATTCTCGATCCTTTTGCGCAGCCTGGGAGAGCACTCGAACTCTACACCTGGAGGATAATAATGGTATGAAGTTCCTTCATCTCTCTCCGCACCCGTTATTACGAGGATGTCCCCTGGCTTAAGATATGGCTGGATACCGCCAGCTATGCCTACTTCGATGATCTCCTTTGCCCCTGTTGCGATCACCTCTTCGAGAACCATGCAAGCTGCAGGAGCTCCGATCAAGTTACAGATCAGTGCAACCGGCGTGTGCCCATAATGTCCTATCTGCAGAGGTCTTTGGCCACTATACCACCATTTAATTGCCTTGCTTTTAGTTATCTTCTGGAGGTATTTGAAGTTGCTCAGATCGTAGACCATCACCAAACGTGGAGGTATTTGAAGAGGAATACTCTTCAAATTACGAGTTCTGGCAATGTAATCTATGAATTGAGAAGGGGTGAAGACCGGTTCCTCCCCCATTTTATCGCTCAACAGATCAGCCTCTAGAAATGTTCTGTGGGAAATGGCCTGCCAGAAATGGAGTTCTGCCCCTGTCAGGAATCGCTCTAGGGAGCCAGTCTGGACGCTTGCTCACCTTGTGTGCCCCAATTACTCTTTGGCACATCGTGGATTATGATGTTCAACCACTCTGGTTTCACGCCTATGTCCTCGAATGCTTTAGTTATGCCTTTTATTAACTTCTCTTTCTGTTCTGAGGTCCTTCCTTCCCACATCTCAACTATAACAACAGGCATATCCTTCATTCACCACACCAAAGTTATCGATTCCAGAGCCTATAAGGGTATTCTTTACGATATTTCCCATTTAAGCCCAGGTTATCGAAGTCCGTTAGCACGAACCCAGTCTCCAAAAAAGTTTGCAACTAACGTAACGTATGCATTTGCCCAGGGGAATGATCGAGCTGAGCATGGATTGTGGTGAGCGAAAATTTAAGTTTAATGACGCTATATCTTGGAGTTTGCCAAATCGCGAAGCTAGCATTTTGTTGTAGATGTACTTTCAGACTTCTACCAATCGCAGAAGGTTATTAAGATTCCACAATGTAGAAAAAGGAAGGATTGTATCCTAAAACTCTAAGCATTGGGCATTCCCCTAATCGTCGCTCGATCGTATTCTTTGCGTATGCCCGCATTGAAATGGAGTTGCTCAGCATCGCATAAAAAGATTTTTCAGGTTCATTGTTTCCAGTTGGTGGCCATGGGTAGATCGCTTCAAGATAAAATTGCCGAAATGCACGTAATAGATACGCATGAACATACCTATCCCTACGAGGTGATCTCAGGCAGGGACTTATCTATCGTCGACATTTTGGAAGGTTCCTACGTTTTTTGGGCAACCAGCGTTCCAAAAAGGGACGATTACGAGGCACTTGCGAAGAATCTAAAGAGAATCTCCGGAAGCACCTTTTACAAGTCTTGCAGCATCGCAATGAGGGAGATATATGGAATTGACATAGATCCTCCAAAAGCTGAAAGTTTGGCCAAGGCATCCAAATTAGTGCACGATGCCTACCTTAACAAAGACTGGATTAGGAAGGTTTTCAAAGAGAAAGCTCTTATAGACAAGGCTCTTCTTGACCCATATTGGAACTTTTGGGGAGGAAGCTTCGATACCGAGCTCTTCTCACCAGTATTCAGGATCAACATGCTGCTTTTTGGTTACAGCAGAGATGCCAAGGACCACAATGGCAACAGTCCTTATGTATTGGAGAAGTACTTCAACATGAAAGTCGGGTCCTTCGAGGACTACATTGAGCTCATTGACAAATCACTGGAGGAGGCCAAGAGAAGGAATTACGTTGCAATCAAGTCAGCACTTGCGTACGACAGATCAATACTTTTCCAGGAAGTTGATGCATCGGAAGCCAAGCATATCTTTGAGAAAAGTGGTTCAGGACTGACAGATAGGGAAATTAGGCTGTTTGGCGATTTCGTTCTTAATAGAATAATCAGCAAGGCTGGAGAGTTGGAACTGCCGGTCCAGTTCCATACGGGCTTGGCCCTCATTGAGGGCTCGAGCCCCATGAACCTTGTGAATATTTTGAGAAAATACTCCAATGTCAATTTCGTATTCTTCCATGGAGGGTATCCTTGGATAAGGGAAACAGCTGCCTTGGCTTTCAGCTTTCCAAATCTTTACCTCGATCTGTGCTGGCTTCCCATAATATCCCCTTCAGCTTGTAAAATCATGCTTAGGGAGATCATCGAGCTTGGCCTTTCAAGCAGAACGATGTGGGGAGGAGATTGCTGGGTTGCTGAAGCTACCTATGGGGCATTGAAACTCTTCAAGAACATCCTAGCAGAAGTGCTTCAAGATATGATCTCCGATCGTTACTTGAAGCCAGATGAGGCTTTGGGCATAGCGTCAGGAATCCTAAGGGAAAATGCGGCTAGATTTTTTAATCTGCTTTAAAATTGGTACCAATGCTGTATCATCGATCTTCGTGTCGCTTTTTACGAGTCGTCCACTCTTGAATTAGTAGGCTTAAGGAGCATTGCTGCCCATTATGGCCGAGATCATGCACAGAAGACGCATTATTGAGGCCTTTTGTTCTTCTCATTCACAATCTTGGGTTGAAAAATCGTTGCGTTCTTGCGCGATTCAATATAAACGGAGGCTCTAATATTTTCTATGCGTTCGCTCTTCAGTTGGAGGTATGTAGCCATCTCCTTGTTCCAAGCTAAGACCTCTTGCCCAAAAGCGATCCCTATCCATAAAAAGCTGTTTTTCGAATAAATCCGGTGTAATTCGTTCAAAAAAAGACTTATTATGTCCTTCCGACACATAATGGAGAGATGTTATATGATCGATGTGCTAGAGGTAGCGGTTGAAATCATCATTACAATAGTTGGCGTCACGATTTCCGACGCTATCTCACACATCATCAGGCAGAAGATTTCGGATAGGAAGGACAGGGAAAACAAGGCAATTTCCTGAAGACTTTTAATAACGTGGCCAAACAACTTTGCAATGGTATAGAGATATAACCGCTTACTTGATTGGTAGATTGGTCACAGAATTCCATATTCTACCATAGGAACCAACGGTATGCAAGTGTGTCTAGGGGTAGCGATTTTAAAGGGGGACCGAAACCAACTTTCTCAGATTATTGAGGAGCCTCTCAAACTCCTCATCATTAATCCATTCCACCCATAGGTAGTCGATTATCTCTTCTTTGCTCATCCCAATTCTTCTCGCTTCCTCTACAACGTTTTTGTATGCCTCGATCTCCGTTGGCCTATCTACGTAGCTATACCTTTGGTCAAATAGTTCCATTCCGTCCATAAGTTGTCTGATATGAGTAAGCTCGTGTATCAAGTCGAGGTATATCTCCCTCTCGTCGGCAGACTTGAGATAGGATGAACTGATGATTATCGAGCCAGTTTTGTCGTCGACATGAAGGTAGCCTTTCCTGATGGACAACACCACCTTGGTGCTTGAAAGTATTTTCTCCGTCTTGTCGCCAAACATGGATCTGACAACTTTAACCTTTTCGAATCCTTTGAATATCTCGTTGAAAAAGCAGGAGGATGATTTTGGGTTCCTGTTAATAGTTACACCGAGGTCCATTTGCTGGCAACAAGTATATTGTTGGATTATAAAAGTTTAATAAAGTTTCCAATTATAAAAAATTGATTCACGAAGGTGCAAGCACCTCCTTGAGGTAGACCCTTCTGAATCCCCTTTTCTTGTAGAAGTTCTCAACGGAGTCTGACAGAAAGGTTTGCAATGTGAGCTTCTTGCCTTCACTATTTGATAGTTCATGCGCAAACCTGAGCATTGCACTCGCTACGCCCATATTCCGAAATCTTGGAAGAGTTCCAACGCAATAAGCTCCATTAACACCATTCGTGCCATATAGCGCCAAGGTCCCTACTGGTAAATTTTCATATCTCGCCAAAATGAATTTCGTTTTTTCCTCCGAAAAAGCTCTTTTTGTAGCTCTTACTGTAGGTTCGAAAAGACTCATATCTTCATAAAATGAAAGCAAGTAGATTTCGCACCACTTTTCGATACCTTCTTTTCCAATAATCTTGACTTCAACTTTTTCATTGACTTTGAAGTATGGAGACGTAATTTCCATAACTGAGAGTCGATCTTTGATTTCGTAGCTTCTTGCCATCAAGGATTCCCTAATGGAAAAATACTCAAAAGAGTCCTTAACGAAGAAATAGGAGAGCAGCCCTTTACTTTGAAATACCTTCTCGATTTTCGGAATTAAAAGCTTGACATCCACTTTTGGCGAAAGGATTTCAGAGTGGTTGAAAAGTGGTTCCTTGAAATCACTCGAAAGCAGAGCGCAGCACTGATTCGTGAACCAGATCAGCCTTGACCATTTTGACCACCACTCCAACTGGTTTTGCTCATAGTCATCATTAATGACTTCAACCAACTCTTTCACCACCTTTCAATATTTGTAGGTCCAGAACTCTTGTTTGCCCATTCTGTGCATGCTTTAAATGTAGTATATATAATCCGCTTGATAGTGGATAGTGTGGGCATTTCAAAGCATCAAGTTTACTTTGGTTAAGAATTTCCAGAAATTTCTGTACAATCGACATCTATGGACACTTACATCGATATCAGACAAGCCCTTCCATAAATAAATTACCCATAGCGTTACTCCACAGACTTTGTTTTTAAGCAAATTGGCAAAAAAGAAGTTGATTGCAGCACAGAAATGTTCCTTTCGAACGAGCAAAGCTGGACCGATAATTCCTTCTTAAACATCCTTGCGCATATACTAAACCATATATATTTGATCTACATTTTAAAGATCTTGAACATGTTGCGCGATTGCCACGCCCATAGCAATGGCTCCGAGAAAGCTGAAGATGTTGTGAGAGCTATGGAAGAAGCAGGTGTTGACCAATCTGTCATAACTTCGCCTTACCCAAGGAAGAGAGGAACGGGGATCGATCCAAAGCCAACAGGGTATATGCAGTTCTCCTACTCTGGAGTGGATGAGCAATCCCAGCTAGAAGCCATAAGGTTCATCTCCAACCTGCAGGCTGAGTTTCCAGATAAAATAGTGGCCTTTGCATGGATAGAGCCGAGGCTCAAAAATGCGCCCAAGTTAATAGAGGAAGCTGTTACGAAGTACGAATGCAAGGGCATCAAGATGATACCCGACCACTGGTACCCCTGGGAAACAGAGTTTTTCCCTGTATATGGGAAGATCCAAGAGCTGGGCGTTCCAGTACTATTCCATTCAGGAATATTGTACGGGTTCAAGGATTCCTCAAGATTCTGCAGACCGTGCAATTATGAGGTTTTGGTCAACTTTCCGCAAATTAGGTTTGCCTTGGCACATATGAGTTGGCCTTGGACCGACGAGTGCATAGCGCTCTTCGGAAGATTTAGGGCGAACCTAGAATCTAACCCATATTCGGACAAAAGAGCAAACAAGATGCAGCTATACTTGGACACAACCCCTGGAACGCCAAATTTCTACCGAAGGGAGGCGTTCAAGAGAGCTCTGATGTTCGGTGCTGAGGATTACATGCTTTTTGGAAGTGATTCATCTGCAACCAACTTCAGTTCAGCAAAGGAAACATCTGAGATGGACAGGGGCATAATCAGGGAGCTCGGTTATTCGGAAGACACGATCAAGAAGATACTGAGCGAAAACTTCAAGCGTTTCATAAAAGGATAAATGTAATGTAAAAAATATTCTCATCTAACTGGTCAAGCATCAAACTTCTAAATTGTATAGTTCTCTAGGATTTCTGAAGAACCATTTCTCAGCAATGGTCACAGCTTCATCTTCCGTCATGAGGCCATCCTCGATGCGTTTCGCAAGGACCTTCGCGATATTCTCCCTGGCCATGACCAAGTGCCCATATACCTTTTCCACAGGCTTGTGGTAGTCTCCACCAAATGCTATTATCTTATTCGTAGGAACGAGATCGATCAATTCGTCCATAGCGGAGCAAGCAATCTTTGGGGAAAGTATGTGGCACCAACAAAGGTTCAGCCAAACATTTGGAAAGTTTTTCCCCATTATGGCTGTCTCCCTGACCCATGGCACGCCCATATGGTAGATGTCAAATTTCGTTTGCGGATGCCTCATTATCATTGGGATCATGTGGGTTGGGTCGAGAATTCGGAAATCCCCCCAAACTCCTGTGTGGACTGCAACGACCATTCCAAGTTCAGATGCGATTTGCAACATCGTATCTGTAATGTATGAGCGAAGAGGATTAATTTCTGGAAGTTGTATTTTGTCGTCCCTCATGATTGCGTCGAAAAGAGCGACAGCCTTTCCCCTTTCTGGATCACCATACGGGTTTGAGACCATCTTGATTCCAACGGCACCTTTAGATCTCCAGCCTTCCATTCCTTTTTTCACAAGATCCAAATAGTCGTCAAGTGTTTTGACCTTCATGTTGAGTAACGAGGACCTGTCCTCTACAATTTTTTTCGAACGCACAGCTGCATATGAGTCCAACAACATCAGAGGTACGAGCAGGTCGAGGTCATAATCAAGCTTGTCAGAATCTGCTTGGGTAAGAGCCACACGTATCTTGCATCTCTCACGAAGAACCCGGTGATAGATGCCTGGCTTGTTCTGCTCAGCCATCATCTTCGAAAGTTCCTTGTAATTACTATCATCTATCCTATCGAAGCCATAGAACTCCTTCATTGCGATGAATGCGGCACGAGCGTAGGAGCCATGTTTTATGTTTTCCAGAAATGGAAAGAACATTTTCCACCTTTTTTCTAATGGGATTCTAGGATCCTGTATTGCCTCAAATATCTGCTCAGGCATTCCTGAAGTTATCATGTCATATCTCGTGTAATGACTGAAAAGGGTAAGTGCATCTACATTCTGTTCGTTGTACAAATTCTCAGGAGGCAAATGTTCATGGGCATCTATGATCTCGAAATCCTCGAACACCTTCACAAGATTTTCTTCCATTGGAGACAGTTTCATTTTCCCTTCAAACCGTTCCTTTAATAATTAAAGTTTTTCTATTTGGACATCCTTTTATCATTTTTAGTTATCATAAGCTTCTGGTTTATTTGGAAACTTTCACAAAGTCTTAAAAACCTAAGAAATACTGTTCTGGCAGGATAAGGTTGTACGTGCAAAAAGCGGATAGTGTCGTGCGGAAAAAAGTCAGGGATGAGGGAGCCAAAAAAGTTACTATCCAGTTACTGATAGATAAGCACAAAGCAAGGACATTTGTCATGAGGAGATTTTTCGTTGAACGGGGAGGGGAAACTCCGCTTCACGAACACAGCTGGGAACACGAGGTATACATTTTGAAAGGCTATGGGATTGTTACAGATGGAAAGGTTAAACACAAAATTGGGCCGAACACTGTTGTCTATGTACCTCCAAACCAAAAACACCAGTTCAAGAACATTGGAAGGAGTACTTTCTCCTTTCTCTGCTTGATACCCAAGTAGCAAGACAAGAGATCAATATTCCATTATAATCTAAATGTTTCCTATTCTGACCTGAATTACTAACAGTACTTCATTGCAGCATTCAGGAATGATTTGATGTTATCCTGTGGAACAGAACTATCTATCACGCCGCTGCTCAAAGACCACCCACCTTCTCTTCCCATGATGTCTGCAATTCTCTTAACCTCCCCCTCTATTGCAGTAGGATCCAACAACATCCTTCCCGGAGCTAGGAAGATGCCGAACCTCACCCTCTTGGAACCAAGCGCGTATTTGAACAATTTCAGATCTGAAGAACTGACTAGTGAACTTATCGTCCTTACTGGTATCTTTTTGAAAATTTCGACGAACTGATCCATCACGTCTTGAGTTTCAAAGCTCCAGTTCCTCCATCCACACTTCTCAGCGTATTCAGCATAATATGGAATAACGAATTTCTCAACCAATCGGGAAGAAAAATAGGAGAGGGGGTTATCATAAAAACGTCCTTCAATACCTTCTCCCCGATATGGGATCTGCCAAACCTCTTCATAGTACCTGTTTATCTTGTCATAAACATCCACCATCTTCCTCATTAGCTTGTGAACTATTGGTGGATCTTCGTGCATATCCCTTATCAATTGCGTTATACCCCTTGTATAAGCGGCCATTTGAAGTGGCGAACCATCTCCACCCAAGATACTTACATCAATAATGTCTCCTATGAGTTTTTCCAAAGTCTCCACCCTCTTTAGAATCTCAGGCATTAGGCCAGCATTCGGTATTTCAGGTACTACGAAATCATCGATCTTTTCCTTTTCATCAAAAACTCTATAACTCAGGTCGATCCATGGAAAATCATCTTCTGGAAAGACCGTCCTACATCCGACGATGGACGGATGGAGGAATACACCACCCAAAGGCCCTACAGCATCTGGGATCACGAATGTCCTGTCATCACGAAATTCTCTGAAGGAATCGATCCATGCCCTCAATTCGCACTCGACCAAAAGCTCTGGATCATCCCACAACTTTCCTATCTTCACGTTGTACTTTCTATAGTACCTGTCAGACCAGACAGGATCAAAGCTCAAGCTAACTGGAGCTCTGTCGGGTTTCTCAAACTTCCAAGCAGCCTCGTGGCGAATTTTCGCCGCTTGGATCCTTCCTTCATTTTCCTTCTCGAGTATCTTTGCCTTACTGACAAGGTCCTTTACTTTTTCCCTGAAAGTCAGAGCCATAGATGTCTTCTCTCGAATTCATTTTTCTACAGCCTAAATATGGCTTACTGATTTGAGCAGTGAAGATTAAATTAAATAAGCAAAAGCCTTTTCTTCAAAGATAGTTTCTATCACATTGAAAGAGCATTGTCTTTCCATATTGTCAAATCACCTTTTTAGTAGAAGGGATTTACGGTTTAATAGATAAAACTTAATGATGTCATCCAAGTCTAATCCTTGATGACAACTCGTTCAGTTCATTGCTCATTATGTAGACATCAGCCACCTTGAATATATCCTCTTCAGTAGACAGCAAAAAGTTAATGGCATTGTCGATCGACTTCAAAGCTTTCTCCCTCTCGCCCTTCAGATAGTAAGCAAAGGCCTCAAGAACCAGTGATACATACTCATTGTGATGTAGCAGATAAAAAGCAGATTTCTCGCAAGCATTACCTTTCAGATCCCTCGCCATCCTTTCGAGCCTTGGGCGGCTTTCCTTGACGAACTCTAGTAGCTCTTGGACCTTGTTCGAAACAAGACCCTTTATGGCATCTAAATGACTGTAGTTCTTTTCGGAATCCACAAAAGAGTATATTTTTTCAAGGTAACCGGAGATGAAAGGTGCATCTTTGCCAAAAGCAGCTTTAAGGTACCTCTCCCTTATCTTCTCAATGCTTGTACAATTGTTCCACAGCGTCTCCGCGAGGATTGCCATCGGAATTCCAGTCGGATAAAAGGATCTGAGCGTCTGGCACGAAAGGAATCCATTAAATCCAAGTTTATTCAGGTCTCGAAGGTCATTCCAAAGAACTTTTTCTATGTCACCGCCCAAAAAGTCCAAACCGAATCGGCTCCAGAAGTGGTAGTCGAATAGAAAGCTGTCAGACTGCAAAATCTTCTGCCAACCCTTAAGAAGTTGAACGAACTCGCGGTTCGTTCGAGGTGGAACGATCTCATTTCTGGGCATTGGTTTCAAGGGTTCAGGGCTGGAGCACCTTTCATCTCCAAGGGGATGAAAGTAGCAGCGTGAAATTGGCGCAAACATGAATACAGTGTTCTTGTAATGGTCGTCTACTTTCTCCTTTTCCGGTGCCCAAAGGGTATTCGCATAGCATAGAAATACTACCTTGGTCTTGCATCCTACTTCCCCCAATCTGCTCGAAACGGCATTAACCAGCTTGACATACCAATCGGAGGGCGATAATTTCTTGCAACTCTCACATTCGCAATGGTTGTTCATCCCATCAGAGAGCCAGAAGTGCAGCATATCTACTTCCGGATGGTCAATTGCATATTGAACCACATGGTTGACAAGTGATTCGAATGCCTTGGCGTTGGAGTAGCACAACTCTGTATTTACAGCAATTCCTCCAAAAAGTTCCCTTCTGCCCTTCACTAGAGCCAACAATGCTCTCTGGTCCTCAGATATCGGCTTTTTCTCCACTTCCCATCCTAGCCCTTCGATTCCTATGGCCTCGCAGGTCCAGCCATGACCAACCCTCTCGACGATCATGCCCCTCTTCTTCAGCTCCTCTATCACCTTTGCATCAGATTTGAGCGACTCATCAACGGTTATCTCGGGAGAAGATTTTGCGCTTGGGTTGTACCTCCTTGCATAATACCTGTTGTAGAAGAACCGAGATGTTTTGAACTGCAAGAAAAATTCATTCATTCTTTTTTTGGCCATCCAGTCGACGAACTCAACCACAACCTCTGGTGTTACGGCACCCTCGATACAAACTCCTCGATGAGCATAAGAGGCTCTCTCCTCAAGATCGAGACTGTCGACCTTTGCATTATCGATCTTCGGCAATATTTCGCCATCCTCCCCTGGCCACAACCAATTGGCTCCAAGAAGCTCAAGGTAACGGTAGGCTGCGAATAGGACACTCCTTGGATTCGATCCAACGATGAGAAGCTTGTCGCCCAATGTTTTCAAGGCAATCGCATCCTCAGACTCATTGCCAAATTTCAAAACCTTAAAACCGAGTTTTTCTATATCTTCTTTAGTGCCCAAACAGATTGCCCCTTCAGGTAAACTTGATTCTGCAGTTTCAACGGTATGGCGAATCCCAGTCATCTTTCCAAGATACTTGGCCAGCTCCTCGGAAGCAAACCTGACCACAGGATCCTTTCCAACGGCATAGATCGAAGTTTCATATGACAAGGGAGCGATCGATCATGCCTCGCTTGGATATGCAAGCCTTAAATCGTTTTCGAACAGTCATTAAGGTCGAGAGAACTTCTTAAGCGGGCTAAATGGCGTCAGGACGATATGGCCAGATCGTGGACAACTTTGGGCCTCATTCGGAAGATTATTAAGGTACTGTGCCCGAAAGTGCTTTTGGCAGGGTCTTGCATCATGTTGGACCACTTCGAACGCTTTCCTGACTGGAAAAACCCGAAAGTGGTCGGGAGGAACAAGGAACCGGCACACGCTTTTTTGATTCCTTATCCAGACAAGGAAACTGCGATTGCTGGAGAACCAAGAAGCTCTCCCTGGTACTTGCTGCTAAACGGAGACTGGAAATTCAATCTAGTTCCAAATCCTGGGCTCGTCCCAGAGGGGTTCCAAAGGGACGATTTCGATGCAGCTGGATGGGGCATGATACCAGTTCCAAGCAATTGGCAGATGCACGGGTACGACAAGCCGATCTACACAAATGTCAGGTATCCTTTCAGCGCAGATCCTCCACATGTTCCCCATGATGACAATCCGACTGGTTTGTACCGTAAATCTTTCGAAATTCCAAATGAATGGGCTGGAAGGCAAGTGTTCCTTGTTTTCGATGGTGTGGATTCGGCTTTCTATGCTTGGGTGAATGGGGAGCTAGTCGGTTTCAGCAAGGACAGCCGTTTGCCTGCTGAATTCAACATCACACCGTACATCCGTCCAGGGAGGAATTCACTAGCAGTTCAGGTGATGCGCTGGAGCGATGGAAGTTATTTGGAGGACCAGGACATGTGGAGGATGAGTGGTATACATCGTAGTGTTTACCTGTTCTCCACGCCAAACATCCATGTCAGGGACTTGTGTGTAAGGACCGAGTTCGATGGCAAATATGTTGATGCGACAATCAAGATTTATGCCAAGGTAAGGAACTATTCAGGCATTCGCCAGTCTGGCGTTAGGATCGAAGCCACTCTTTTCGATGCCAAAGGAGGGCCAGTATTCGATGAGCCATTAGTAAGAAAAATCGAGGAAATGGGAGCTATAGGCGAGGTCCTCATCTTTTTCGAGCAGAAGGTCCAAGAACCAATTAAGTGGTCGGCCGAACACCCATACCTTTACGTTCTTCTCATCATCTTGAAGGACCGGGAGGGACAAACGCTTGAGGTAGAAAGCTGCAAGGTTGGATTTCGACAAGTTGAGACAAGAGATGGAAAGATATTGATCAACGGTTTCCCAGTACTTTTCAAGGGCGTCAATAGGCACGAGCATGATGACAAAAGAGGCAAAGCAGTTACTTTTGAGTCGATGTTGGAGGACATTAAGCTGATGAAGCGCTTCAACTTCAACGCTGTTCGTACCTCCCACTATCCAAATGATCCAATTTGGTACGATCTTTGCGACATGTATGGAATATATGTTATCGATGAAGCAAACATAGAGTGTCATGGGTTGGCGAACATCTGGGGTGGCATCCCAAGCATAGAGCCAGCAAACGACCAGGAATGGCTGAACGCATTCATGGATCGATGCGTCAGAATGGTGGAGCGGGACAAGAACCACCCATGCGTTATCATGTGGTCCCTTGGGAACGAATCGGGTTACGGGCCTAACCACGACGCTGCTGCTGGTTGGATACATGGCTACGACCCAACTCGACCAGTCCATTATGAGGGAACGATACGCAAGACAGGCAAGATTTCCCCTATCGTCGATGTTCTTAGCGTAATGTATCCTACAATCGACTGGCTCGTTTCTTTGGCCAAAGATACAGGAGATGAAAGGCCCATCATAATGTGCGAGTACGCTCATTCGATGGGAAACAGCACGGGAAACTTGTCAGAATACTGGGAAGCCATCAGGAAGCACGAGCGCCTGCGCGGAGGTTTCATCTGGGATTGGGTCGATCAGGGCTTGCTTAGGAAAAACGATGATGGGGTTGAATGGTGGGCATATGGTGGGGATTTCGGTGACGAACCAAATGACCTTAACTTCTGTATCAATGGCCTCGTCTGGCCAGACAGAAAGCCACATCCGGCCATGTGGGAGTGCAAGAAGGTATTCCAGCCTGTTGAGGTTGAGCCCGTCGATTTACGCGATGGGAAGGTCAGGATCTGCAACAGGTACGATTTCTCAGACCTTGGGGAATTGGATATTCTGTGGGAGTTGCTTGCCGATGGCAAGATCATCGAGAAAGGGAAGCTTCCGAAGCTCCATACGCCTCCAGGTGGAAGCGAGATTGTAACCGTCCCCTTTACCATGCCCAAGCTGGAACCGGGAACGGAATTCTGGCTAGTTTTCCGGTCAAAGCTCTCTAACGACATGCTGTGGGCTGAAAAAGGATATGAGATCGCTTCTTCTCAGTTCAAATTACCATTCGATGTGCCCGAAGGTCCTGTGCTAAAGCCCTATGACATGCCCGTTCTCCAGTTCAACGAATCTAAAAGTGATGTGACCGTTTCTGGCAAGGACTTCGTTTTTACCTTTTCCAAAGAAACCGCCAGCATAACTTCCTTCGCATACATGGGCTCGGAACTGATCAAGGGAGGGCCATATCTGAGCGTATGGCGTGCTCCCACAGACAACGACATATTCAGCTTTGCCAGCCTTTGGCGCCAATTTGGCCTCGATAGGATTGAGAGCGAAGTCATAGGGGTCGAGGTAGTAAGGGCTGAGACTCAAGTTGTGCGAATAAATGCAAAAATTCTTGCGCGGGCTCCAACTGTTAGCGATGGTTTCGATTGTAATTACACCTATGACATTTATGGAAGTGGAGATGTGGTAATCACTGCTAACATCGTACCGAGCGAGAAGCTTCCACCACTACCTAGAGTTGGATTGCGTTTCACCATTCAAGGATGTTACGACAAATTAGCTTGGTATGGCAGGGGGCCACATGAAAACTACTGCGATAGAAAGGAAGGGGCGCTTGTCGGGATTTATGGCGGGAGAGTAGAAGAACAGTACGTGCCATACATCAAACCCCAGGAGAATGGAAATAAAACGGATGTTCGCTGGGCGTCGCTTACAGACGATAAAGGAAAAGGGTTTTTGGTCATTGGGATGCCTCTATTTGAATTGAGTGCGCACCACTTTACAGCCGAAGATCTCTCGAACGCCAAGCATACCTTCGAGTTATGTAAACGGAATGACATAACACTTAACATAGACTACAAGCAGTCTGGACTTGGTGGGGCAAGTTGCGGACCAGCTA
>Ga0078972_1004547_pt1 | contig 37587 bp, 36 predicted proteins | sample YelNatPaOPGAMG01_FD_67568 | JGI IMG/M metagenome (GOLD analysis project Ga0078972, IMG submission 67568) | Hot spring thermophilic microbial communities from Obsidian Pool, Yellowstone National Park, USA - OP-RAMG-01 (SPADES assembly) (version 2) | ecosystem: Environmental > Aquatic > Thermal...
CGTGACAGCAAATAAGTATTTGCCATTTACCGCTTACTTCTCACTATTCACTGTTTTTTCTACGCCCCACCTGCCATGAGCCACGTGCTACGTGCTGTTCATTCATTTCACTTTTAAAAGAGATTTAGTATAATGTGCATTCATGAAATATTTACGGATAAGTTCTAAGGCGATTCCGGCTCGCAGGCCGGAATGACAAGACCTATACATCACAGGTACGATTGAGGAAAGTAATCACCCATACTGTCATTCCCGCCTCGATCAGGTTGGGGGTGACGTTAAAGATACGGTTTATCAAATTGCGGGGATCGCCTTTAAGGTTTCAAATGCGATTCCGGCTCGCAGGCCGGAATGACGAAATGAAGAAGGCTTGTCTTAGTGTCATTCTCCCCGATCAGGTCGAGGATGAGATTTCCAATCAAGTTGGTAATGACAGTTTTGTAATATTTATCGTAATCTTGACGCACATCATGAGTTAGTATAATCTAAAAAATTGGTGTATAATTATAAAAAATCTTGAATAGGGAGGGATATCATGCTCAAAGATTTTCGTAACTTTTTGTCCCGCGGAAATGTTTTGGACATGGCAGTTGGAATAATAATAGGTATAGCCTTTGGGTCCGTGGTATCGTCGCTTGTTAACGATATCATAATGCCACCGATAGGATTACTTATAGGGAAAGTTAACTTTGCGGATCTTTTCATCAACCTTTCAAGCAAACATTATTCTACCCTCGCGGAGGCAAAGGCTGCCGGTGCTCCGACGATAAATTACGGTGTTTTTGTGAATACCATCATCAACTTTTTGATAATCGCATTCGCCGTGTTTTTGATGATAACCGTCATCTACAAGGCGCAAAAGAAATACCAAAAACCTGCTGCTCCGGCGCCTGTAACGACGAAAAAATGTCCTTACTGCAAAACCGATATACCGATAGATGCCGTGAGATGTCCCAATTGCACCTCCGATCTTTCCAATATTGAAAAATCGTAGATTCATCTTTTTGAGAAGGTGAAGGGATGAAAGAACTTTCAAAAATATTCAAAGAAATGGCCGATCTGAGTGATTTCATCGGAGAAAGTCCTTTTAAATCTCGAACGTACAGATTTGCCTCGGAAGCGGTGAAAATGTACGGTACGGATACAGATAAGCTTTCGCAGGTCAAGGGCATAGGAAAGGCAATCCTCGAGAAGACTGTCGAATACTCAAATACAGGTAAAATAAAAAAGCATGATGATCTCATGAAACTTGTTCCTCAAGACCTGCTTTCCAGAATTTTTGAAGAAGACCCTGTGTTGCTCGGTAAAAAATGGCGTGAAGATGTAAAGAAAAGATATTTTGGTATCGACGGCTCTCTGAAAACAATTCCTTCAAAATTTTCTATGAAATTCTACGTTTTAAGGGAAATTTCAAAGCATTTCAAGAAAAATCTTGTTTATACTGAAAAGGATGTTGATTCCATTCTTTCAAAGATATATCCAGATCACGTCGAAATTAGAAGATACCTTGTCGATTTTGGGTTCTTGGAAAGAAAGGTAGACGGTAGTACTTATAAGAAAATATAGCATGGATATTCCATGATGAGTCAAAAAATTCAAAGGGAGGTGTTTCTGAAATGTGGCGTAAGATATTAACGTTTTCGGTAATGGCTGTTTTGGCATCGGCAATTTTTGCCGCACCTGTCACAATTCAATTCTGGCATGCAATGGGAGGTACTGACAGAATTCAACTTTTGCAAAATCTCGCAAATGAATTCATGCAGCAGAATCCGGATATCAAAGTTGACGTTCAATACACAGGTTCTTACACGGACACGATGACAAAGATGATAGCGGCCGTCAGAGCGGGAAACCCACCGGATCTTGTCATGATATACGACATAGGAACTCAAATGATGATAGACAGCGGTGTGATAATACCAATTCAAAACATGATAGACAAGGATCCCTCCTTTGACATCAACACACTTGTTTCAGCCTCAAGAGGTTATTACACGGTAGGCGGTAAACTTTACAGTTTACCATTTAATTCTTCAAATCCAGTCATCTTTTACAACAAAACCCTTTTTGAAAAAGCGGGTCTCGATCCAAACAATCCACCAACTACATTTGAAGAATTCGTCGCCGATGCACAAAAATTAACGGTTAAAGATGCTAACGGCAACACGATACAGTACGGTTTTACCTTTGGAAGTGGGGAACCACTTTCATGGTTTTTCGAACAGTTCATGGCAGTCCAGAACGCTTTGCTTTTAAACAACAACAACGGCCGCAATGGCAGGGCGACAAAGGCCGTCTTTGCAAATGAGGCTGGATTAAGGATCTTCAATTTCTTCAACGACATGATCCAGAACGGATCGGCCATAAATGCAGGGCCTGGCTGGGATAACGCAAGGCAAATCTTCATTTCCCAAAGAGCAGCCATGCTCATAACATCTACTTCTGATGTCAACATGATGGTTAAAGCCGCTCAGTCAGGCAATTTTTCACTTGGCGTGATGTTCCTTCCACATCCGTCGGGCATACCTTATGGTGGTGTAATAGTCGGCGGTGCAAGTTTATGGATGATTAACACCAACAACACCCAAAGAGAAGAAGCAACATGGAAATTCCTTAAATTTCTTGAGAGCACAGATGCCCAGATCGAATGGAGCACAGGTACGGGATATTTCCCTGTGAACAAGAACTCGATAATAAAACTCATGTATCAGGGATATTACGCTAAAAACCCACCATACCTTGTTACCGTTTTACAGCTTCTCATGTCTAACGTTACACCGGCAACAAGTGGCGGTGTTACCGGCGCATTCCCGCAAATAAGAACAGCAGTTGATAACGCTTTTGGTAAAATGTTCACCAAAGCGATGACTCCACAGCAGGCACTCCAATGGGCACAAGATCAGGCCAATCAAGCAATAGCAAATTACAATTCCCTTTATTGATAAGATCAAAGAGGGCATCATTTGATGCCCTCTTTTATGTCAAATTGGCAAATGCCGGACCCAACGATATTTCACATTTAAAGTTGATCAAAAGAGGTGATTGAATTGTCGAGAAAAATTTTTCCTTACCTTTTGCTTATACCTACATTTTTAATAGTGATCATTTTCATATATTATCCTGCTTTTCAGACATTCAAACTTAGTTTTTATAAAATGTCCCCATTCGGAAACAGGTTATTTTTTACAGGATTTGGGAATTTTTGGTCTTTGTTTACTTCGGGACAATACATTCAATCAGCATACACAACCTTGATCTTTGTCGTGGTTACAGTTGTTGCAGGTCTTGTCATCTCTCTTTTTCTTGCACTCCTTTTGAATCAAAAGGTTCCAGGCATAGGCATATTCAGGACTTTGATCTTTGCCCCTTACGCTGTCTCACCTGCAGTTGCAGGCACTTTGTGGGCTTTTCTGTTAAGTCCCGTCGCAGGGTACGTGAGTTATTTGTTTTTGGTACTTTTCAAAGCACAACCTCAATGGCTTACCACCTATCCTCTTGCACTCATAGCGATAATGATAGCAACGATATGGAAAAACCTTGGATTCAACATAATATTCTTTCTTGCAGGGCTTCAATCAATTCCACAAAGTTACTATGAGGCGGCTACAATAGATGGTGCGAACGCATCAAGCAGACTGATCAAGATAACCATTCCATTGCTTTCTCCGATAACCTTTTACCTGATCGTCATGAATGTAACTTTTACAGCCTTTTCGGCTTTTGCAACGATAGATGTCATGACTCAGGGAGGGCCGGCCAACACCACATCTACTTTGATATACAAACTTTACCAGGATGGCTTTGTAAATTTCAACACAGGTTTTGCTTCAGCCGAATCTGTCATTTTAATACTTATAATGGCTGTGTTCACATATCTTTACTTCAAATTTGGCCAGAAGGCGGTGTTTTACCAATGAAAAAAAGTCAAAAGAAAATTCTTAGGACCATTTTAATAGAAATAGGTTTGATAGCGGTTTCCATCATCATCCTGCTTCCAATATTCCTGGCTTTAACGATGAGTCTTAAGAAACCTGCCGAGGTTTTCGTATACCCGCCTAAAATCTTTCCAAATTCATTCTACATTCAAAATTACATAAGTGCTTTTAATTCCATAAATCTCGGAAGATTAATGCTGAACAGTTTCATAATGGGCATAATCATAACGTTGGGAAAGACTGTCTTCGGGATATTTTCAGGTTACGCTTTTTCAAATTTCAAATTCAAGGGTTCATCTCTGCTTTTTGCCGCTTTGTTTATAACGCTTTTCATGCCCGCAGAGATGATAATGATAGTTCCGTTATTTCAGATAATGCAAAGTTTTCATTGGGTTAACACTTACTGGGCTTTGACCATACCATTTTTGGCAAGTGCAACGACAACTTTTTTGATGAGGCAACATTTTATGACCATTCCGAAAGAACTTGAAGACGCGGCTAAAATAGATGGGGCAGGGCCGATGAGATTTTTGTTTGAAATACTCGTTCCACTTTCCAAATCGACAATAGGCGGGATTGCCATGATAAATTTCGTTTACGCATGGAACCTTTATCTTTGGCCATTGGTAGTTACAAATTCAAACAACATGGCAACGGCACAGATAGGTTTGAAAATGCTCACCAATGTCGAATCTACAAGCAATTGGGGCGTTATAATGGCAGGCACACTGATGGTATTGGCACCTACTTTGATTCTTTTCTTTGCGGTTCAAAAGTTATTTGTAAGAGGCATAATAACAACAGGACTAAAAGAATAACGGGTAAAGCGGTTATGGGTGAAGAGTAAAGAACGATCAGTGTATGAAAAAAGCAAAAGGCCAAGGATAAGTTACCAAACAAGATATCGCCGATATTTTCATGCTTTACGGGTTATTTCGAAAAAGCGTAAGGCGTTTTCAGAAGTTATTTTTTCTACCTTCTCAAATGGTAAATCAAAGATCAAGGACAAAGTTTCAACCGCAAATCTCACGTATTTCGGTTCGTTTCTTTTTCCTCTGACAGGTTGGGGAGATAAATATGGACAATCTGTTTCCGTTAATATCCTTTCGATTGGCGAAAAAGATAATATTTTTCTGAGATTTTCGTTCTTTTTGTAAGTTGCCATACCACCAACACCTATGTAAAAGCCAAGATCAAGAAACCTTTTCAAATCCTCATTTTCTCCGTTGAAACTGTGAACAACCGCCGTGAGATCGAGATGTCTTACGATCTCGTAAGCATCCAAATACGCATCTCTTACATGAAGAATGACGGGTAAATTTTTCTTTTTCGCAATTTCAAGTTGCAATTCAAAATATTTCCTTTGCAAATCTCTTGGAGAAAGATCTCTGTAATAATCAAGCCCTATTTCACCAACCGCTACGACTTTTTTTCGATTTAAAAGTGCTTCTATTGTTTCTTGCCAGCCATTTTCAAGATTTGCAACACCGTGAGGATGTATCCCCGCAGAGGCATAAATCCTATCATGTGTCTCGGCAAAATTGACAGCTTTTTGACTCGAATCAAGATCAAATCCAATTTCTACGGCGAGTTCCACTCCATCATTTTCGAAATTTTCAACGATCCGCTCTCTGTCTTGATCGAAATCGTCCATCGTAAGGTGCGAATGTGTATCTATCATTCAACTTCATCTGCGAATTCATGTGCTTTGTAAGTTATATTGCCTGCCCCCATGAAAATGTAAAGATCCGCTCGCGTTTTTTTTAAAGTCTCGACAATTTCATCAAGTTTGACAAATTTGGCAGATTTACCTTTAGATTTTATGTCATCGGCAAGCACTTCAGAGCCTATATTGTTTTCATCTTCAAAAGCGCCGAAAATTTCTGTTACATATATTTCGTCGGCAAAGGATAAAGCATCCGCAAAATATTTTTCGAATTTTGAAAATCTCGTATACCTGTGAGGCTCAAAAATCGCGATTATCTTTTTAAAATAAGGTCTTACAGAAATAAGGGCTGATTTCACCTCATCCGGAGTATGAGCATAATCATCGACAATTGTCAATTCTCCGCCATGCAAAACTTCAAGCCTTCTTTTTAAGCCCGGATAATCAGACAGCGCCTCCGCGCATTTTCGAAATGGAAGGCCAGCCAAAATGCCACCCGCGATTGCCGTTGCGGCATTTGCGATTTGATGAACTCCGGCAATGTTGAGTGTGGCTTTTACTTCAGTACCACCGTATTTTACCTTGAAAACTTGTTTTTTAAATTCCGATTCGATGGGCCAATATTCGATATCTCCACCTTTCCCCACCTTGATAGAGGCATCAAAATCAAAATCAAAAGGTACCGCGGTGTATTTCGCTTTCTTTAAAAAATTCACCACTTTCTCAAATTGCAATTTCGAATCATTTTGATATCTGTCAAGATGATCGTATCTCAAGTTAGTTAAAAGTCCAATTTCAGATTTTACATCTTCCATCTTTGGATCGGATTCATCCACTTCAAAGATAATGCCGTCTTTACCTGATTTAAAGGTACCAAATGATGAATTGACAGGTATCGCGCCACATATCATCGCCGGATCCAAACCATTTTTAGCCGCTAACCATTGAGACATGAAAGTTGTAGAACTTTTCCCGTCTGTGCCGGTAACGCCTATCAACGGATTTATTTTTGAGGCAACAAAATCCATACGTTCGACGACTTCAAAACCGGATTTTTTGAAATCGTCGACAGTTGCTTTCGGAACGGCAGAAGAAACAACGACTATATCTGGATGATCTATGATCTCATTTTTGCCTATCGTGACTTCTATTCCAAGATCTCGAATGATTTTTATCATTGGTCCGTCCGACAGATCGCATCCTGTAACTTCATAACCGATATATTTTGACCAAAGGGAAAGCGCACTTAAGCCCATACCACCTATACCTACAAAATGTATTTTCAAGTTAATTCCTCCACAAATTCTTCGTTGATAATGTACCAATAGTTGTTGATTTTTTACTCAATGGTTATACTAAATCTCTTTTAAAAGTGAAATGAATGAACAGCACGTAGCACGTGGCTCATGGCAGGTGGAGCGTAGAACAAACAGTGAATAGTGAGAAGTAAGCGATAAATGACAAATACTTATTTGCTGTCACGAAAGGCTAATGCCGGAGCCAACGATATTTCATATTTAGAGTTGATCAAGTATATCTTATTTATGTTATCATCTTTTATCTAATTTTAAAAGTATTCTAAACCTACTTCAAGCCGAATGTTTATTTACCATCGCGCAGCGCATGGTGCCTTCGAGGTGGTCGACGCCGCGTAGTCAGGACAGACATCGAAAGGCGAATGCCGGAGCCAATTATATTTCATATCTGAAGTTGATCAAGTATACATGGGAAAAACAGAAATTAAACATTTGCAATTTATTTTTGCTTGGTTTTTGCAACTAAAATTTCAAAAAAAAGAAACCTTTAAATCATTATCCAATGTTATACTTAAATAGAGATAAGAAAGTTTGATATATATAACTTTATGGAGGTGAATGGTTATGGCAGTTCAAAAAATCAAAGAAGATGTTTTTTCTTTAAGGGCAAACGATTGGGACAGGACGCTCTTTGATGAACTCATTCCTCTTCCCGACGGTACAAGTTACAACGCTTACGTTGTTAAGGGAAAGAACAAGATTGTACTCATTGACACCGTGGATCCTAAAAAAACAAAAGAGCTCATCGAAGATTTAGAAAGTTTGGACTTAAAAAGGATCGATTACATCGTATCCCAACATTCCGAGCAGGATCACTCCGGATCTATTCCTGAAATTTTGAAGATGTATCCCATGGCGAAAGTTGTCACAAACAAAAAAGGAAAAGAATTTTTGACCGATCTTGTCAAAGTGCCAGAAGACAGATTTTTGGTCATCGAAGACATGGGCACAATTGACCTTGGAGGAAAGACTCTAAAGTTCATCTTCACACCTTGGGTTCACTGGCCTGAGACTTTTTCAACTTACCTTGCAGAGGATAAAATACTTTTCACGTGTGATTTTTTCGGATCTCACATAGCCACAAACGATCTTTTCGCAACGGATGAAGGCAAAGTAATGGAGGCTGCAAAAAGGTATTATTCAGAGATAATGGTTCCATTCAGAACTTCTATAAGATCAAATCTTCAAAAGATAAAAGATTTTGATTTCAAAATCATAGCCCCATCCCATGGATGTATTTATCAAAATCCAAAGATTATAACAGACGCCTATGGTGAATGGTCTTCCGAGGATGTCAAAAATACCGTTGTCATTCCTTACCTTTCCATGCATGGCAGCATTCAAAGATTTGTCGATCGTTTTGTGAGAAAACTTCAAGAGAAGGGAATCGACGCAAGACCATTTGACGTTGTAACCGCAGACATAGGAAACATGGCGATGGCTTTAATAGATGCCGCGACGATAGTCATAGCATCTCCGACGATGCTCGGAGGGGTACATCCGAAGATCGCCTACGTTGCATATTTGGCAAATGTTTTAAGGCCGAAGGCAAAGTTCGCATCCGTGATAGGTTCTTACGATTGGGGAGGGCGTGAGGTTGATGTGCTTGCAGGACTACTTGAAAATTTAAAGGTTGAGATGATACCGCCCGTTCTCATAAAGGGAGATGGTACCGAGAAAGATTTGAAAGGAATAGATGATCTTGCAGAGCAAATCTTACGAAAACACAGATCGATCAACCTCTAAGCACAGATTACGTTATCATATGCATCTCTTCGGTCCAGCATGGCTTACCATGATGGCCGATATGGATGCCGCAAGTACGATAAGTGCAGCCGAAGTGGGTGCAACGTTCAAATATGGACTCATATGGTTTATGATGCTGCTTGTAATTCCGCTTTTTTTCATTCAAGAAGCGGCTGGCAGAATTGGCATTGTAACGCAGCAGGGGCTTGGGTCGGTGATAAGAAAAAATTATTCAAAAAGCACGGCCCTTGTGCTTACGATTCCGATGGTAATAACAGATGTGATAACTTACATCGCGGAATATGCGGGCATAGCGATAGGGCTCAAAATTTTCGGAATTTCTCCTTTCATCTCTTTGCCAGTTGTTTTCGTTCTACACATACTGTTGATAACGAAAAGAAAATATGCCCAATTTGAGAAACTCTTGCTTGCAATTTCCGGTGTTCTCATAGCAACATTTGTCATCACGCTGATTTTCCGAGGAATTAAGCCTTATTCACCTATTTACGTGCTTCCGTCCACTTCTTTTTTCTTCATGCTTGCCGTGACCGTTGGAGCCGTGGTAATGCCTTTTATGCTCTTCTTTCAGGCTTCGGCGGCTGGAGAAAAGGTCTCATCCGCACGTGAACATTTGGGCGAAGAGGGAGAGACTTATTTGAAAAGAAGGGCCCTTTCCTTTTCGAAAAAGGAAACCTTGATAGGGGCAATAGTCACGGAGATTTTGATGGTTGTCGTTGAAATGGTCGCTACCGGTATCGATCCATCCGATAACCTTATGTCTCCTAAAGAACTATCGATGATACTCTCCTCGATAGCCGGTCCTTTCTCTCCTTACATATTTGGCATAGGGCTTGCCGCCGCAGGTTTTCTTGCGCTTGTAGTTGTATCCTTGGGAAGTGCATGGGGATTTGTGGAGGCGGCAAACATTCCAAAAGACAAAACCTGGATAGTGTACGTACTTGAAAGTCTGCCGGCCGTTTTTATTCCCATGATCTTCAGTTCGGATCTTATAAATTTCATGCTGAATTTGATGGTCATCTTTGTCTTTGTGCTCATAGGTCCGGGAATAATGGTTGGAGTCATTTCTTCAAGTAAAAAGATCATGGGCGAATACGCCTCCAACAAAAAATGGAAAGCATTTTATTGGGCAAGTCTTTCATTTGTCTTGATCTTCGGATTTATGGCCTTAAAAAGTTTGTGAGGTGAAAATGGAAGATATAAATGATTTGAGCAGCAGTTTTCAAGATTATCTTTTGGATATATTGAAATTGAGCAATGAAAAGAAAGTTGTAAGGTTAAAAGATATAGCCGAAAAAAGAAAGGTGAAAATGCCTGCGGTAAATGTCATGTTGAAGAAAATGGATAAGGCAGGTTTTATCATCCATGAGAATTACGGTTACGTTGAATTGACAGAAAAAGGGAAGGAACTCGCAACACAAATAGAAAAAAGGCACAAAGTGCTTTACGAGTTTTTAAAGGATATCTTGAATTTGCCTCAAGAAGTTGCAGAAAAAGATGCTCACAAGATAGAACATGATCTTGACGAAAAGGCGATCAAAAATATCTCTGCTTTTATGGAATTCGTAGATCTCATGGAGAAGAAATTTCACACGCGTAAGTGCTTTTGTTTCTCATATTTTTCGGAAAATGGCGATCTTCCAACCGAAGATGTGTGCAAAACACGTTTGTTGTTGAGATTCAGAGATGAGTCAAAAAACAGTAAATCGATAGAGAGGTGATTTAAATGAAGATTGGAATTATAGGACTTGGCCGAATGGGTATGAATATGGCTCGCAAACTTCTGAAAAACGGCCATGAAGTTGTCGCCTACAACAGAACTTTCGAAAAAACTCAAGAAATTGAAAAAGAAGGCGCGATTGGTGTTCAAACTCTCGATGAACTTGTAAATCATTTAAGCGAGCGGAGGATTGTCTGGATAATGCTCCCTGCCGGTAATCCGACCGATGAATACGTTGAAATGCTTTCCAAAATTTTATCAAAGGGAGATATAATAATAGACGGTAGCAATGGATTTTACAAAGATGATTTAAGGCGTGCGGCATACCTTGAAAAGTCGGGAATTAACTACATCGACGCCGGTGTTTCAGGTGGTATATGGGGTTTGGAAATTGGTTATTGCACCATGATAGGTGGTAAATTGGAAGATTTTAAATACATCGAACCGATTTTGAAAGCACTTGCTCCCGAAGAAGGTTACATGTATTGCGGTGGCACAGGTTCAGGTCACTACACAAAGATGATTCACAACGGCATCGAATATGCACTGATGGAATCTTATGGAGAAGGCTTTGAAATTTTGAAATCTTCCCCTTACGGGGCAAATCTTGATCTCGGCAAGGTCGCACATATTTGGAATCACGGAAGTGTCATCAGATCATGGCTTTTAGAACTCTTGGAATCAGCACTTAAGGAGGATAGCACGCTTTCTAATATAAAAGGATACGTTGAGGATTCAGGAGAAGGTCGCTGGACCGTCAAAGAAGCGGTTGATCTCGGAGTATCGGCGAATGTAATAGCTTATTCTCTGTTCAAAAGATTTGAATCAAGGCAAGATGATCTTTTCTCCGATAAAGTTATAGCCGCGCTGAGAAAAGAATTTGGTGGCCATAAAATTTACAAAGAAGATGATAAAATTGATCCAACCGGAGAAAAAGATCTTAACCTGTAAAGATTTTTTCTGCACGGAATCGCTTCCAAAACCCACAGGCATCATAATTTTTGGTGCATCCGGAGATCTGACACATAGAAAATTGATCCCGTCGCTTTTCAGTTTGTTTTTGAAAGATTTGCTTCCGAAAAATTTTTACATTCTCGGAATAGCGCGCACCAATTTCACGGACGATGAATTTAGAGAAAAAATAATCGCTGAATTATCAAATGAGTATGATACCGGTAACGACGACAAAATTCAAGCATTCTCGGAAAGATGCTTTTATCTTTCAGGGGATTATGAGTCACTTTCTTTGTATTCCGATCTTAAATGGAGGGTTAAAAGTCTCGATAAAGAATTTTATACTGATAGAAACAGGATATTCTACATGGCTGTGCCTCCGGATCTTTACACGTCTATAATAGATAACCTTGGGGATTTAGGTTTAACTTACGAAGATTCATCTTATTCGAGAGTCATCGTTGAAAAACCATTTGGATTCGATCTTGAAAGTGCTGTAGAACTTGATAAAAATTTGCATCTTGTTTTAAGAGAAGATCAGATTTACAGAATAGATCATTATCTTGGAAAAGAAACAGTTCAGAATATACTGATCTTCAGATTTGCAAATTCTCTTTTTGAACCCGTATGGAATAACCGTTACATAGACAACTTTCAAATAACCGTCGCAGAAGATCTTGGTGTTGAACATAGAGCCGGATATTACGATCACTCAGGGGTTATAAGAGATATGTTTCAAAACCACATGATGCAACTTTTATCCCTTGTTGCAATGGAACCGCCTGCATCATTCGATGCAAATGAAGTTCATGATGAGAAAATAAAATTGTTTAGATCTGTAAGAAGATTTCCAGAAGATGAATTGAACAGGTGGATAATCCGTGGACAATATGGGTCAGGAGAAATAGATGGCAAAAACGTTGTCGAATATCGTCATGAAAAAGGAGTAAATCCGGAATCCAAAACAGAAACGTTTGCAGCGGGGAGATTTTTAATAGATAATTGGAGATGGAGCGGTGTGCCATTTTACATGAGATCTGGCAAAAGACTTCAAAAAAGGGTAAGCGAAATAGTCGTGACGTTTAAACGTGTCCCTCATTCCATCTTCCAACAACTTTCCATCGATAACATACCACCGAATATTTTAAGAATAAACATCCAACCGGAGGAAGGTATAGTTCTGTCTTTTCAGGCAAAACATCCAGGGCCAAAGTTGTGTATGAGCACCCTTACGATGAATTTTGATTACGAAGCAGTATTTGGAGAAAAGCCTCCGGACGCGTACGAAAGATTGCTTTTAGATTGTATGCTCGGAGATCAAACGCTTTTTGTGAGAGATGATGTTATGAAAGAATCATGGTCTATCTTCACGCCGATCATTCAAAACTGGCAAAATGAACAAGCACAGGTAAAAAACGAATTGTACATCTATCCATCCGGAAGTTGGGGACCAAAAGAGGCAGACGAATTACTTCAAAAAGATGGTAGATCATGGCATCAATTATGATTAACAACTATGCTGAATCAACTTTAAATATGCAATATCGTTGGCTCCTGCATTCCCTAAAATAGATGATTTTTACGTGATTTAGTGTAAAAGCGAATCTTGCTATTGACAATTTATTTTTTTTGTGTCATAATATTCGAAACTTTAAGGAAGTGTTGAATGGTTATGTGCTTAACATGTATGATTTCTAAAATTAACAACAACAATAATAACTCAATCGACATCGGTCGGTTGGGTTAGTTTTTGATATAAAAATCCCAAAAGGCCGATGAGAAAACTCATCGGCCTTTTAAAATTTTCAGGAGGTGTTAGAATGGTAAATGTTCAGGAAAGTCTCAAAGTAAAAAGAGAAGTGTTAGAGATTTCAAGCGAGATCATGTCTGAATCCGGACAATTTTTGAGAAAAGCGGGGTTTATCGAAATTCTGCCGGTTATCATCTCTCCTATAACAGATCCTCTCAACCACAGCGTTTTTGACGCCTCAATCGATTATTACGATGGCAAGTACTCTTTAACCAAATCAATGATCTTTCACAAACAACTTGCGGTTAGAGTGTTTCCGAAAATTTTCACATTTTCTCCGAACATACGTCTCGAAACGGAAGACAAAAAATCAACGGGAAGACATCTTATAGAATTCACACAACTTGATCTTGAAGTCAAAGGTGCGAAAAGGGATGATATTTTAACTCTTATAGAAAACATGTTCGTGGAAGTTTTTAAAGATGTCGATGAAAAATTTGGTCAGATCATCAGATCGATGAATCCTCATTTTTCAATTCCCAAAATTCCTTTTGAACGTGTAAAATACCTTGAGGCTTACGACGAATATGGCCCTGATTTCGAAACTATCCTTTCAAAAAGGGCCACAGAACCATTCTGGCTCATAGACATCCCGATAGAGGAAAGAGAATTTTACGATAGGTTAGATGGAGACGGTAAGGTTCTCGTCGATATGGATCTTATATATCCTTATGGCTTCGGGGAAGCCATTTCCGGAGGAGAAAGAGAACATGAGTACGAAAAAATTCTTTACAGAATGAATCTTAAAGGCAACGATCATGAAACTTTAAGATGGTATCTTGATGAGGTAAAAAAAGGGATTCCACCATCGGCGGGATGTGGAATCGGTATCGAAAGACTTACAAGATTTGTATGTAATTTAAAGCATGTTTCCGAAGCAAGGTTATTCGCAAAATTACCAGGCACTGTTTCAATATAGAAAAACAGCCCCTTAGGGCTGTTTTTACTTTTTCGTGTTTGAATATCTTTTGTTAAACCTATCAACCTGTCCTTCGATGTCAACTATGTTTGACCTTTTACCTGTGAAGAACGGGTGGCACGCGGAACACACTTCTAACGTTATCTTATCTTTCGTAGATAACACTTTGTACTCTGCACCACATGCGCATGTAGCCGTAACTTCGTGCAACTGTGGATGTATACCTTTTTTCACGTTAAAACCTCCTATGAAGACTTCTCTTTTATTATAACATCTTTTCCTTTTTCCGGAGTAACTTTTATCCCTCTCAAAGATTCAAAAAGCACTACGATAAATCCTATAATCAACGGTATGAAATATCTCAAAATTCCCCATTCTACGGTGATGGTTGCAAGATATCTTCCCGGTACTATCGCTGAAAAGAAGAGGTAAAATTCTCCCTCTGCAGTTCCGGTTGATCCAGGCGTCGGAGAATAATATATTATAAGCGTGGCAAGCGATTGAATAGCCAAAACATCCAGAAATTCTTGAATACCGTTGTTGAAAAGGCTCAAAGACGCTATCGTTGGAAGCACGAGTAAAAGGCCAGTACCGCTTGATACAATTGAAAGTATGAAAACGAGAATCAAAATGTGAGGTTTTTGGGTAAAATTCTTCGCACTGTCTGAATATTTTTCTATCTCGCTATCAAACCTTTGAAGTAACCATTCGGCTTTTGGCCTTATCTTTTTGCTAAATTTGAACAATGCTATGAATTTTCTTATAACGTTGAAAAATATGTTGTAAACTTTCCTGTTAAAATTGAAAAGTATCATAAGAACTATTATTGAGGATGATATGATAAAGCCGATTATGGCAAGCGAAAGAGCCGAAGGGACACCGTTTAACAACACTATAGCGCGTCTTAATTCGAAAATCGCTATCATCTCTATTGCACCCTGCCAGGCTATAAATTTGAAAACGAGTATAGAAGTCGATATTCCAGGCGAAACCCCGACTTTATTCAAATAAACGATTTGCATAGGTTGACCACCCGTCGACGAAGGCGTTATCATTCCAAAAAAATTGGATATGATGGTTGCTTTCAAAGATCGGAAAAAACTTATCTTCGACTTTGAAAGTCTAACGAGTATGTAAGTGTTAAGCGCATCCGTTATCCATGAAACCAACATGAGCCCTATACCAATGAGACCCCACCAACTTTTTAAAAAGAAAAAATAAAGATCGTTGAGATTTATGCCGCCTCCGAAATAATTGAGCAAATATATCATCACCACAGACACTATACCTATGATGACAGCATAAATCGCGAATTTTTTCAATTTGCATCACCAATTATCTTTTTAAGCGCCTCTTCCTCATCCATCCCAAAATTCATCTTCATTTCAGTTATTTTTTCGAGTGCATGTTTTATATCCATACCGTCCATTTTATACTTCTCCTTTAAGAGAGCACCGTTAACTTTTTTTAGCGTTATTTTCGATAACTCATCCAAATATTTAAAAGCACTTTTTTCTGTCCTTTCATCGTAAGCAAGCGTAAATACTGCCTCAATGGGAAGTGATTTCATCAGAATGTAGAGATCGAAATTACTTTTGGGATTTACAATTGATGAGATGAACTCATCATTTTGGATCGATGAAAGAGCGTTAACAAATTTTGAAGGCATTCCATAAAGTTTTATTATTTCAACCGATCTTTTGAACTGACAATTCTTGAGAATAAGCAAAAAAATGGCGTACAATTTGTTTAACTTCACGAATTCATCCATTTTTGCCATTGTAAAGAATTTCGAGAAGTTGATGTTTGACTCACAGTAAAGCACTTTTAAAATACCATATTGTTGATAAAATTCGAATATTTTCGAAGCCTTTTCATCTTCAATGGATCTCTCAAATTCCGATCTGATCCTTGAAGGTGTCACAGAGAAAAGATAGCCGTTTTTAATCGCGGTCAGCAGCAGTGATTCTGTGTTCGACGATAATTCATAATCAAATCTTGCTGCATACCTTAAAGCCCTGAGAATTCTCGTTGGATCCTCTACAAAACTCAAACTGTGTAATACACGTATCTTTTTATTTCGGATGTCTTCCATTCCACCAAAAAAATCTATCATCATTCCGAAATTGTCTGGAGTTAGATCTATAGCCATAGCGTTTATCGTAAAATCCCTTCTGTAAAGATCCCGCCTTAAATTAGATCTTTCAACCTTAGGCAATGCTCCAGGCACTTCATAATATTCCGTACGTGCCGTTGCAAAATCTATCGATATTCCATTTAACTTTATCGTTGCCGTCCCGAATTCTGGATATGTAAGACACCGAACATTTCTAAAATTCGCAAAAGTTTTTGCCATCTCGATTCCGTCACCTTCAACGACGGTGTCTATGTCAAGACTTTCTGTGCCCATGATGAGATCTCTTACAAAACCTCCCACTGCATATATCTTTTCTCCCCTTGAAAAAGCAAATTCTCCTATTTCTTTGAGCATAGAAAAAAGTTTAGAAGAAAGGGTTTTTTTCATCTTGTCGATCATATTCCACACAAGGTGATATTCCATCGTTGTGCTTACAATTGCCCTTACAAGGTCTCTCCTTGTTATTATCCCAATTACCTTTTGATCGTCATCGACAACGACAATCCGTCCAACGTCGTGAATGGCCATCAATTCTCCTATTTTATGAACTTGATCGTCACCCTTGACGGTTATAACCGGTATGCTCATCACAAGTGATAAATCATCGATGCCGGATTTGATGGCACGATCAAGGTCTTTTTTTGTCACCATACCAATTGCGTGATTTTCTTCATCTACAACCGGAAGTCCTGTAAGACCTGTTTTGTCGATCACCTTTTTCACATCTGAAATGTTCATTCCGACTTTAACGGTTGTGACCAGACTTGTCATTATATCCTTGGCTAAAAGATTCACTTTTTCCGAAAATTCCGCCATAATTGAACCAAGATTGAGACCGGATTTAATACAAAAGGCAAGGGCAAGCGCATCATCTTCATCGGTTATCGGATCAAGTAAAGCCTTTGTTTTTGAATATATTACAAAAGCAAACAACTTCATATCTTCGATGGAGGGATTTAACTGCTTTTTTTGAATTTTCACCAAAAGCCGGGACGTTTCACATCTCGGAGATTCCAATTCTTCTTCTTTGAAATTTATCTCAAAATTCCCAATTTGGGTAAATTTCTTGAGCGCATCGTCAACTTTGCCAACAAGTAAAATTTTAGACGATGGATAAAGATATTTCCAAGCCACAGCACTTCCTAATCCATCTAAAGTGGCAGGGAATTTCTTAACTTTCATATTCCAACTCATGCTTGTTTTCATCAAATACGAAAATCATGCTTTTATTCTCCTATCACCGTTACTCCCGTGCCACCTTCACCTTCACGTCCTATTCTGAATTTGACATGCTTTGATCTCAGAAAAGACCATATGCCATTTGAAAGTTTCCCGGTGCCTTTGCCGTGAATTATAAAACCAACCGAATTAGATTTTATCATACGCTCAATAAATTCTTCAACAAGTGGGATCGCATCTTCTACCGTTAATCCCCTTAAATCTATTTCATTTGAAATTTTTTCATTTTTGACATATTCGACGTTTTCTCTGTCTGTTTTGATTTTTTGGGGTTTTTCAATTTTTTCGATTTTTTCAGGGGAAATTTCAACATTCGATCCTTCAACATCAAGAATAACCGAGTCTTTTTTGAGTGATTTTATCTTTCCAATCACGTCTGTACCTTTTATTTTTACGTAAGAGTTTGAATCAAAAAACAGATTCGACGATCTTCTGGTTTCAGATTTTTCAAGAATTTTTCTCAACTCCTCAAGTCTTTTGTTTTGCATCACAAGTTCCTCTTCATTTTTTGACGATCTCAACCTGTGTATGGCCTCTTCTGTCTCTTTTTTTATCTTAAGAATCTGATCTGAAAGCAGCCTTACTTCTGAAGATAATTCTGCTATTTCTTTTGATTTCAACTTTTCAAATTTAGATTCGTAATCTTTTTCTTTTTGTTCAAGGACTTTTTCTCTTTGCGTTATATTTTCAAGTTTATCTTCGTAATCTCGGATTCTGGTTTGAAGTTCTTCTATGAGCATATCGCCGTTTGAAAAAGCGGTCGATCGATTTTTCTTAAAATTTTCGATAATTTCTTTTGATACACCCATCTTTTCGATGATTTCAAGTGCTCTGCTTCTGCCCGGCAGATCCATGTACACGCGGTAAGTCGGCTCCATCTTTTCGATGTCAAAACCCACCGAGGCATTTCTGACATTCTTAACGGAATAGGCAAGATTTTTAAGTTCCAAAAGATGTGTGGTGACAAAGACCTTTGTACCCTTAGAAATCAAGATATCAAGGATAGACTTTGCAAAGGCAGCACCTTCAGATGGCTCCGTCCCTTCTCCTATCTCATCTATCAAAACTATCGTTTCAGCATTTGAGATCTTGCATATTTCATTTTCCCTTAAAACTCTTGCGGAAAAAGTGCTCAATTCATTTTTAACGGACTGATCATCACCTATGTCAGAGTAAAGTGATTGAAAAAGTGAAAGTTCGGTTCCATTTTTTGCCGGAATGGGAATGCCGACCGCGGACATCAAGGAAAAAAGGCCTATTGTCTTTAAAAAGGCCGTTTTACCGCCCATGTTTGGCCCACTTACGACTATAACGCGATCTGTGTCCTTTATTTCAACATCTATGGGAACAACTTTGTCATTTGGAATAAGCGGGTTGCGACCTCCTACCACTTTGATGAATCCATCCGTTCTTACCACCGGTATGATGCATGAATTTTTTAGACTGTAAGAAACTTTTGCGTAAATAAAGTCAAATTCACCCATTGCGTTCATGAGTTTGAAGATCATGTCGGCGTTCTTGAATATCATATCAATCCCGTTGTTGACTATTTTCGATATCTCGATAGATTCTTTAGATCTCGCTATGGCGAGTGCATCGTTAAGTTCTATCATCTCTTCTGGTTCAACGTAGTAGGTCTCTCCCGTTGCCGATTGACCGTGTATTATGCCTTTTACCTTTGATCGGCTTTGCGCATCAACGGGAAGTACATACCTTTCATGTCGCTGGACAACAAGTGCTTCTGAAATGTAGCCTGATTTCACCCCTTCTGCAATCATTTTTTTTATTCTATCATCTATTTCTTGCTCTATTCCATGTATTTCCTTTCTAATTCTGACAAGTTCTGGAGAGGCACTGTCTTTAACACTTCCATCCGGATTGAAGGTTTTATCGCAAAATTCGACAAATCCTTTCGGAGGGATCATCTGTACCGCAATGCTGACCATCGAAGGTACAGACAGAAGTAAATCTGAAATTTTTTTCGAAACTCTGAACAGTTCGCCAAAATCAACAAGATCTTTTGTACCGATTCTTTTGCCGTTTAAAATTGATTTCAAAGGTTCTTCCATGTATTCAACCTTGGACAACAAAGAATTTATTTGTTGAAAGACATCTGTAACTCCGATAACCTTTAAATATGCCTCCCGAGGATCTTCGTCAAATTTCAGATTATCAAAATATTTTCTCCCGTAAGGAGAAAAAGATAGATCTTTTAAAGTATCTATAAAAGTATAGAATTCCAATTCTTGAAGGGTTTTACGATCGACTTTCAAAACTTCAACCTCCGAAATTATAATTCATAGAGACGGTAAAAGGACTTAGGAGTTGGCCAAAATTCGCTGAATCAAGAAAAGTGTAAGAAACGAAAAGATCGAAACCAAGGTAATTCTTAACCACCAAACCCGCACTTAGGGCGTTTGAGATCTGGGCATCTATTGACCCTTTGTAACCGCCTACAATGCTGAAGAATCTCGTCAGAGGAAATTGAACACCGGCACCAAATTCTTTTGATGTGAAGTTAACGAAAGTGTTAACATCAAAAGATGAAGTTGAATATCCGACTCCGAGGATCATCTCTGCCGGATAATTCTCGACAGTTGGTGGTGTAGATTGCCATGTTATGGAAGCCAAGGCATTTTTCAAAACAGCCGCGAAAGTGTAATTACCCGTTTGAAATATGCCACCCAAATCCATTGAAAACCCATTTATCACGTCTGTGCCAAAAAAGCCATTCACGCCCGTACCTATTGAGATATTCTTTATTCTGTAAGCGATTGCCCCAGAAAATATGTATTGAGAATAATTTAAATCGCTGACATCTATCGATCTGGTTGTTTGCATTGAACTGCTAAAGTAAAAGTTGCCGGCATTTAAAGATCCGGCAAGAAAATCATTCCTTATAATTCCCAAGTAATGTTCAATATGAGAAAAGAAAAAGCCACCTTCGGTCGCGATTCCTGCAGGATTGTAAGCGATGGATTGCGGGCCTGCAAAAACGGTATATAAAGCACCACCCATAGATATGCCATAGGCAGACGGGTTGTCTAACTCGTTCAGCACATCGCCAAAAGTGACAATAGAAAAAACCGTTAAAAGTATGAAAACATAAATTATCTTTTTCATCTTATCACCTCATTTAGAGATCGCAAACGGTATTGATCGGGTTTGTGTGAAATTATTTGGAAGATTTCCAATCCCTATAATCGCAACGTACAAACCGTTTGAAATTGAAGATGAATCAAGCGTGTAAACAAGATTTCTATTCGAAGCCACTGCCATTCCGCTTTGAAATCCAACGATCCTTCCGCGCATATCGTACAGATACAATTTGTAATAACAGTCATTGTTTACGGTCAGATAGAAATAAACATTTCCTTGCCCAATCAAATTAGAAGGAACTGACCAAAATGAGACGATAGAAGGAGACTGATTGCGTTGCACCTGTGCATTCAATCCAAGTGCGTAAGTGCCGGTTTGGGCTTGAAAATTAACCATTTGCATGCCCACTTCAACGTTAAACGGTACCGGTGAGAGTTGCCATTCTCCATTCTGATACGAATAAACTTTTATATCATCAAAAAGTCCATTTACAGTTTGATTGAAAAAGTAAAGATTGTAACTAAAAGAGGCAACAGGCGTAACGTCAGAAACGATGGAGATCGCATCCGATACCTGATTGAAATTCGAATAACCTGTGTAAAAATCCTGTGGATTGAAGTTTTCAAGATAGACAGCTATCAAAGATGGAGAAGGGAAAGCATTGGGCGGAATCGTAACCCATCCGCCATCGGAAAGGGTGATGTTTATTCCACCGCTTAACATGTATTTTGAAAAACTTTTCGATATCATACTTGAAGTATTCAGGAAAGTTGCCGTGATGGTAACATTTCCCGGCTCTTTGCTGTACGTGTAAGTACCAACCCAGGTTTGATTTATGTTTTTCAGCGGAACAACATATTTGACAGAAACGTCTTTAACCGTGACAGTCGGTGTAGATGCCGAAGAAACATTCACAACTACCTGATCTTTGCCGTTGACAAGGTTTATGTTCATGGAAGGAGTGATGTTAACTGCCCGTACACTTACGCCTGGATTTACGCTCATCTCAAGACTTTGATTTTTGTACACATACCCAACTATTATCTTTGATAAAGTGTAAGTACCCGGTAAGGTCATGTTCAAAATCGATGAAAAATCATTTCCAGATGGTTGTAAACTCAACATTTGCGAATTTTGTGGCGTCAGCCACACCATGTAAATGTAAGAAAGTGAGACGTTATTCGAATAATAAATTGAAAAATTTGCGGTTACGTTGCTACCGACGCCAAAAGTTGTGCCTGAAATCATCACGGGAGTTATGACAAGGCCATCTGGTCCCAAAAGGAACCTTGAGAGTAAATAATTTGACATCCCCGGGCGTGGATCATTCGTACTCATAATGGCATCGAGTGTGTAAGAATATCCCGGAAGAAAGAATCCGCTTGGATTTACCGAGATGGTTGCTGTCTTTCCAGCTTGAATTTCCCCATTTAAGGGAGTTATAGAGAGACCCGTCGGCGATGAAAAATTTGTGAAAGAAAGTGTTTTGGATCCTATGTTTTGAACATTCACAACGTACGATTGCAAGCCGTTGGATATGAAAGGAACGTAAACGATAGTCGATTGAACACTCGCGGCAGCTATATCACTTGTAAAAGTTGCGACGTTTGAAAAAAATGTCTCGCTGGCAGTTTGTAAAATACCCTGCGCTTTGTAATTCGCATGATCGCTGACGTTGTAGTTACAGATATATTTACCGTCAACAAACGATGGAATCAAACTTTGAGTTGAACCTACTGATAAATTGTAAACCCAAATAACGGCGGAAGCTGAAGATGAAATGGTCGGGGATGAGTACATAGTCAAAGTTACGGTGCCATTCAAAAGGAAAGTTGGTGTTGCCGTCAAAGAAACAGATACACCCATTGCAAAAACCGGAATCATAATGGTCAGCGTAAGAAATAAAAGTTTTTTCATTTTAAAACCTCCCCCAACGCTATCGTCAATCCTTACTCATAATTTTTTTGGACGTTTATACTAAACCTCTTTTAAAAGTGAAATACAAATTTGAGTTTGGCACGCGGGGCATTATGCCTCAAGATGGCCAACGCTGCGTAGCGAGGACAACCACCGAAAGGCGCATGCCGCAGCCAACAACATTTCACATTTAAAACTGATCAGGTATAATTATCTCACAAAAAAGTTCAAAATCACATCTCCGTAATTTTTTTTGGACTTTAGGTGTATATTTTTGCCTTCGTTGGGTAATATTTCCTTTTCAAAAGATTCTATAACGATTATGCCATCTGATCTTAGTATCTTTGGATGACCGTCGATCTCTTTAAACGTTTCGAAAAGTAGTCCTGTTCCGAAAGGAGGATCGGCAAATATGAAATCGAAATCAATGTCCTTTGACATCAATCTGCGAATTGCTATCCTGAAATCAAGGTTGAGAATCGTGAAATTGTCACCAAACTTTTCCAGATTTTTTCTGATCGTGATACAAGATGACCTTGATATTTCAACCAAGGTGGTTTTCTCAACGGATCTGCTAAGCGCTTCAGCAGAAACAATACCGCTTCCCGCAAAAAGTTCCAACATCTTCATGCCTGTTACGTCTATCATGTTAAAAAGTGCTTCCCTGACGATTGCAGGCGTATAACGGGTTCTTTTATCTGAAACGGCAGAAATATTCATTTTCGAATATCTGCCACCTGTTATTTTCATCAACCAACCTCCACAAATTTGATTTTCTCACCATATCTTTTGTTTATCTCTTCAAGAAGTTCGGGATGATTATCGAGGTTTGGATCTGCTTCTACAATTTCACCCGCATCTTCTCTTGCCATCAACAATATCGCTTCGTCTTCAACAAGGTTGGCAACTTTGAATTCTGGCATACCATGTTGGCGCGTACCCATGAATTCTCCGGGACCACGCATTTTCAGATCGTATTCGGCAAGACTGAAGCCATTGAAAGTATGCTCAAAATATCTTAATCTATCGAGTTCAATGCCACTGGTAAGCAAGATGCAAAAAGATTCGTTGCCGCTTCTTCCCACCCTTCCTCTAAGTTGATGAAGTTGCGCAAGACCGAACCTCTCTGGATGCTCTATTACCATGACACCAGCGTGCGGTATGTCTATTCCAACTTCTATCACCGTTGTGGAAACGAGCAGTTGAATTTCTTTTTTTAAAAATTTCTCCATAACGGTTTCTTTTTCTTCCGAAGACATTCTGCCATGGAGCAAACCTATCTGTCGATCTTTAAAAGGACCGTTTTTAAAGTCTTCGTAAACTTTTTTTGCGGCGCTGAGTTCTATTTTCTCAGATTCTTCTATCAAAGGAACAATCCAAAACACACTGACGCCCTGATCCATTTCTTGCATGGCAAATTCGTAAACTTCGTCTTTTTTGGCATCATTCACTATCAAAGTCCTTGGATTTTTTTTGCCGTGAGGCATTTCATCTATAACCGTAACATCAAGATCGCCGTAAAAGGTCATGGACAAAGTCCTCGGAATCGGAGTTGCCGTCATTACAAGCGTATCGACCGCTTTACCTTTGGACATGAGAGTTTCACGTTGCTTGACGCCAAATTTGTGCTGTTCATCTATCACGACAAGTCCGAGATTCTTGAAATTCACATCTTTCTGAATCAACGCATGTGTCCCTATGATAAGGTCAAGTTCTCCAGATGCTAATTTTTCTTTCACATCCATCTTTTCCGAATTCGCGGTTGAACCGGAAATAAATCCAACTTCGATGTTCAAACCAGACAAATCTTTTTTTATCCTATCGTAATGTTGTTTTGCAAGCACATACGTTGGGGCCATGAATGCGACCTGAAACCCACTCTCGATGACATCCAAAGCCGCAACTTCGGCAACGACGGTTTTGCCGCTGCCAACGTCTCCATGAAGTAATCTGTTCATCATTCTATCACTCTTTAAATCTTTCTCAATCTCATCAATTGCGCGTTTTTGTGCATTGGTAAGTTTAAATGGAAGAGATTCGATGAATTTCTTGGATATACGATTTTGGAATGTTTTGGATATGCCGCCCTTTGATTGGACGTTGTTTTTGATCATCATTTTAGATGTTTCAAGCAGAAAAAATTCGTCGTATGCAAGCCTTTTCTTTGACACCTTGAGATGGAATTCGCTTTTCGGGAAGTGCATTCCGTAAATAGCACGCTTTATGTCTATAAGTTCTCTTCTCTTGAGAAATTCATCCGGAATGATCTCTTTAAAAGCGCCTATGTACTTTACATTGCTCTCGATTATGGATCTCATTACTCCCTGAGAGATGCCAGCGGTTAAATCATATATCGGAAATATGCTGGGAGGTGAATCGTCCACAATTTGAAAGTCAGGAGAGTAAACTTTGAAATTTCCGTATTCTTTTTTTACCAATCCACTGAAGGCTATCCGCTTTGCTTTTGACAGGGTATCGTAAAAGTAATCCTGATTAAACCATACAAGGTACATGTTGGAAAAACCGTCTGTGACAACGACATTCACAATCTTGAAATTTTTAACTCTTACCTTCTCAACGCTCACAATTTCGGCAGTCGCGGCGACCTGTTCACCTACCCTAAGGTCGAGTATCCTCAATGGTCTTCTCCAATCATCGTAAAGACGAGGAAAATGATACATGAGATCTCTGATTGTATAAATACCAAGTTTTTGTAACGCTGCTTCCCGGATTGGTCCGACCTTTTTACCGAATTTCACATCAACATCGAGGTTAAGCGTTTCATCGCTAATTGGCGGAGGTTCAACGAGATTTTCCATTCTTAACTTTTCTATCATCCTCATCCCGTTTTTTAACCTTACCTCAACACGATCTTTTGTCAATTTCGAAATGCCCATGAAATACCCACAAAAAGCCTCAAATCTTTCTTTTACATCCGACGTGACAAGTGTTTCTTTGATTGCATCTTTTATGAATTTTTCAAATTCGGAAGTTTCAAAACTTCCATCCAGCGTTCCATTTATTTTTTCTTCAGCGGCATCTACGAATTCTTCAAAAAGCATCTGCACCATAACCTTGTTTATCGTAAATACATTTGTACGAGATTATGAATGTTCATCCTTTGAATCTCCATTTGATTTGTTTGAATTTGAAGGTAAATGTTCACAACGATTTCAATCGTTATAAGCAACAAAACGATGATCAGTAAAGTAATTTGACCTTCATGCATCTTCGATCCCTACAAAAGGCAAATTACGCTTTTTTTGATCGTAATCGAAGCCATAACCAACTATAAATTTATCTCCTATCTCAAAACCGACAAAATCTATCGGCACATCGACTTTTCTATGAGCCTTTTTTTCGAAAAGCGTCGCAACCTTAAGTGTCGCCGGTTTGTATTTCGCAAAATATCCAAGAATGTAATTAAGCGTTATACCGGTATCGACTATGTCCTCGACGACGAGTATGTGCTTACCGTATATACTTTCATCAAGCCAAGATTTTACCCTTACGCGTTCGGTGCTTCCCGTGCCAGAATAACTTGAGACCTGGACAAAACTGTAAAGCACGTTCATGTTTATCTCGAGCACAAGATCGCTGAAAAAATGGACTGCCCCTTTCAAAACACAAACCGCCATTATCTCGTTTGTAAAAGGACTGTAAATGCTTGTTATTTCATCTCCGAGTTCCTTAATACGAGTATGAATCTCTTCTCTTGTGAAAAGTGTTTGCACGAAGCACCCCCATTTACATTTCGAATATGACAACTTTACGATCAAATTTTCTCATATCTTCTAATTTTACTTCAAAAGCGCCCTTTACGTTTGAGATATCTTTAAAAGATGATGTGAAATTTTCAAGTTTTCCGAGTTCAAAACTCACGTATTTGGTCATGTAATGCATCGGGAAAATAAGGTGCGGTTTCAAACGGTTGACAATTTCCGTTGCCTGTTTTGCGTCTATGGTGAACACTCCACCGACAGGTATCATCACGGCATCGAGATTTTCAAGTTTTTTAAACGTATTTTCATCGATCATATGACCCAGATCACCAAAATGCGCAACAGTCATAGATGATGGAAATTTCATCTTGAAGATGATGTTGGGACCTCTTTTTGCACCCTTTTCTTCGTCATGATAAGATGGTATGCCTTCGATTTGAAGGGTACCAAAATTGTAAATACCGGGCTCTTTGATGACTTCAAAATTTCCTCTTAACAAATTGTGAGCGTTATGGTCGAAATGTTGATGACTTTCGGTCACATGGGTAGGTTTTACGTTTGGAATCGGATAACCAACACTTTTGTCAAAAGGATCGGTCACAAGAAAAATACCATCATCTTCGATGGCAAAAGAAGAATGTCCGAACCACCAGAATTTCATCGCAGATCACCCACACTTTCAAAATTAACATTTGTTGGTGGATCTATCTTTTTCACGTGATAGGGAGAATATTTTTCCTGGTGTTTTTTCGAATGCCAACTCAACAACCAGTAATAAATCCCCGCACCTGCAAGAGAAATTCCAAGAGACCAGAAATTCCCAAATTTTGTCACATTTATAAGTGTTATGGTCCCTCCAATGAAGATGATAAGAGGAATCCCGTAAAGTAACATAGATAGTTTCGTAGCGTTCAAATTTTTTGGAGTTTCAAACTCGACATAATCACCCACTTTTACATCAAGATCTCTTGGCTTTGGAATAAGCGTTTGAGAACTCGAGTTTAAAGCACAATGACTGGCCATAATACACTCAGAACATGAACTTGTCGAAGTAACTTTGACTATTATAGAACTCTTTTCAACCTTTATAACTTTGGCAGTTTCTATCATCAAGATCACCACCTTTCTGATATAATTATTATATCACTGTTTTAAGGAGAGATAAAGTGAATTTAGATATTTTAACCGTAGAGGTTGGCAGCACAACGACTGTTTTAAGCGGATTCGTGGGGATTGGCGATCGTCCAAGACTCTTTGTACAAGGTGAACATTACACGACCGTTAACGAAGGAGATGTGACGATCGGAATAGAAAGGGCGCTTGAATCGATTGAAAAAAAGATCGGTGAAAGGATAAATTGGTCGCAGATGATCGTTTCTTCAAGTGCAGCGGGTGGTCTTAAGATGACCGTGCATGGCCTCGTATACAACATGACCGTAAGAGCAGCCAGAGAGGCTGCATTGGGAGCAGGAGCGATAGTCGTTTTTGCCACAAGCGGAAAGATTTCTGCCGAGACAATCGATGAGGTTAAGAAAATATCGCCAAAACTCATTCTGCTTTCCGGAGGAGTAGACAACGGGGAAAGTGAAACTGCCCTTTACAACGCAGAAATTTTTGCAAAAAGCGATCTGAACCTTCCATTTGTTTACGCAGGGAACGCTGCCGTTGCATCAAAAGTTGAAAATATCTTCAAAGCGTCTGGAAAGGAAATAATCGTAACTCAAAACGTTTATCCAAAGGTCGATCTTTTAAACGTTGATCCTGTCAGAAAGATAATTCAGGATGTATTCGCAAAACATATAATTCATGGTCCCGGTATGTCTAAACTCGATGGAAAAGTCACGGGAAAGATAATTCCCACGCCGGCGGCCGTTATGTCAGCAGTCGAGATATTGGAAAAGGAGATGGGAGATTCTCTTGCAATAGACATCGGCGGCGCGACAACTGATGTTGATTCTATAACCAATGGTTCTCCGGAAATTCAAAAAATTCTCATTTCGCCCGAGCCTTTTGCAAAAAGAACGGTTGAAGGAGACCTGGGCGTTTTCGTGAATGCAAAAAACGTTGTTCAAAATTTTGAATGGATAAGAAATGAATTTTTGGATCATCAAGCGCTTTTAGACAGGATCACACCTTATCCGCAAGATGAAAGAATGGAAAAATTCATTAAAGCTTTGTCTTTGGCCTGTGCTTCTGAGAGTATAATAAGACATGCCGGCCAGAAAAGATATCTTTATGGCCCAACGGGAAGAATTGAAATTGCCGAAGGAAAGGATCTTACGGCCGTGAGAAACATATTTGGCACGGGAGGGGTGTTAAGCCGCTCAAAGTCAAATCTTGAAATATTGAATGAGATCAAAAACATCTCTAAAAAGCATCCCATGGCTTTATTGCCAAGACCTGAGGTCAAACTTTACGTTGATTCAAATTACATCTTTGCCGCTTGCGGCCTTATATCTCAAATAGATCCTGAATCTGCAAAGAAGTTGTTGATGGAAGATGTCAAAAGTGTTGGCTGATATCATAGTAAGGACGGATGGCGGATCAAATCCAAATCCGGGACCATCTGGTGTTGCTTTTACGGTGGAAGAAAAGGGAAAATTAAAATGCGCCCATTGTGAATACATAGAAATGGCAACAAATAATGAAGCAGAATATATCGCTATTTTAATGGCTTTGGAATATTTAAAGGCGCGTTTCCCGGGGAAACGTGTAAAAATCCTTAGCGATAGTCAATTGGTTGTAAGTCAAATGAAAGGCGAATATAAGGTAAAAGCCAATAATTTACTTTCAATAAGGGAAAAAATAGATGACCTATTAAAAGGAATGAAAGTAGAATTTGAATGGAATGAAAGAAAAGAAAATAAAATCGCCGATCGTCTCGTCAGATTTGTAAGGGGGGAAATTGGAATTGAATAAGATCTTTGATTTGTTTTTTACCCCTAAAGTGTTTTTCAAAAATTCAACATTTGGACCTTTTGATTCCTTGTTATCGACTTTGATCTTGTGGCTTGTGAATATGATCGTAATTTTTCCCGTGTTCAAAGAAACACCGCTTTTTGGTGGTTTTTTTTATTTTTCTCTTGTAATTTTAGCCCTTATATTTCTGTATGAAATTTTTTCTGGGGCACTTCATATGTTCGTAGCAAGAAATGAAAAAGTTTTTTGGGGATTTCCGTACGTTTTAATCCCGCATATTTTAACAGGCTGGATTCTTTCCGTTGCGCTTTTTTGGAATTTGTCTTACATATTTCTTGCCATTCCGATTGTGTGGTCTGTTCTGCTTGAATTTTATCTCGTCAGATCCTCGATGGGAAGAGGCATTCTGTACACATTAATGATGAGAGTGTCAAGAGACATTGTCTTTTTTCTGGTGATTGCGTTTATCTTCAGGAGATGGTTTTTATGAATATCGGTATGATGAGTGATACATACATCCCGCAAATAAACGGCGTTGCCACTTCGGTTCACCTTTTCAAAGAATATCTTGAAGAAATGGGAAATAACGTTTACGTTTTTGCTCCTGTTGTTCCTTCAAATGAAAATCACGCTTTCAAGGTAAGTGGGTTGAAATTCTTTTTTGAGCCTCAGCACAGATTTGCAATACCCTTGTCCCAAAAAATACTCAAATTATCATCAAAATTGGATCTTGAAATGGTTCATTCTCACGCTCCTTTCAGCATGGGCTTTCAAGCGATAAGGTTAAGCGAAAAAATCGGAATTCCGCACATACACACTTATCATACGCTTTTAACGGAATACAGGCATTACCTTCCAATGCCACTTAGACCAACGGAAAAAGCCGTAAAGGAATTCAGCATGTGGTTTTGTAACATGACAGATGCGGTTATCGCTCCAACGGAAAAGATAAAGACCGAACTTTTGGATTATGGTGTGAAAGCACCCATTTACACGCTTCCAACTGGCATAGATGTAAAAAATTTCCAGAGGGGTTTAAGGTATTCGATAAGAGAAAAACATGGCATACCTTCAAATGATAAAATCATACTTTTTGTGGGACGGGTGGCAAAAGAAAAAAATATTCTTTTCTTGATAGATGCCTTTTTCGAACTTCACAAAAGAATTGACAACACAACGCTTATGATAGTTGGAGATGGCCCAGAAAGACAAGAAATAATTCACAAAGTGTCACATCTTGGCATAAGAAATAAAGTTGTATTTGCAGGTTACATAACAAGAGAAGATATAGTAGAATATTACAGACAATCGGATCTATTCGCTTTTGCTTCAATTACAGAAACTCAAGGTCTCGTCGTTTTGGAGGCTCTTTCAGCTGGACTTCCGGTAGTCGCTGTGGCAAAAGAAGGGATTGCGGATGTACTTGTCGAAGGTAAAGGGTGTTTACTCGTGGAAGAACCCATTATAAAACCTTTCGTGGATAAAATGGAAAACATTTTAAAAGATAGAAATCTGAGGTTAAGGCTCTCAGACGAAGGTGTGAATTACGTTAATCAAAATTGGTCAATGGACACGATGGCCAAGCGCTTGCAAGATATATACCATGAAACCGCAGATCTTTCAAAAAAAAGGAGGAAGATATATGGTACCAAATCTTTTTTTACTTATCTACACGACATCGGATTACGGTTTTTCTAACAACTCTTTGGTATACCGTCAAAACAAATCCGAAATTCAAAAGGCCGTACTCTGGACTATTCTTATAGGTCTTGCCCTTTCATTTAATTTACTTGTTTTTCAGACAGGAATGATCGCAATACTTACCTACATAATCATAACGGCGGGACTTACATTTTTAAAACCAAGAAGCGATAAATTGTCTTGGTACCTTGGAATGGAATTCCTGAATCTTGGCGTTGCACTGCTTTTCACATTTATCTTCAGCGCTTTCATCGCCGAACACAATTACATAGAACCACCATTCATAAATTATCTTTTTGGACTTGTTCTGTCTTCCGTTGTACTCGCCGATATTTTTAGAAGATCCAACTTGATAGACATCAAATCTAACGATGCCGATGGAAATTTTGAAAGAATTCTGATCTTCATATTCATAATGGCACTTCAGTGGTGGTATTTGGCGATAGTACTTGGCGGAATGCTGATTTACAGATTGATAAGATACAGAAAATTCGATAAAATGTGGATTATAAGTCCTTTAGCCGGAGTGATACTTTCATTTCTTTGGCTTTTGTTAATGAACTTTAGTCTGATTTAGTTTCAAAGTACTCATGATATGCGTGAATATAACAACAGATGTTAAGTATAGATTTAAAGTGCTTTGACAAGTAGGCCTTTATTGAAAAGTGTAAAAAGCCTGGACATTTTGTAATATACTAAACCTCTTTTAAAAGTGAAATACAAATTTGATTTTGGCGAATGTCGGAACCAAAATTATACGAGGAGGGAAAAAGATGAAAAAAAGTTTTATAACATTTGGTCTTATAGCGTTCATAGGCGTTATTTTGTTTGCGGAAACTTTAAATTCAACAAGTACGAATTTGACTTGGTCAAATCTACCTTACACTTTATCTGCTACGGTGGAAAGTCACACTTTGTTTGGTACGCAGGTTGATTTCAGCGCCGTCATTAAGAACGGAATATTGGAATACTATTCCACTTTTGGATTTGATCATGTGATATTCAAATTCAATCAAGATTACATAAACAAATTGCCGGATGGCATAACTCAACTTAATTGTTCGATAAATCGAAACTTTTTCTTATGGACAATGTCTTCCAAAGAATATCCTTGGGGTAAAGTGAGTTTAAGTGCGCCTGCAGTTGGGGTTATAGAACTGTTTGTGGCCGTTGGTACCGGACTGGATTTTCTTATAACCCATGATCCAACCCCTCTAATTTACGGTGCAACTGTTCTTACAGTCGATAATTTAATTGTTTCAAATATTAAAACCAATTACACGATAATTTTGAGCAAGGAAGGCCGTTAGGCAGATAAAATAGCACATGGGTCATATCGCCCCCGATCAGGTCGGGGGTGACGCTAAGGATATGGTTTATCAAACTGTGGGAATCGCCTTTTTTGTAAGGGAGATTCCCAATCAAGTTGGTAATGACAGTTTTGTAATATTTATCGTAATCTTGACGCACATCATGAAAAGTATAATTAAAAAAATAAGAGCCCTAATAAAGGGCTCTTTTATATAATTAAGGGGGATAGGGGGTATTTCACTCTCTTAGACGAATCGAATCATCTTTTGTTCAAATACAAGAGGTTATTCTGCCCTTTACGACAATATTTTAAACTTACTTCAAAAGTCGAATGTTTATTTATACCAAATCTCTTTTAAAAGTGAAATGCAAATTTGAGTTTGGCAAGGGACATTATGCATCAAGGTGACCGATGTGCGGTGAGCACAAAGACCGTGAGCAGTGGTGCGCGTAAAAATTGAACAAAAAGTGGAGGTTTAGTTTACGGTTTGACTTGATTAACTTTAAAATGATAGAATGATTTTAATCAATAGGTACTTTGTTTAAAAGGGAAGTTAGGTGAAAAACCGACGCGGTCCCGCCGCTGTAACCGACGACGATCTTTGCAAGATGCCACTGGGAAACTGGGAAGGCGCAAAGGGAGAATGACTCGGAAGCCAGAAGACCTGCCTGTTGACCATAACTCGAGGAAGTATTGGCATGATCAAAAGGGAATCGGCCGACATTTTGTCGGCCTTTAATTTTTGAGGAGGATTTATGGAAAATTACGTTGCATTTTTCTCAGGTGGAAAAGATGGATTGTACGCACTTTATCTTGCACAGGAAAATGGGATAAACGTAAAATATTTGCTGACCTTGAAGACGACGATAGGGCTTTCACCACATTATGAAAACATAGAGGCTATGGCAAAGATGGCTGAAATTATGGGTAAAAAAATGGTAATTTTCGATATGAAAGATGGAAGTGACAAACTTTCGAACTTCATAAGTGCGCTTGATGTGTCCGGCATAATTGGCGGAGATATTTCTCTTGAAGATCATCTCAAATGGATCGAAAAACTCTCTCAAAGTGCTGATATAAAGGCTATTGAACCGCTTTGGAAGAGAAATTCTTTGGAACTTGTCATGGAGATAGTTTCGAAAGGATTTCAATATTCAATAATCGCTGTCGACAAAAAGAAACTTTCAAAAAATTGGCTTGGTTATACTTTCAGAAATTCCGAAGACATCGAAAAGTTCGTGAAAGAAAATCCAGCGATTGATCCGGCAGGAGAAGGGGGAGAATTTCATACATTCGTCATACAGTCTCCTCTCTTCGATGAAAAGTTCGATCTAAAGATTATCAAAAGGTGTGAAAGTGCAAAATACGATTATTTAAAATTCGATATATGCTGATCAAGTATAGGGGACATATAAAAAGGAGATGGTAAAGTGGAAAAAGGATACGTTCAGATTTACACAGGCAACGGAAAAGGCAAAACGACAGCCGCAATAGGTTTAAGTATCAGAGCCTTTGGAGCCGGGCTCAAAGTCTCTTTCATTCAATTTGTTAAAGGCAGATACACGAGTGAAATGAAAAGTTTCGAGAAACTTGGAATAGAATTTTTTCAGGGCGGGCGACCAGAATTCATAATTGGAAAACCCGGTAAAGACGATATCGATGCCGCATTAAAAACATTGGAGATGGCCAGAGAAAAGGTGTCAAGTGGAATGTACGATCTTGTTGTTTTAGATGAGATAAACGTCTCGATCTACCTTGGCCTTATATCAGAAGAGGACGTCATAGATTTAATTTCTAAGAAGTCCTCTCGGACTGAGGTGATCCTGACCGGCAGATACGCAACTCAAAAGATGATCGATATGGCCGATCTCGTTACGGAAATGCGAGAAATAAAGCATTATTACACAAAAGGTGTTGAACAAAGAACGGGTATAGAGGTCTGATGTGTCAAAAATTTTGATGGTGCAGGGAACAGCTTCTGGGGTCGGTAAATCCCTTATCGTTGCTGCACTTTGCAGGCATTTCAAAAAGAGGGGATTGAAAGTTGCTCCGTTTAAATCTCAAAATATGTCTTTGAACTCTGCCGTCAGTGTTGAAGGTGGAGAGATGTCAAGAGCTCAATACATTCAATCCATCGCATGTGAAGAACCTCCATCTGTGAAGATGAATCCTATACTTCTAAAACCGGAAATAGATGGTTCGCAAGTCATCGTTTTCGGGAAACCGTACGGCCATTTCGGAGCTAAAGATTACATGTATTCGAAAAAAGAGGAATTTTTCTCCTTGGCACTTGAATCTCTTAACTTTTTGATCCTTTCTCATGATGTAGTTGTTATAGAAGGTGCAGGAAGTCCTGCAGAGATAAATCTAAAAGCCCATGATATAGTCAACATGTCGATAGCCAAAGCTGTCAACGCTCCTGTGCTGCTTGTAGCAGACATAGAAAGGGGTGGTTCCTTTGCCCAGATAGTTGGGACGATGGAATTACTCGAAGAGGATGAAAAAAATTTGGTCAGAGGCTACATCTTCAACAAATTCATGGGAGATAAATCTTTGCTCGGTGATCATCCAGATATGATAGCAAAAAGGTACGGTATGAGCTTCTTCGGCACGATGCCTTACGTGAAGCACAGAATACCGGAAGAAGATTCAATGATAGATTGGCACACAAAAGAAAAGGGCGATCTTAACGTTGAGATCATACATCTTCCGCACCTTTCCAACTTCGATGATTTCGATCCTCTTCTGTGGAATACCAGTGTTAGATTCGTTGATGAAGGAAGATTGAGTGGAGATATCATAATAATACCCGGAACGAAGATGACAATCGAAGACCTTGAATGGATGAAAAGATCTGGACTTGATGTTGAAGTTAAAAAAGCCGCAAAAAACGGCGCCTACATAATTGGAATATGCGGTGGGTACCAGATACTTGGGAAAGAAATTAAAGATCCCGAATCGAATAAAAAGATAGATGGACTTGGAATGATCCCCGTTGATACGGAATTCGAGCCTGAAAAAATAGTTTCGAATCTCAAGGGACGTGAACTATTTTCAGGGAAAAATCTCTTGATAGAAGGATATGAAATTCATCACGGTAAATCTTATTGTACGTCAGATCCGGCTCCCTTTGCAACTGTGAGTGATGTTAATGGAAAAGCTGTAAGTTATGGGGATGGGTACATGAAAGGTAGAATTTTTGGAACATACTTTCACGGATTATTTCAAAATTTCGATTTCACCCAGGAATTTCTTAATTCGATAAGGCGTTCTAAGGGAAAAGAAGAAAAAGTGATTGAAAGAATTTCACTTATCCATGAAATAGATGTATTCACAGAGATATTCGAACAAAATGTGAAGATAAAAGCCATCGAGGAGGAATTATGACAGGACTTTTCATTCCAAACCCATGGGTCTTTCTTTGTGCAATTGCTATCGATCTCGCGATAGGTGAATATCCAAATTTCATTCACCCCGTGGTATGGATGGGAAAAATGGTCGGCTTTTTCAACATTGATTCGAATCCTAACGTTAGATTCTTCAACGGGCTGCTTCTCCTCATCTTCGACTCTGGATTATGGTTTCTTGGAGGAATAGGTGTTATGATGATCCCTGGAATCTTGGGCTTTATAATCCAAGTGTTATTGCTCAAATCAACCTTTTCGATCAGAGGCCTTTACGCGCATGTTAAGAGATGTAAAGTTGATGACGATGAAAAGATGAGAAAAGCAGTATCAATGATAGTTAGCCGTGATACATCAAAACTTGACAGGTGGCATCTGATCTCTGCAGCACTTGAAAGTTTGTCTGAAAACACTTCCGATTCTATAACGGGGCCAATTTTTTATTATGCGCTTTTTGGACTGCCAGGTGCTTTGCTTTACAGGGTAGTCAATACTTTAGACGCGATGATCGGGTATCATACCGAAAAATTTGAATGGTTTGGGAAGGCTGCGGCGCGGACCGATGATGCACTTAACTTCATTCCATCAAGATTAACTGCAACTTTTTTTACCATCTTTTCTCCCAAAAGGGCCTTTGGCGCTATTTTCAAATACGGGCCAATCAAAATAAATGGTACATATCCGATGAGTGCATTTTCGGGAGTGCTTGGTGTTGAATTCGAAAAGATAGGCATTTACAAATTCGATGGCAGAGAACCTGTTTTAAGTGATATAACCAGAGGACTTAGGTTGTATGTCTTTTCTACGGCGGTGATCTTGTCCTTTTTTTTATTGTTGATAGTGGTGAGATGAATGGAAGTTCATGGTGGATCTAAAGATGAAAAACTCATCGATTTTTCAATCTCAGTAAATCCTTACACACCCAGATGGAAAGATGACCTTTTCAAGCGATGTGAAAAGATCGCGAACAGATATCTTTACACCGAATGGCTTGAAGATGAATTCAGAAAGAAGTTCGGTCAGAATACAGTGATCCTTGCCGGTGCCACCGAAGCTTTTCAAATAGCCGGCCTCAGCGTTATGAATGGAGCAAACGTCATAATCCCATCGCCTTCTTACGGTGAATATGAAAGAGTTGCGTCTTACGGTGCAAAGAATGTCATGAAAATACCGCCCAAAGGTGGAATAGATATTGACACTGAAATGGCCTTCGCACTCGCAGATAGAAAGGTAAAAGATGGAAGAACGGTTTTGATACTTGGGAATCCTAACAATCCAACGGGAAAATACTTGAACTTCAAAGAAGAGATCACTACACTTGGAAATGATGGTGTTACCATCATCCTTGATGAAGCTTTTGTAGATTTTGTCGATGAAAAAAAGATTTGGCACATCGATCATCCGAATGTCATAACGGTGAGGAGTTTCACAAAATCTTATGGAATGCCAGGAATAAGGGTTGGGTACGTGAAAAATGATGAGTTCAAAAGACATTTTGAAAAGTACAGATCTCCGTGGGCCATAGGAAGTTGTGGATATGCCTTTGTTGAATTTCTCATTGAAGATGACGGAACTTTTTTGAAAGAAAGTGTCGGTAAAATACGTAGTGAGGCCAAAAGATTCGAGAACTTTGGGCTCCTCACCGATGCCAATTTTGGATCTTTAAAAGTTAAAAATGCCTCTGAGATTCAGCAAAAATTGGACGGATCCGGTATTCATGTGAGAAGCTGCGAGAGCTTTGGGCTTAAGGATAGAATCCGTCTTTCGATAAGAACTCCAGAAGAGAATGATCATCTTTTTGAAGCCCTTGAGAAGGTGATCGGATGATACTTGTAACCGGTGGTGAAAGATCTGGAAAAAGTGATTTTGCCGTGAAAATGGCGATAAAAAAGTCCACGAGGGCATTCATAGCTACTGCTGAACCTTTCGATGATGAGATGAGATCGAGGATTGAAAAACACAGGAAGGACAGAAAAGACCTTTTCGATACTTTCGAAGAGCCTCTACACCTTTCAGAGACATTGAAGATGACAAAAAATTATGATGTCTGCGT